>Ga0181347_1000316_pt1 | contig 15942 bp, 21 predicted proteins | sample Su13VDMM110SN_FD_130102 | JGI IMG/M metagenome (GOLD analysis project Ga0181347, IMG submission 130102) | Freshwater viral communities from Lake Michigan, USA - Su13.VD.MM110.S.N | ecosystem: Environmental > Aquatic > Freshwater > Lake | place: USA: Michigan | collected 2013-07-16
TGAACCCTTGCATGATCCCCATGTTTTCGATGTCGTCGTCTTCTCGCATCATCTTTTTGTTCATATTGACCTCTTAAAAAAGACCAGCTTTTTTCGCGCCAGCGAAAGTTGAGAGTCCTCCCAAACCAACGCCAACAGCTTGTTGGAACGGGCTTGCCGATGGCTGGCTTGCCACTGCCGTAGACATCTGCGTAGACGGTGCGCCTTTGTAAATGTCGGACAAGAAACCAGCCTGTTGGTAAGGAGCGTAGATTTTTTGCAGCTCGGTGGCACGCTGCGCGTCCAATGTCTGCTGGTTAAACGCCTGCTGCGCTTGACCGGTGTTGTACAAGAAGTTGATGTCGCCTTGCTGCAATGCCTGAGCCGTTTGGCCCAATGCGCCTTGTTGCACGCCAAGCTGACCCAACTGGCCACCCAATTGACCCAGGCCTTGAGCAGTCTGTTGGCCAATGCCAAACTGTTGACCCGCCAATGCGCCAATCCCTTGGCCAAGCCCCTGGTACTGCTGTGCTTGCTGGCCGTAGATACCGGCAGCGGTTTGGGCAGCTTGATTGCGCGCTTGCCCCTGTTGCAGCATCAAGTTGGAAATGTTTTGATTAATTGAGGCCTCTTGGCCGGCCAGAGCGCCGCCCTGAGAAGCCAAGTTGCCGTATTGCTGTGCGGCCTGTAAGTACTGGCCGGCTGCGCCTTGGCCAAGCTGCGCCTGCTGCACGCCGAGTTGACCGAGGCCCTGCCCTGCTGCGGCTTGCTGCTGTGCCAAGTTGCCATAAAGACCTGCTGCGGCTTGGCCAAGCTGCGCCTGCTGTGTAGCTTGTTGACCAACTTGAGTGCCTGCTTGTACGCCCAAGCCAGCTTGCTGTGCGGCCAACTGTGCTGCCTGCTGACCCAATTGGCCCTGCTGGCCCGCTGTTTGAGTTTGCAACTGCGCGGCCTGTGCAAGTTGCTGTGCAGCACTCTGTCCAAGTCCTGCCTGTTGGGCAGCAACAGAAGCCTGCTGACCCCCAAGTTGGCCAATCCCTTGGCCCGCTTGCATCTGACGGCCCTGCTGTTGCTCAAATGCCTGCATAGCTTGCGCCTGCGCCTGGCTGTAGCCCTGCGACAAGAGGTTGGCAATCGTAGCGCCTTTATGGTCCATCAGATTGCGCTCCATCTCCGCACGTTGGATGCCCTCTCGCTCAGTTCCAAACGCCCCAGCTCTCACTGCCTGAGCTGCCAAACCTTGCCGGGAAAGTGCGCCTTGGCGATCTATCTGCTTCATTGTTTCGTCAATAACTTGCTGACGATAAGGGTCCATGAAGCTCTGAGCAGAGGCGGGGTTGTAGCCCTGAATGGCCCCGCCAAGCTGACCAATGCCTTGTTGGATTGTGCTCTGCGCCTGCTCAAAACCAGGTTGTGCAGCTGCAAGACGTGCCTGCTGCGCAGCTTCGTAAGCATTAGTTACGCCTTGGCCAAAGCCTCCTTGCTCCGCCGCTTTTGCAGCCATGACAGCAGCGTCCTGCCCTTGGCCAAGTCCTTGGCTAATCAAATTTTGAGAGCCGCTAAAGTCAGCGCCGCCAGAGCCAAGAGCTAGTTGTTGCGCTTGAGTCAGTCCGCCAATCCCTTGGGAAATTGCAGTCGTTGCAGGTGTAAGGTCTGCCTGACTTGACAAGGCTGCCATGTTTTGACCCGTGGCCAGTGCTCCGAGGCCCGTGTTCAGGTCTGCCCGCGCATTGCCAAACTGGCCAGTGGTGTCGGAATCTGCTGCACGCTGCGCGGCCAAGTCCAAGTAGCCCAGGCCTTGGTTGATTTGACCAATGCCAGAGGTGACGTTGGCTGCTGCCCCACCTGCTTGGCCCATGGCGGTTTGAGCGTCAGTGAACTGCGCACGGGTATCAGCCCCGCGCAGGATGTCAGCGGCTTCACCCGTGGTGGTGTATGCCGACCCCAGTGCTGTGTTGGCGTTAGTCATGTAGGGGTTAAACGCCCCTATCCCTTGGTCTCTAGCGGCCTTCATTGCCGCTAGTTGTTCAGCGGAGAAGCCTGCTACTTGATAGCTAGGAAGCTGTTGTGCAAGCGTCTGAGCCCCAGGTGCTTGGTTGAAGGCCAGTGCCTGGGCTTCTTGCAGTAGCTTGAGCTTATACGCTTCAATCTCCGGGGCTTCCCGGACTATTTGTTGTTCTGTTCTAATTTCTGACATTTATTTCCCCTTGACGGCTCCGCCTTCGAGCATTTTCATCATCTTGTACATGCGAGCTGCGCCTTTGCGACGGCTGCCGCCTCCGGCGTTGCGCACGGCCTTGGCCGTAAAAACGAACTCACCGTCTGACAGCATCGCGGGAATGTCATCCGAAACCCCAGTGCCGGGGCCGTTGATTGGGCCTTGGCGACGTGGGAAGTTGGTCATTTTGGCGTCACCGCCCTTGGCCATACGACGGGGCTGGCCGTCAGGGCCGTAGATGATGGGAACACCGTACAGGCCTGCGACGTTATAGGGTTGCGCTACGCCAGCAGGGCTGTTGGTGACGCCCATAGGAATTACTGTGCCGGGCTGGCCGATTGGAATAGTGCCGTACGACGGGGTAGGCACGATTGGGTTTTCCGGTGTCGTAGGCTTGGTGTAGGTGCTCAGGCCACCCCTGAATTTATCAGGGTTGTCCCTGATGTAATCACTGCCAGTGTAGTTCCGATCAAACGCAGGGTTCGGGTCGGCCGGCTCTCCCTCCATGCCCCCGGCGGCGGCTACGACGGCAGTGCCTGCAAGAGCGAGTGGGCCGTACTTGGTAAAAATACCCGCGTCTGCTGGCAAGCCAGGTCGGCTGGGAGAGAGGTACTCGCCATACAGGTTTTTTGCACCCGTGACCATGCTGTCAATGAAGCCCGGTTGCGCGCCTTGGGGCACGCTTGACAGACTGTAATTAGCAGCACCGCTTGGCATTATTGTGCGAGGCACTGAAGCATTAAGACCTGATGCGGAGCCACCAAAGCGAGTGCCCGTGCCGGTTGCAGCGTCTATACCAGGAACTGGAGCAGGAGTTCCACCAGTCATGCTGTAGTCAGCTTTAAAGTTACCGGCGGAGTCAAACCCTGCAGACTGGCCGGACGCGTTCATGCCAGGCACTTTTAAGCCACCGCTGTATTGTTTGTCGGCCAACATGGGCAAGTCTTTCGCTGTTGGAAGAGGGCCAGAGGCCTCAACAGGGCCAGTGAAGCTTCCCTCGCCCGTAAAGTTGGGGTCTCGCATTTGAGCATCGCTAACAGGGCCAGTGGAGCTTCCCTCGCCCGTAAAGTTGGAGTCTCGCATTTGAGCATCGCTCTTTGAGTTCAACCCTTGCAGCGCTGCTGCTGATGCACCAGAAATCAGACCCATTCTTAAAGCATCTTGGGTGCTCATGCCGCCCAACTTGCCGATACCTGCACCGATTAAGCCGGTTGTCAAGCCTGTATTCAAGGCACTGCCGGCTGCGCCAGGTAAGTAACCACCAACCGCCGACAGGGGGCTTGTGCCCATGATCGTGCCGCCGCCGCCAATGTAGCCCATAGCACCAGAAATTAAAGCATCTTTAACTGATCCGCCGCCCAAAAGTGTTGTACCTGCGCCCGCAAGGCCTGCTGCAGTGCTCATTGAAAGGCCCACGCCTGCTGGCCCGAGGACCGTGGCCAATGCAACTGTAGCCAAGATGCGCCCAACAGGGCTCTTTACCACGTCCTTGACGACGTTCACAACACCCTTGACGACGCTCTTGGCCGCATTAAAGATTTTCTTAAGAAAGAATTCCGGCAGGCCTGTAACGGGATTAATCGTGCCCGAGCCTCCGCGTCGGCGCAGCAGTTGTGCCTCTTGCGGCGTGATGTGCGCCAGCATGGTATCGCCGTTGCGGCCTTGGCCAGCCAAGTACGACGCCACATCCGCCAAGCCGCCAGAGGCCATGCCCATGGGCTGCAACCCTTGAACAACAGGCGACATATTCATGGGTTCTTGGGCACCCGCGCCCTGCATCTGCCGCATCTCTTGCAGCACCACAAGCATTACGCCAATAAATTCAGGATCATATTCTTCAGGCATGTCTCCTTCATCAAGGGCATCTGCCTTAATCAAGTCTTGAAGCAAGCTTTTATATTCGCTGGGGTTTTGACTAATGTATTCAAAAACCTGAATAAGCATGTCAAGCTGCGCAGGCGCGAGCTGAAGGTCACCAATGTTTTGACGGATGGCTTCTTTTAGAGCAGCATCCTCGCCAGGGTTGACCATACCGAGCGCGGTCATCGCGGCATCGTAGGAGTCCGCGCTGGTGACTGTTTGTTGCTGCTGTTGGGCTTGTTTGCCCTCCATGCCCATGCCTTGAGGCAAGGCCATGATTCCTTCATTTGCCATGATAGTCCTTTCCAATTTTTGACGAAGGCCTCACGGGCCGCGCGCCGGGAAAGGACGCGTTGATGGCAATATTATCCATTAAATTCTTAACTTCTGTCTACTAAAAGAGCGCTTACAACAACGTAAACACTGCTTTGCGAAGATGTGACCACTAACGCGTCAAGTTGCTCAAGCACTAGAGGGCCCGCGTTCCAGCCGGCCAAAAGGTCTACATACTTGTTAGAGGCTACCGCTTCCAAAGGCACCAGATAGTGCGTTCCGGTTCCGCTAGGAGAAAAGGTAACGGTTATATTGGTGCTTGCCGCGTTTGTGTTTGCTATCCAAATAGATTTGACGATAGCCGTTGTGGCCGCAGGAACCGTCAATACAGTATTTGCAACGGCTGAAACCAAGGGTTCTTCAAACCGTTTATATGCGTTTCCCATTATTTTCCAAGGAACCAAGTTTGTGCTTGATCCTTGTTCTCCGTAGTTATAGGCGTGTAGGTGCTGTTAAGCTGCGCGATAATCTGCTCAAGCGAACGCACAAGCTGATTGAACTCCCCAGGGTCGTAGTCCTTGGAAGCATTGGGCAAGCGGACGTTGTTAATTTTGCTCATCTCAGGCCGTCTGGTTGAATGTCCACGCGCATCGTACCAAAGCGCCAATCGGTGTCTACAGCGTCGCTCTCAATTCGAAGCTGAATTTGACGGCCTCGGGCCCTTGTGTCTACCTTTTGGGTAGTTGGCGTGATCACGTAAGGGTCAAGCGAACTGGGGGATGCAGTGGCTTGAGGGAAGGGGCGAAGCAATAGATGCACAGTGAGGCTGCCCAACTGATCTTTAAAATCTGGTATAAACCTGCTCATCAGCAGCATGTTGTCTCCGTCCCCAATGTCAAAGTACCCCGACCGGATATAAGCAACAATGGCCTCGCCATCCCCGTTATGACCCGTTTCTTGGCTATACATCTGCGATCTGCCCTCAGTCAGCCCGTAGATGGTAGATATGGTATCCGCAGTGCTGGTCGGGTCATAAGAGGCGGCAAGGGGACGGCTGAACGTGCCTTGGTCGGTCCAGGTAGTGCGCGCCATTGTTCCAATTGACCACACGTCCTCAAGGTAGTTGTAGGTCACGAAGCGGTCAATGTAATCACTTGTAAATGAGCAGTACCACCATGTAACTTCATTAAACTGCGAATTTACCCCAACGTAAGTCTTCTGACTTTGTACAATGTTGATGTCTTTGTACACGTAGTCTTGAACGGTAGACGGTAATTTTTTCACCGTACCGTTAAACACGTAAAACGCTTCTTTGCCCATCCAATACGCTACACCGTTGACGTCCACCGCAGCATGCGGCCCAATGCAGCCGCAATTGGAACCAAGCTGTTGGAACTCAAACGTGAAGGTAGGGCCAACGTACTGCTGCCCGTGGAGCGCGGTGTCTGTAAAAATCAGAATCTGCCCTCTTGAACGGAGTGCGGAAACGATTCGATTGCCGTCTGTCAGCCGTTTGCTACCTGCAGTGTTTGTTGCCGATGCAATAAAGTTTCCAATGTCTTCCTGAGTTGAAAACCGCACAAACATGGGGTCTTGCGTAGTGGGGTCTCCCACTGTTGTCTCCGTGCCAAAGCATACCAAGTGCCTGTCCGGTGTTGACACAAGCGCAAAGGTGCTCTTTGTAGGTGCTCCTACAATGGTGGTGGCCCTTCCCCCGACGCTAGGAGACCACTCAAAAATACTTCCATCTACGCGCTGCAAGATCAGGTCTTGGCCATAGGTATCGAACTGCCATACGTCAGAGAAAAGAGTCAGACTAACGGAGGCAGGGCGTGGAGTGCCCCAGGTAGAGGCTCCCCACGCGCCTGTTCCCCAGCCGTAGTCGGAGTAGCTTACGTCAGGGCCCACTGAGATTTGGTAAGCTGCAGTGGCGCTTCCTGTTGCAGAGACGGTTGAAGATGCTGCCTGTGGCGACAAGATGGTGTACTCGTCTGCCGTATTTATCGCCTGTATTTCAAATTCAGCAGTAAGGCTCGCGTTGGTAATGCCTCCGGGGTTTCCGGTGACGCTTGAAAAAGTTACAAAATCCCCTACGATCGCTCCGTGGGCCACGTCGTTTACTGCTACCGTAGTAGAACCTGAGGTTGTGTCAAACGTGACAGAACCAGTGGCCCTGATAGGTGTTACATCTGTCCAAACGCCCCCGGAAAACACGTATACCTTGCGGGTCGTGCCAACGGCCGCGTAGGGCACTCCATCAAGGGAATTCCAGGTAAAAGTGCATGTTGCCATGCCCACAAGGTATAAGGGTATGTTGTCAAACGGTATCCATCCGCCAATCTTCTCAGGCAGGCCATACCGAAAGCGAACGTAATCGCAATCGACCCAGCCGCCTTCCGAACCGTATTCGGTATTCTGCTTGTCAATGCCCGGCTTGAGAAAGAGTCGAAGAAGTGCCATTACCTAAATCCTGCGGTTTTCTTTGCTATTTTTTTTGGTTGAGCTACGAACTGCTTACCAGCCGCCTTGCCTTTGCGCTTGGCTTTGGTCGTAGCTGCATATTCCGCAGGGGACAAAGACTTGATAGCTGCTTCAGGGAGATACCGCTCACCCGTTTTTGACGAAGGCTTCCCCGACTTAGTGCGCCATTTCTGGTCGCCCCAGTTTTTAAGAGAAGTCTGTGGAGCTTTCAATCTCTGTAACCTCCGCCCGCTTTTTTATAGCGCTGCGCTACCATCTGGGCTTTTCTCGCTGACCATTGCCCTGCTCCAGTGCCTGCGGTGGCCTCTGCCTTCACAGCGTTAAAAATACGTTTGCGCAGTTCTGGCTTGGTGTAGTTGCCCGCAGCGTTGACCGTGGACTTTGCTTCTCCACCTGCCTTGAATGAGGCGGTTTTAGCCGCATTGGCAAAATCACTTTTCTTAGGGGCACCTTTGGCACCGACACTGCGCATCTTTTCGCCGGAGCCTTCGGCAATGCGTTTTTTCTTTGCAGCGATGTTGGCATACAAACCGCCGCCTGCACTTTTCTTTACTGGAGTTTTCATATCAACCCACGTTCCGTTCAAAATGAGGGCAATCGACAAGCGACTTGAAGTTCCCGCCCCAGCGATTTTTGGGGTTCAAAGTCTCCCAGTAAGCACCCAACGGCGCAAGGATGCTCTTGTCCCATATTATCCGCCCATCTTTGAAGAAATTCAAGTCAATGGCGCATCGTTTCAAATGGATTGAGTTGAGGGTCTTGGAGCGACCCGTCTTGACGTAGATAGCCTGTTGTTCAGGCGTACGGGCAAGCTCCCCGCCAGTGACTAGAAAGCCTTGTTCTGTGGCGTATTGGATCAGCTTGCACATATCCAACAGGAATGCGGCTTGTTCAGTATTAAGGCTCATTTTTTCCTCATTTCTGCCAGCTTCTCGACGGTACGGCCTCCAAAATAGGCCCCCATAATCAGCATCCCCCAATTCCCAAGCAGGGTGACGTAGGACTCATTGGCGTTGTAGTTAAACGCCGACATCATGGCAAACAGAAAGTAGCCAAAGAAAATGGCTATAAGGCTCATAGGGCGGATATTTTTGGACAGCCAAGAGTCACTGCTCATGTCGGCTTCCCAGCGGTCTGTAATGTTGTCAGCGTCGTTCTGGGCGGCTTTTGCCAACAACTCCATCTCAGCTAACTCCATCTTGGCTTTTTCAATGCCAAGCTCAAGCAGGCGCTCTTCGTGGTCAAACTGAAGCTGTCTTAGATTGGACACGTCCTCGGGTGTGGGGTTGTCTGGAATCTTTACGCCAAGCGTTTTCTCTACAACTTCCTTACCCTTGGCTTGGATTGCAGACGACAGTAACCCCAAACCGTTTTGGGCAAGGCTACCAAGGAGGGATGCAACTATGGGGATCATCTTTTTTCCTTTTCCTCTAAGTTCTTCAACAACTTTTCAATTCTTGCCTCTGTACGCTCTGTCTTTTTGTTCAGCGCCAGTGAATCAAAGTACAGCATCACCATCAACGGCATAAACAGGCAAATCAGAATCATCAACAACATTGCAACAACTATGTATCCCGATTCAGGTGAATGGCGTACATCAAGGCCCAAATTTCTAAAATTACCACCAGAACCGCCCCAAAAATTAAAGCGTCGTTTTGTAACCTGTCGATCATTTGCTGACGTTTCCATTTTCTTTTCCGTTCTGCTATCACCTCTTGCTTTATCTCTTCATCATGCTTTTTTGCAAGTCTTTTAAATTCCGCTTCGTACCTTGACCAGACTGCACCCAAGGCTGGGTCGGTGTGGTAGACCAAAAACTCACGCAACTCAACCGCTTGGCGCTCAAGTTCAATCTGGTTGAACACGTTCTCAAGAGCCTGAGCCTTGAGCGATTTTTCCTTTGGCGGGTTAAGTTCTTGACGCTTGACTTCTTTTTTTACTTCCTCATGCGCCTCAAAGAACTGCCCAATGAATCCTGAAATCTCCTTGGTTATCTTGTAAAGGTCAGAGCCTGTGGCTTTGGCATCCTTATACAAAGAAATACCTTGCTTAATTCCAGCAATTGCGGCGAGAGCAAGGGTAATAGGTTCAATTTTATTTTCCCTTTACATCGTTGCTCCCGATGCAGCAGGAACCGTCGTAATCTCGATTGCCACTGACTGGTTTAGGTCCAGTGGCTGCCCGCAATCGGCGCAAGTGTCTGCGTCAATTTCGGATTGATCAAGGTCGTAGCCGCACGCGCCGCAGAGAATTTCTACGGCGTGTGCGGGCTCAATGTTGCCGTCAGGCAGCAGCTTCGACGGGTTTTGCAGTTTCATCGGATGCGGGTGCCTCAGGCACGCTAGTTTGTGGGGTGGCTTCTCCGTGCAACGCGGCAACCAGCTGGAAAACCTCGGTGTACGGACGCGAGCCCAGGTAGTTCAAGACGTTGTTGATTAAAGCCAAGGAAAGTTCAATTTTTTTGTCGTTCACGGTTTCTCCAAAAGCGCCGCTGAAATGGGGCAGCGGCGAAGACCCCTATCAGCCTAGACGATAACAAATAAAGGTGTTTGCAGATGTTCTTCTAAAACGTAGTCGTGCAGTTGTTGCCGTTGTAATACTTAATGAACCAACAAATGTTACGTTTGTATTTACGGCAAGTGTGATTGTCCCGGAAGCTGTATTAATGATGAAAAAGTCATAACCAACATTTGATGCTGCCCAAGTGGTTACGGCCTCCAAAGATGTCCCGTTAGGTACTGTTATTGTGTATGACGTACCACTAGCTGTGATAATTTGCGATTGGATATTGGCTGTGGTTAGTGTAGTAGCACCGGCAGTAGTTGCAGGGGTAGGAGCATAAGGCATGACTGCCCCTGTCTGCATTTGCATATTGCCATTAAGGTCAATAGTTAAACGAGTTGTCGCCGCAGTTTCTGCTTCAATTGTAGAAGTACTAAATTTCCATCCGCCAGAACTTCCGGTACTGGGTAGATAAAACACCCCTTTTCCAGTAGCTACTGCAAGATTATTACCAATTGAAATTGAAGAAGCCGAAGTTGCTATGCCAGATGTACCTACACATAAAGTACCGTCTCTTAATGTCATTTGTTTGGTTGTTACAAGGTTCCCCGAACTTGCGGCTGAAAAATTAAGTTCCGCCGTATTGGCCCCCGGACTTTGTGACCATATCCTTGCTGCATCGGGGTTGTTAACGGAAACGTCATTTATACCAAACTGAAGCATTGCCAAAGCACTGCCCCCGGATAAGTCTTGAATAGATATTCTTGCAGCACCGCCCCCGGTTGTAGAAGCAACTGTCAAAAGTCCATATGTACTTGGCGTGGTAGTACCGACTCCCACATAACCTGTTGTGTTGCCCGTAGGCAGTGTCCCCGCAATATTACCCGTGGTAGTTGTAAGGCTGAACGAATTAGTTGTTGAGGTAAAGTAGTTTGCTTGAGTGGCACTGGTGTTTGCATACCAAATTTGATAGGATTTGGCCCCCGTAACGGCGGTCCATGAGACTGCAATTGAAGATGTTGCACCGGTTGTCGTAACAACAGTGGACTCAGTACTTGCAACAGTTGTACCGCCCAATCCATCAACAGCAACAATCACAAAGTACCAAGTGTTTGCAGCAAGAGAGCCGCCTGATGCCGATCCAACTGCTGTCGGTGTAGCGGGTGTACTGAGTGCCGTAGATGTATAGCCAATCGTTCTTGCCGATCCTATTACATCGAGTTTGTAAGAAGGGGAAGTGGTGCCAATACCTACATCACCAGTGGATGTAATACGCATAGACTCAACACCACCCTCAGTAAAGGCAATAGTGTCAGCGGCAGGGAACCATATACCTGTGTTGGTGTCGCCTGTTGTGGTGATGGCAGGCAACAACGCTGTTCCAGCCTGCACGGTTGTTACACCTGTAGCTGACAAAGTAGTGAAAGCTCCAGTGCTTGCCGTTGTTGCACCTACAGACATATTGTTTATCGTGCCAACACCTGTAGAGGTAAGGGCAAGAGTAGGCGCATTAGCCGCAGTCAACGTAATTAAGTTGGTATAGGCTGTACCATCCACATCATAAGCAGCAAGGGCAAGTGTGTTGGCGGCTGTCTGAGCAGACCGAAGTACTGTGCCAGTTACAAACTGTCCGTTTACGGTAATGGTATCTGCTACCGCATCACCAATAGTTGTATTACCGTTTAGCGTAGTCGCTCCAGAAGCAGTTAGCGTGGTGAACGCACCAGTAGAAGCTGTCGTTGCCCCAATAGACATGTTGTTGATTGTGCCCGTACCTGTTGAGGTCAACGCCAGCGTTGGCGCGTTAGCCGCAGTCAACGTAATAAGGTTGGTGTACGCAGTGCCGTCCACGTCATAAGCGGCAAGGGCGAGTGTGTTGGTTGCTAATTTTGCAGACCGAAGTACCGTGCCCGTGACGTAAGAAGCCGCTTGAGTGATGGTGTCAGTATCCGCGTCACCCAAGGTCACGTTTCCAGTAGCACCCAAGGTTGTAAACGCCCCAGAACTGGCTGTAGTTGCACCTACCGTAGCGTTGTCAATCGTGCCGCCGTTGATGTCAACAAAGTCAAACATCTGGATGACGTTTGTGCCATCAACATACAGGTGAGCTTTGCGGCCAGTTGGAACGGTAATGCCTGTGCCTGCCGAGGTCTTGACCGTAATGCTTTGAGAGCCCGTGGTGTTGTTTTGGACAATGTACTGTTTCTGAATTGTCGGAACTATCAGCTCTCGCGTAACAGTCAACGAAACTGCTGACGTCACGTTGAGCACCAGGGCCCGCGCTGCTTGAGACGCGTTGCTGTCCGTCAGCGTAATAGTCAAGTTGGCGTCTGATGGGTAGCTTGGATTTCCGTAACCAACAATGGACTGCTCAAGCGCTGTGCCCAGGTTGGTGTTCGTAGTCGTGCCCCAAGAACCCGAGTTCTCGCCCGTGGCCATCAACTCAATCTTTAGGTTTGTGGAGTAGGTACTTGCCATTTCATTTCCTCTATGGAGTTATTTGTGTCCAGGCCACCGTGTTTGCATCGTTTACTGCCACCCATCCCGGCGACTGAGCAGAGCTTATATTTTGCCAGTTTGGAGTTTGGTTGTCATCCACCAAAGACCAGATTACTATGCGAACAGAACCGACTTCTCCCGTTGCCTGCACGCCCGTGACGGAAACATCTGTTCCTTCCTCAACCGTGACAGAGCCTACCTGGCCCGTCGCCTGCAATCCCGTGACAGTGACGTTAGCCGTCCCCGTAACGGTGACTGACCCGACTTGGCCAGTAGCCTGCAATCCCGTAACAGTAACGGCAGCCGCCGCTGTAACCGTGACAGAGCCTACCGCGCCCGTCGCCTGCAACCCCGTGACAGTGACGTTAGCCGCCGCTGTAACCGTGACAGAGCCTACCTGGCCCGTCGCCTGCAGCCCCGTAACAGTAACGGCAGCTGTGCCTGTAACCGTGACAGAGCCTACCGCGCCCGTCGCCTGCAGCCCCGTAACAGTAACGGCAGCTGTGCCTGTAACCGTGACAGAGCCTACCGCGCCCGTGCCAGTGGGAAGAGCAGCAAGGCTCTGGCCCCATGGGTCTTCGCCCCAGCCAACACCGGAGGCATCCCACCCTTGGAACGCTACAACGGTATCGGCCATGAACGCTCCTTAAGCGATACGAATGATCGCGTTGGTTGCGTCGGCCGTTGGGAAGATGATGGTAAAAGTTCCACTTGTAGAAGTCTTTGAACCGCCAAAATCTAAAACGCAAACAGTTGGGTCGCCCGAAGCCGTGTCGTTGTAAATCAACGCGCCAGAGGCCGTAATGGTGGCGCTTGTAAACGAAAGGTCAGCAAAATCTGTAAATGCTGTGGTGCTCGTCGACGTAGGGGTTACGTTTGTCAGCGTTCCGCCCCCCGCCGCGTACGTGCCTGAGGCAGCGACCTCGTTGGTAGCCGTGTAGGCTGTGGTGGCCGCCGTAAAAGACGCGCTGCTGGAGTACAGCGCCAGCTTAAACGTGTTGCCCGTGCTGAGGGTAAAGTTGTGAACCGCGCGCATCAGCTCGACCTTAAAGCTGGTACACATGAAGTTTCCAGAAAACGCCATTTTAATCTCCTAGTAAATGGACAAGCTCCGCATGTCCTGCTTCGCGTAAACGATAAGCAATTGTTGAGCGATCCTGCTCAACTGCCTCTTTCAAATAAAACGCTACAACATGCTTGACGCTGTCCTTGAAAGCTCTTGCTTGGGCCTGCACCGCTGGGTGCGACTGGTCCCCGACATAGATGATCTTGTCGGCAGCGCGTGCGGCAAGTTCTTCCACAGACCAGCCTCGGTTTTGAGTGGTCTCGACGTCGACGCTGCCGACAAGAATGGGGGAGGAAACGGTAATCATGGTCCTGGTGAATCCGATTTGAGGGGAATACGAAGCATGCCATCTCGGTACTCATCCCGGCGACGACGGCCCTGTTGTTCAACGCCAAGCCCTTTAATGGCTTCTTGGTAGGAAATCTTGAAATACTCCATCATCTCTCTTGGCCCCTTAGTGTAGCTGTATGCCTGTACCAAACATGCATACAATAACGCTTCAGGGGCATTTATGCTTACCCACGTGGTTGGGTTTGCCGACGACAGCTGCGTTGGACGGTAAATGTATCCCAGCTCCACGCTGTAGTCCTGGTTTGGCGTAGGCGCAACGTAAAACGTGTTTTGGTCCCACACAGCATAGTACTTGGGCGTGCCTTGCGTGGTGCCGTTTGGCCAGTACTCTTTCATGAAGGACGTGTCCCTAAACTCCAAAAACAACTGATCACCACTAGTGGGCGTCAGAATTAAGTACCGATGCGTCAACAGATCAGTGGGAGCAGTCAGAAACCTGTTGCCTTGGGTCATGGTGCCAGTGACTTCTAGCTTGAACACATCCAAGTCAATCTCTCGAAGAATTTGATTCTCCGCCATTGTGATAAAGACGTTGATCACCGGTTCGGTAAAAACATTGCTGCCCACCTCGGTGTAGTTTTGGATGTTGGTGACAAGTTCGTCGTAGGTCATGAGATGCTTACAGTCACTGATCCAACAACACCTTGCGCAATAAGCGCTTGGTCCTGAACATACGGCTGCATATTGGTGCCACCCTGAACACTGCCATAGCTTTGAAAGGCGGTAAAGCCAGGCGCTCCAACAAAGACGGACACAGGTTCAATGCGATCGGGTCGCGGATCGCGCAACGCAATGGCGTCTCCGTTGTAACGCAATGGCTCCAGCTGGGGCTCTTTGGGCTCGTAGTCGTCAGGGCACACCATAAACCCGCGCCAGTTTTTGCGCAGGTTGTTGTACCTGTACCGCTGCCCGCAATAGTCGCAGAGTCCGTAGGAATGTATGCCAGTCGCAAATGCCATGTCATACCCCCAGGTCCGGTACAAACTGCACGCTGGCGGTGTCTCGGTCCTCCAAGGCGGCGCGCTGGAAGTCTTCTTCGTAAATTGCCTTGAGCGCCGAGGCACGGTCTGCAGCAAACTTGAGCGACAGATAGTACGCCAAGCCGGAGGCCAAACACGGTAAAAACCTAAAGTTTACATCCGCCGTGTTGGTGTAGGCCCCTGCGTCTTGGATGCGACGAATGCGGTAGTACACAAAGGTATATCCGGCGGCCGGGGCAGGGTAAAAATATACCTTAGGAATGTTGGTTCGCTCAACATAGAACTGAGCAGGACGGGCCTCCGTGGTCTTGTCAGGCACATTGAGCCAGTCCTCCCGGCTGATGCGCTCGATGTAGACATCGGTGTTGGTGCCTTGGTTGTTTTGGCGAATGACCGCCTCAAGCACGTTGACAACGGAAGCGTCCAATGAAATCTCATTAACGCCGGCCGTCAGCGCAAAAGTAGCCTCCTCAATGGTCCACAAATTCAACCCGCGATTGGCCCAGTCAAGAAACAACAAGTTAAGCGAGCGGCGGGCTGAAGTAAGTTGGTACCCACTGGTTGGCCTCATGCCGCAGCGCTCAAACGCCTCTTCAATTAAGTCATCAATTGACAAGTCAAATGTGGTTGTGTTGGAGGTAGTCATTTGCTGTACAAATTGTCAAATGTCGCTTGTGCATCCATGTACGAGTCATCTTGCTCCGCACAGTGTATCCACTGACCAGGCTTAAAATCAGGTGCCCCTTCCCCTGTTTGCCAAAACGCAGGGCTTGTGACCCTAACGCGATTGTTTGGCAACGCCACAATGTTACCTGTCCACTTGCCTGCATCGGTCAACATCAAAACATGACTCTGTTTGTGCTGCGCAGGACAATCGGCCACCTCGCTCTCCGTGTAATCCACGGTAAACAAGTACCGGCCCGTATAAAACTCGCCGTCAATCTTGCACATCCAAGGACTGGGGCTGGTCCGCGCAAACTTAATCACAGTGTGATGATGCGACGGACAGTCCCAAGGCTGCGCCAGATGGGTAGGCATGCGCTCGGGCCACTCTTCCAATGGGATGTCCCCCACCAGCGCGGTGATTGGCATGCGCGCCCACATAGCTCCCCCATGCACGTTTTCTGACCCGTCTACGTGGCTTTCACACCCTGTAAACACAATCTGAAAACTCAAGCAACGATCCGGCATGACGTTGACCGCAATAACATTTGCGTGCAAGTACTCGCCATGGTACTTCTGATGCATGTGGGTAAACTCGCGTCTAACCCAGCACTTAAAGTACGGAATGTTGCTGATGAGGTATGACATTACTTAGCTTTTTTAGCCATTTTCTTGGCAGCACCGCCAGCAGCGTAACCTTTGGACATCATGCCGCCTGAGGCATAGCCTTTGGCCATCATGCCGCCGCCCATCATGCCCTTAGGCTTTTTCTTGGCGTCGCCACCTTTGGCCATCATTACTGGGCCCGTTTTTTTGCTAGGCTCAGAGATCATTTTGTTTGCGGGGCCGCTTTCAACAGCACCACCACCGCGCGTAGCGGCACCCATTCCACGTCCAGCCATATTAAACTCCTTTTTTCATTGCACGGCCTTTAACGTCGGCCGTTTTACGTTTAACAGCGCGACCCATTTTGTCGCTCATGTCAGAATCTTTCATCATTTTGCCGTCAGGCATCTTGTGCATGCCTGCCATGCCACCTTTTTTCATTTTGCCAACGCCATCAGCCGCAA
>Ga0181347_1000317_pt1 | contig 15826 bp, 21 predicted proteins | sample Su13VDMM110SN_FD_130102 | JGI IMG/M metagenome (GOLD analysis project Ga0181347, IMG submission 130102) | Freshwater viral communities from Lake Michigan, USA - Su13.VD.MM110.S.N | ecosystem: Environmental > Aquatic > Freshwater > Lake | place: USA: Michigan | collected 2013-07-16
ATAGACACTTACAAAACCCTGGGCTTAATGAATTTCACAATCCAGTAATAACATGGGGGCTGTTTCAATCATGAACGGTATAATTAGTAGAGATGAAATAGAGTTTGTAGGTCATAGTTTGTTTCAAAACTTCAGACTTGCTTTAAAGAATTATCTTAATACAGATTTTAAAAACGTTAATGATATAAACGACTTAAATGGTATAGACGTTCTCTATATTATCGACGAACATTTTATACCACACGTTGGTATATGGAAGAATGATGCATTTATTAACGAGATCAACCAATTAAACATACGAGTTGTTATCTTTAACTTTGAGAAAATACATAGCGCAGCCTTTCCTTGGAATATAGACCACCAAAGATATGTTGAAAAAATTAAAAGCTTAATACAATTTGTCAGTGACGTTAATGATGCAAAGATAATGGGTAAGGTTCACATTAATAAGCAAATGTTGTCAAAAAGTACAGTACTGGATACTGACCCTATAAGTCAAAAACTTGATAGAATCTTGTTTTTAGGACAAATCTCACCTCATGTATATGTAAGTAGAAAAGAAGTGCTAAGGAAGGTTATCGAAAGAAAATTACCCGTAGATATATACGATTCTGATAGAAAATTAACATACAAACAATACCTTACTAAGATTGCTTCTTACAAATACATACTAAACCCTCTTGGTACAGGTGAGTTTATTAACTTAAGGTACTATGAAGCAGTCCGTCTTGGATGTATTCCTATACAACAGGTAACAGATGAGATGCTAACCAGATACAGTGAGTTAAAAAACAACGGTTTATATAACTTTAAATCAGTTGATGATATACCATTACAAGCCAGCCCGTCAGTTCAAGCCAACCAATACTATTTAGAAGATTATTTCGAAGAAATAAACTTGAAATCATACCTTTAGTTCATACAATTAGGTATGATTATCAAAGACATTCCTGTTTACGATGGATTATTAATCCATAAGAGATTTGCTTATACTTATTTCAGAAAAAAGACTTTACCAATTGGAAATATTGTAGCTTTTAGAGCTCCGATGAATGTTTTAGCTGATGGTATGATCGATAGTGAAGATATTCTTCAAAATGACTTCATTTATAGTAATGATGCTATCAATTTTTGCTGGGAGATACCAAATGTAGATCCATACGGTGCTGTAGCCTTTCAGAGATTACTTAATACTCAGATTGCAAGCATACTTTCTAGCAAGTATTTAAAGAAACCTATTGAAGTTGATGGGGACGACCTGATGGTTCATGATGAATTTGAAGGTTCTGATGGATCTCTACAGAAGATCGGTAAGTGTAGCGTTAGTATTACCTATTCAAAAGATAGTATTGCATTAGGTCACACTGGAATCAATATAGATGCTGGTCGTCAAGCACCTAATTTTGCATATAGTACTAAGCTTACCGATGAACAAGCAGAACAATTCATGAAAGACGTAATTGAAACGTTTTATAATATGAGTGATGATATCTTTATTGCAACTACAAAGGTTATTTGTTAATTCAAAAGACATTAATAGATGACAATATTTGATTACTTAAATTCTATATTATTTTCAAAGGATAAGCTAGAATTAAACTGTGATGATGAGTCTCAGTTTAGTGTTTTTATGGTTAATCGATGGAGTTCCTTTTACTCTAAAGAAATTGCTGAGTATATTAATCAGACTTCCAATACATATGCAGGTATATATACAAGTAAGCAAGAACAATACGATTTTCTATATAATGTTATACCTAAAATTAAGTTTAAACGTTTAAACTATGTGAAAAAGACTAAGAAAGAAGATAAAGACGAGGAAGCAGTAATAATACCTGAGTTTTACAGCGAACGAGAGTATAAAAACAATGTTGAGTTTGAAAAAACGATAACTAAATAGAATATATGGCACAAGTATCTATAGATGTTTTAGCAACACAAAAAAGTTTAATTGATCTAGACAGTTATGGTAAAGGTAACTTTGGTCTAAGTGATGATTTTGTACTTTCATTCGTTTTTGATGATATAGTACTCGTAGAATTCATTGATGAAGTTAATGACGGTACTGGGGACGCTATATTACGTCATGGATTATATGTACCAACCAATGCTTTAATCAAGGCTTGGAGAAAAGCTCAAGTTATTCTTGCTGGTCCTAGTGTTAGATTTTGTAAAAAAGGAGATATTGTTATATTTCCTAATGATAAAGGTGCTGCTGTTTCAAATATTATTATTGAAGGGTATGGCAAGCTTAAAAAGGGTGTTTTCTTAAACGAACAAAGATTATTCGGTATTTGTAAGAACGTTAATGAGCAATCCGTTGCTAACCCTGAAACTATTTTAAATGCAAACAACATTAACAAATCTGAAAAGCCTTCTAAGAGAAAGCGTATGTGAAGTGGTGTTTATTAGACGCCGTCCTAAAGCAGGAAAGCCTGCTTTTAGACGAATGCTATGTACCCTTGATGAAAACATACTGAATACAACTAACGGTCGTCTTTCTTTAAATTATAAACCATCTTCTGGGCTGTTACCATACAATGCAGAAGCTAAAAACTTGTTACCTGTATGGGATATCTTTATGCAAGGATGGAGAATGGTGAGTATGGATAATTGTGATTTAGTTAAGACGGTTAAGCAAGAAGATTTTTGGAAATACTACAATGAAACGTTATTAACCATGTCAGTTGAGCAAAAATTAACTTATATGGATACATGATTAATACATCTGAAGATATTATTAATAAGTTTTTGCAAAAAAACATCGTATTTTTTATTAATGGAGAAAAACCACTTAAAACCGGTAAGCTTTTATTATTTAAATTTAAAGACTTTTATTTTAACTTTACTATTAAGACAGACGACATGATAAGAACATTTGAACTACCATATCCTTTCCTTGTAACAGAAGGAGTCAATTCTATATCCTTTTCATATACGATTGAAGATTTTTCACAAAAAAATATGGAGTTGCTTGTTAAAGCAAAGTTATTAAAACCTAAAAAGAGAAATAAATTATATAACTCTGTGGTTGTTTTATCTGCATTAAGTTAATATAATGTGACCGTGTATAGTCGTTACCTATCTAAATTCCCAGACAACTATAATCCAAGCAAGCAGCAGATTGAGCTTATAAAACGTGTAGAGGATGCTTTCTCGCAAGGTCATAAATTTGTTATATGTAGTGCACCAACAGGTTCTGGTAAGAGCTTTATATCTAAGACGTTAGGTAATGTGTCTAATAAGTGTTCTGAGGAGTTTAGAGAGCTTATAACATCATACGATGCATTTAAACAAGATTATATTGGTAATTATACGAATGAAGTGGAATGTCTTAAGGAATACCCTCATGGTGCATTTGCATTAACAATTACAAAATCATTACAAGACCAGTATAAAGGGTTATTTGATGATTCAGCTGTGTTAAAAGGTAAGAGTAATTACCAATGTCAAGTTGATACTGATGTAGACGTTGAGAATGCTCCTTGTTTGTTAGCTCCTAAATTAAAAGACCAGTGCTGGTCTAATAATATATGCCCATACTATAATGCAAGAAATAAAGCACTGTTAGATAGGTTTAGCGTGTTAAATTATAAAATGTTTTTAGCATTACCTGGGCATGTTAAACGTAAAAACTTTATTATTTGTGATGAAGCTTCAGAACTTGAAGATGAATTAGTAAAACATTTTTCAATATTTGTAGATCCTGATAAATTAAAACTGCTTGGTATTAAAATACCCTATTTATACTCTGCAGAATCAGAAGATGTTTATAAATGGATAACATCCTTAATGATAGTAGTTGGGGAGCATGTTGAGTCTCTTACTCAAAAGCATAACAGCAAAACTACAGCATTAAACATTAATGATAAGATTAAGTTAAACTATTTTAAGAACTTACATAGAACCTTAAACTTAATTGATGAGACTTGGAGCAAGTGTGAGTATATATGTCAGCGTGAAGGTAAAACAGTTAAAGTTATGCCTTTAAAAGTTAATGTTCTTTCGAAATACATCTTTAATTACGCAGAAAATGTACTGCTAATGTCAGCAACAATTGTCGATCATAAACACTTTGCTCAAACGTTAGGTATAACTGACTATAAGTACGTGGAAGTTGATAGTACCTTTGATAGCGCTAAAGCTCCCATATATGTATCTATACATAATAAGATCAATAGGGCTAATATGGATAAAATGTTACCCCGTATATTATCACAAATTGAAACCATATGTGATAGCCATAAAAATGACAAAGGTATTATACATACTCATACAATGCAAATTACTCAATATTTGCAAAAGAATTTATCAGATAAGAGGTTCTTATATAGAGATTCCGAATCTAAGAATGAATCAATATTAAGTAAGCATTTTAAGTCTACCGAACCAACTTGTATAGTAAGCCCGTCAATGACATTTGGGGTAGACTTGAGAGATAACTTAGCCCGGTTTCAAATTATAGTTAAAGGGGCGTTTCTACCTTTGAGTGATAAAAGAATAAAAAAGCTATTTGACGAAGATAAGACTTGGTATACAAACAAAATGCTTATAAGTCTTGTACAAGCCTGTGGTAGAGGTATAAGAAGTAAAGATGATCATTGTATAACTTATATATTAGATGGTTCTATATATGATGCAGTTGTAAATAACAAAAACAAGCTACCTAAATACTTTATTGATAGGTTTGTATAAATATATTTGTGATGACGTATAAAGCATATTATAATAACAATGTACAGAACGAAGGTATAAAAGATACAGTTAAAGCTGGTATACTTGGCTTAGGAATGTTAGCAGGGTCAGCTAATGCTAATGCTGCGCAGATGCCTTTTAAATATAACTCAGCTGCAGAGGTAAGTAATGTTAGTTCTAATGTAAGTGTTGACCCAGTAGTTTTAAGAAAACAAATAATAAACCATGAAGGGTATGAAAGAAAAATATATGTTGTAAATAAGGTTCCGCATATAGGAATAGGATTTAATTTACATGATGTAAATAATCAAAAACTTTTATTAAAATATAATATCACTAAAGAGAATTTAAATAAAGGTTTAACTGATAAACAAATTCTTCAATTGTATGAGGAAAATGTAAAACTTGCTACAGACATTGCAATGAAATTTGCACCAAACTTTAATACTTTACCTGTTAATGTAAAAATGGCATTAATAGATGTGGCATTTAACTTAGGAGGACCCAGATTAAATAAATTTGTAGATTTAAAAGCTAGTATAGCTAAAAAAGATTTTTCGGCTGCAGCAGCTGCATTAAAGGATAGTCTTTGGTACACCCAAGTTGGTAAAAGAGGTAGATTTATATACAACCAGGTTATTAAGTCCGCCCCTTAAGCTTACGTCTATTTTTACGTTTAATTTTAGGCATAACAAATACTGACGTAATCATTTTACCATTTAAACGATCCCCTTTGAATCCGCTATATGCTTGAGGAGATGCTGGGTCGGTATCAAACAATCGATTCTGAGAACTAAACTTACTACTATTACGTGCAGTTACCCGTCTCTTTGAATCAAAAGGTGCTCTGAAATCCTCAGTTAAGTATTTACCAACTAATTGGTTAAACGTCATACACCATGCATCTTTAACAGCTCATCAGCTAATTTTTTAATATCATCAGCAATCTGAACTTCTGTTCTTTCTTTAGAATTAGACGAATCTTTTTCGTCATGCTCTTCTTCCATTTCACCATAACCTTCCTTAACTGCTTTTTTACCTTTACCAAAGAATTTTGCTTGTTTTGAGCTCATTCCTTTTTTACCCTTTTTACCATGACCTTTATCATTAGCAGCCTTTTTCATAGATTCTTTCTTATTACCATCTTTATCTAAGTCTAAATAATCTGGCTTAGCATTATGTTTCTTTTTACCCTCAGTTAAGATATCTTGAACTAACTCGTTGAATTTCATAATAATTATTTAATTAAAAATAATATGTATAATTGAAATACTAAGAGACTATGTTATAATCACGTATGGTTAAAAGTAAAAAGATTGTATGTATTGTTACAGGTAAGCCTACAACATATGCAGGGGAATTTCTACAAAAGAAGATTTTAGAGTATGGCGATGAAGCTACTTTAGATAAGTTGTATATATGTAAAGAGGTTAAAGCATTACTTAGAAAAGGCTATAAAATAGGTGATATACGTAAGATTCTTAATGTACCAGCAGATACTGATTTAATACCAAAAGAAATATGTGATCTAATAGAAAAAGATTATCAAAAATCTTTTATTAAATTAAATGATACAAGCAACGAAGCTCTAAGTACTATTACCACCCTCACCTGCGATTCTTCTGATGAAGACGTTGAAAACTTCATTAACACCTATATAATTTCAAACAAATGAGCAATCCAATATATTCATTCAATGCTAAAGGCAAAAAGTCTCTTTCAATACGTAACGCTATAACCGGACAAGTAATCAAAACAGTAAATGTTGATGGTGAAATTGTCGGTTCGCCTAATGTATCTGGCGATACTGGTATAGTTAATGTTAAAAAAGGCAACATAACTAAAACTTATGTTTATAGTTTAAAAAACGGCACAGTTCAAAAAATATATACAACATGATTGATTTTAATTTAATTGAAGAGCCTATTAATATTGAGAACTTTGCTGTTCCTGTAAAAGAAGAGTATCCTATGTTGGTATTAGGGTCTATTATTAGAAATGAATATGATAATCAGAGGATACAACTTAATGAAAAATATCATCCGTTAAATATAATGCATTATAGTAAAGATAAAGAAAACGTAGTTTTATTAAAAGGGGTCAAGTTACAGGCTAATACAATAATAAAAAATTTATTTAATATTATACAAAATCAAGAAAAAAATAATATTAATTTAATTACATATCAAAATTTAATTAGCCAATACAACCTAGCATGTAAAGAAACATATGCGTTATTTTCACCAGGAATGTATCCAATTGATTTTGATAATTTAAAATCTATTTGCGAGGATAGTTTTAATGAAGATAAAAAAATATTCCAGCATTTATTAAACATCGATGAGAAAGTTTTTGATTTTCAAAAATTTGCATCGTTAAGATTATTTATTTTAACTTAATAATTTTTTTAATAGCGATATTTCAACTTAATCTATTAAATAATTTTCCAATAAAATTATGAGTGTAAAAGCATTATCCGATTATACAATCTACGCGAAGTACGCTAGGTATGTTCCAGAAAAAAAACGCCGTGAATCATGGGATGAAATGGTTGATAGAGTGTTTGAAATGCACTTGTCACGATTTCAGCTCGCTATATCTAAAAATGAGGAACTAAAATCAGACATTTTATTTGCCAAGCAGCAAGTAAAAAAGAAAAGAGTTCTTGGTGCACAACGTATTTTACAGTTTGGAGGAGAACCAATATTAAAACATAATGCGAAAGTGTTTAATTGCTCGTTTGGATACCTCGACCGAGTAAGAGCTTTCCAAGAAACAATGTATTTGCTTCTATGCGGCTGCGGAGTAGGGTTTAGTGTACAGACAAAACACATTAAAAAATTACCTGCAGTTAGCATGCCTGCAGAAAAAGTTAAAATATTCAAGCCAGAAGATAGTATTGAAGGCTGGGCTGATTGCGTTGGGGTATTATTATCCTCTTTCTTTGATAATGATGCAACCTTTCCTGAATATAATCGACATACAGTTAAGTTCGATTTTTCTAATATTAGACCCGAAGGAGCTTTAATTGCAGGTCAATTTAAAGCGCCGGACCATAAAGGATTAGAAGCAGCTTTAGAAAAGGTAAGAGAAGTTATTATTAGTAGACTTACAGCTGGTGAAACAAAACTACATGCTATTGACGTCTATGATATTATAATGCATTTTAGTAATGCAGTACTTAGCGGCGGTGTACGTAGAAGTGCAACTATCTGTTTGTTCAGTAAAACAGATAAAGAGATGATGGATGCAAAGACTGGTAACTGGTTTTTAACCCACCCTCAACGTGCTCGCTCTAATAATTCTGTATTATTAGTTAAAGACGATATTACTAAAGAAGAATTTTCAAAAATTATCGAATCAACTAAGCAATTCGGTGAACCTGGGTTTGTTTTTGCAGATAGTGAAGATTGCGGATATAATCCTTGCGTTGAAATCGGTTTATATCCACAAACAAAAGATGGTCGTTCAGGTTGGCAGTTTTGTAACTTGTGTGAGATTAACGGAAAGTATTGTGATACAGAAGAAAAGTTTATCCAAGCATGCCGTGCTGCAGCTATTATTGGTACTCTTCAAGCAGGCTATACAGATTTTAAATATCTATCGCCTGAAACAAAAGAAATTACAGATCAAGAAGCTCTTCTAGGATGTTCAATTACAGGTATAATGGATAACCCTGAGATTCTTTTAAATCCTGAAACGCAACGTAAAGGTGCAAAAGAAATTTGTAGGATGAACAAAAAAATTGCGAAGTTAATTGGTATTAACCCTGCAGCTAGAACAACTTGCGTTAAACCTGCAGGATCTACATCTTGCGTATTAGGTACCGCATCAGGTATTCATCCGCATCATGCTAAACGTTATATTAGACGTGTTCAAGCTAATTATCTAGAATATCCTTTGAGTAAGTTTCAAGAAAACAATCCTCTTGCAGTAGAAAAATCAGTATGGAGTTCTTCTGGCACGGATATGGTAATATCTTTCTTATGCGAGGTACCGAAAGGGGCTATTGTAAAGAATAACTTGTTAGCTGTTGAATTGCTTGAAAAGGTTAAGACGACTCAGCAAAATTGGGTTGAAGCAGGTACTAATAAAGAGCTCTGCTTATTACAATCGTTAAGACATAATGTAAGCAACACTATTACAGTTAAAGATAATGAATGGGATGAAGTTAGAGATTATATCTTCGCAAATAAAAAATGGTTTGCAGGTATATCTTTACTTTCCGGCTCAGGTGATTTAGATTACCCACAAGCTCCTTTCGCAACAGTATTAAATGCTAAAGAAATTGTCGATGAGTATGGTGATGCTGCTGTATTTGCTAGCGGATTAATTGTCGATGGTTTGCATGTATATAATGATAACTTATGGGCAGCATGCGACAGTGTCTTAGGATTTGGTGAGAAGATAAATGATTTTGGATTTAAAATAATCCCTGCTGAAAATACTGCTGAATATAAACAGTGGTTAAAGTTTGATTGGAATAGAAGAGCAAAGCAATTTGCTAATAGATATTTCAATGGTAACGTACGTAAAGCTACTCACTGTATGAAGCATGTTTCCCTTTGGAAGACCTGGTGCGACCTATCAAGAGAGTATAAGGAAATAGACTGGTCTAATGTCGTAGAGGAAAATGAAACACATGTTGATGCAACTACGTTAGGTGCGCAAGCATGTGCTGGTGGAGCTTGTGCGATATGATAGATTTACTCGAACATAATACTACAGACCCGTACGGATATTATGATAAGGATGGTAATCGATATTTTTGCTACTGCAAAAAAGAGTATAAGGTATTGTTACAACAAATTATTTTAAATATTTTTAAAATAAATGCAAGATGATCTTAAAGCTCAACTTGTAGGCACGTATTGTTCCTGTTTTAATATACAATATACTGAAATAGCATTATTTGTTAGCAATATTAAAAGCATTAATACTATTGATGATTTAAACCATTATATGGTTTGCTGTAAACAATGCAAACTATGTTGCCCAGATATACAAAAAATTATCGATTATTATAAGAAATAATATTATTTCTTACCATGTACCCGTCTGCTAGCAACTGCTCTACCTGGATTATTATTAATAGCCTTTGCATCATTACGAACTTGACTGTTCTTATCATGCAATGTTAATGGTAGATTTTTAAATATATGAGAATGTTCTTCTATTGCTACAGCTCCTGGTATTGGTGTAGTAAGTGTAAGAGTGAACGGCGCTGTAAACCCACCGAATATTGGATATATTCCTTTTTCATCTGTTACGGATAAAGTAGAAAGACCCCCTGCTTGTACATCTGGTATTGTTAATTGACCAATAAAAGTAACTCCAGGTAATAATTGACCATACAATTGAGTACCTTCTGTTACCTGATATTCAATGGGAGCAGTAACATGTTGCAGATACACTTCACCGTCTACCGATAACCCACCACCAATAACAACATTATTATTAATACCAAGACTGTCTTCAATAAAAATCTGTCTTTGTCTTGTATTTCTTAATTTTAAAATCTCAGCTGAAATATTTATAGTCTTTGCATTTATATTAACTTCATTTTCACTTGATAAATTAAGTTGCTCACCAACTACATTAGTAACTGTACCAGAAATATTAACAGCACCGAGTGATTTAAGATTAACTCCACCAGCACCAACCATAACATTCCACCTATTGCATACATTTAAATCATACGTACCTCCCGGCAAGTCTTGTACATGTACATACTCAATTAAAGGACTAGGTTCAAAATTCATATACGAACCTAATGAATCAATTAACATTTCGCTTGTTAACATCTTACCAATCTTATCATAACGAATACTACCATAGTCATTTATAGTAACACCAATGGTTTCTATTTTATGCTTAGCTATTTGTACAATTTCACTTCCACCAATACCTAAATTCTTTTCAATATCAGTTAAAGTTGGTAATATAGCTTCAATTTGTTGTTTTAAGAAGTTTTTATTTGCTTCAACATTCCATACACCATCTTGAGACGATGTACTCATGCCAGGTATATCAGACCAAGTTATTCCACTCTCCAGTGTATAATTTACTAAAGAAGGGAATTTTATAATAGAAGGTGGTAATGATATTATAGATAATTGCCCAGGGCCATCTACATCGGGCGTGGATACAAAAGACTGTGTTTGTTGAATAAAAACTGGTACATTAGATGAATCATTCTCTAAAGAATAATTTTGTTGATTAATTGCTGGATGTCTAGCAAATGTACCTATACGTTTTTGATTAACACTATTTCTTGAAATTACTATATTATTAGTAACTGGATCTACAATATTATTAACAGTAGCTCTTTGAATTTCAAAAAGTTGCTTTGTATCTTGTATTACCCTATAAGCTTCTTTCCACCTATTAAAATATTCTTCATTTATACTACCGACTTTTTTATATTTGTCTCTACCTACCACTTCATCTGAACTCTTACCCGTATAATCATTCTTAAACCCCCTTACCGTGCTATAGCTATCGTTTAATACTAATTTTTGATCATTACCAGTAGCTAACTCTATATTTGCTTGGTTATTAAACTCTTTAAATGAACCAGAGTAGTGAGTAAACTTTAGCTTTTCGTTTAAATCAGTGTTTATAATCTCAACGCTACCACCTTTCTGATTTATAACATATTTGTTCCTATAAGTCTCGACATTTGCATCCATCTCTGTATTAGCACTATTTTTATTTTCGAATGTTTCTGGATAGTTTATACCAGGATTGCCATACGCATCATATATACCTCTCCAATCAACTACATCATATGATACAGCAAAATAAACTGGTAAAGTTGGATTACCTTCTCTAAAAAACAACCAAACGTGACTACCAACAGCTGGTACCCCGAAAGAACCTTTTGCTCTATTAGAGTATGTAGCTGGTACGTATTCATATGCTAATGGATTGGGCATATTAATACCTTGATTTGCATTCACAAACGCATCTGTTAATCTATTTTCTTCTTTTTCGTAAAACGCACCAGGCTTACCAGGAGTATTTTCTGCAGAACTTGTAGACTGTGAAAAAGTACTGTAATGGTTTGAGTCGGAAATATTAGCAAAGTTATGGTAATTGTTATACCTACCGCTCCCGCTTTCACTTGTTAAAGGAGCTGCGCAGTGAGCCCAAGGCAATACAAGTTTTAACTCTTCAACAATAGTAGATAAATTATCTGTCTGATTTAATGGTGCCCCTGATAAAGACTGCACAACAGCATTATCAATATTGGCTCCCATAAACTTAAATTTTTTATTTGTTCTACGTTCTATCCAGTTTTTGTAAACCGACGCAGTAACGTGTGGTACAAACACTTTAACTTTACCAGACCGTTGAGGATCATCATTTTGTATAACTATACCAACGTAATTTCCTAAGAATTGTTTCATGATAATGGGGGATAAATTTCTTTTGTATTTCTAAGCCGAGTAATTTCAGCTTCAATTGCATCTTTTCTTGCTTGAGGAACTAACACCCAAGCAAAATCATTTTTAATACCAATTAATGTGGTTATTCTTTCAAGACGAGTACGAGCAATAATCCTTGAATCGGGTATACCATATATGTAGTTAACTGCCACAGGAGTATTTAATTTAGATAAACTATCAGTCGCAACAACTTGAGCTGGGTAATTTTGACTTTTAATATTCTCAGTTACAGTCTTTGTAGTTTTATTAATAACATCCTTCGTTGTCAATGCAATTAACGCTTGCTTAGCCAGGGGATTTTCAGCAAGATCTTTCAATTGTTTATTTGAAAACCCAGAAGTTAATGCTTTTGTATTAATTTTTATTTCACCCGTAATAAAACCAATTGTATTTTTTTCTACAGCTTGACCAATTATACTATCTATTTGACTATTTATAAAATTAGTTGTATCTAGTCTAGGTTTAGCAAACGCTGCATTTACATTATTTGTTACTCCGTTAATTAGATTAATGATTGAAGATGCTTGGCCTACCACACCACCTATTATTGAACTAACCGCACCTACAGCCCCATCAATTGCACCATTAACAACATTTTCAACTGTACTAGTAATAGTATCAAGTCCAGATTGAATGGTTTTTGTAACAAACCCCCCAATTGCGTTCGGTGAAAGTGCTGATGTTATGTTACCAGTTAGTTTAGTTAATTGTTTTTCAAATGGAGATAGCGCTGATGCAAATACATTACCTATTGCTTTTAATTTACCTCCTATAGTTAAGCCACTTATGTTAAAGTTAGGTTTTACTAAAGAAGGTAGTTTAAACGTTGGTAATTTTAACGTTGGTATCTGAATTTTAGGAAGCGGTAGTCTAAAAGGTAATCTTATTTTTGGAAATTTAAACTTAGGCCAATCCATATTAATATTTAACAAGAGATTGATTTTATCAAACAATCATTATAATATGTATATAAATGTGTGGAATATACGGATCTTATAATGCAAGCAAGTTTGAAATACTTGATACAGCTAATCAAGTAAGAGGCAACTTTGCTTCCGGCCTATATTACCATGATGGTAAGAATTTCGATTTTCAGAGAACAGAAGGTTCATTTAACTGGAATGAAATTAAGTTACCTAACGGCTTTATATATCTAGGTCATAACCAAGCACCTACATCATCTATCAGAGTATGGAATGAACGCAATAGCCATCCTTTCGTTTATAAGAATTGGGTTGTATCTCATAATGGTGTATTAACTAATTTTAACGAATTGAAACGTACATATCTACAAGACCATGAAAACGGGGTAGACAGTAGTATTATACCAGCATTATTATCACACTTTGAAAAGATAGGGAGTACAGCAAATACAATAGAAAGAGAAACAGAGTTAATAAAACATGTATTAGACTTACTTGAAGGTACGTTTGGGTTATGGATTGTAAATACAGTAACCCTTAATGTTTATATAGCAAGACAAGGCAGTACATTATTCTTTGATAAAAATAGCTTTTCATCAACAAAGGGGCAAGACTATGATGTTATGAAAGAAGGAGCTATCTATAAATTTACGAAAAAAGGATTTAAAGTAGTTGGTTCGTTTGAACCTAAATCACCATTTTTAGAACTATGAACATACAATATTATACTCCAAAAACAGTTGACGATAAAATGAAACTAATGAAGTTTGTATATGATAATACAGATTCATTTGTATTAAACACGTTTGGATATTTATGGGAGAGTAGGGGTTGGTGGGATAAATTCCCTATACAATTATGTAAGATTGATGATCAGATAGTAGGTATGCATGCATTTACAGTAGATACAAAAGCACCTAATACAATTAAAACGTATTATATTATTACAGGCAAGTTATTTAGAGGGGCTGGTGTTGCTAAAAAACTAACGATGGACGTTTTAAATGAATTTAAAAATACAGACAAAAAGTATTTTGTAAATTCAGAAGAAGGAAGCAGTGGTGTTGGTTTTTATAAAAAATTATTTAACAACACCTTTACATTACATATGAATGAGTTCGGCACAGTCGATTATTATTTCGATGCACCTGTAAAGACTCTTACACAACAAGATTTATGATTCCTAAAATTAGAATATTTACTGCAACACAAAAAGCTGATATAGCAGATACCGATATATTTAAAAGTATACACAACCTACCTGTAAATATGACATGGTCAGTACAAAACAAAACACCATTAACTAAGCTATACAATGAACAAATATCTCAAGCCAGGGTTGATGGCATTGAATATCTTATTTGTGTCCATGATGATGTGCATATTAACTGTGAAGATTTTTTACAACGTATCGATAATTATGGAAGTAAGTATGCTGTATTCGGGTTAGCAGGTACAACTTCTGTTACCATTAAAGAGCCTGTATTATGGCATTTAATGACTGATAGAAAGAATTTACGAGGATGTGTAGCTCATGGTAATAATAATGAATATACATACACCTCTTTCGGCCCATTACCAAGTAAAGTCGTTATGATTGATGGTGTGTTTATATGTATAAATATAGCTAAATTACCGGAGAACGTTACTTTTGATGAAAAATGTCCAGCCGCATTTCATTTTTATGATCTAATGTTTTCATTAGACTGTTCACTTAATAAAGTTCCTGTAGGAGTAGGTGATGTTCCTATTATCCATCAATCTCCTGGATTAAGAGACATGAATAAAGAATGGAAGCAAGGTCAGAAGTACTTTTTAAACAAGTACGAGAAATATTTAAATAAGACGTTGACTGTTTAACGGAAATATGGTATAATATATTATGGATTTAAAGCTCAACTTAGATGAGTATGAAAATATTATCGTCTATAAATCACTTACTGATGAAAAATATCTATCTGGTATTATTGATTATATTAATCCGGAGTACTTTAAAGATAAAAATATTAAAGTAATTTTCGGAATTATAAAAGCTTTCTACCTTAAGACTAGTTCAGTACCTACAGTTACAGAACTTAAAACTTATATTAATAGTGATGATATAAAGGAAACGTTTAGAACTGTACTCCGTAATTTTACAAATATTGATAAAAACTTAAATGAAGAGGAGTTAATTAATAATACTGAAAGGTATATTAAAGAGAGAGCTATTTATAAGACAATGTTAGATGTTGCTGAAGATGTATCTTCTGGTAAAATCGATACAGGATTTATTTTAGATAAATTTGAAAAGAGCTGTAATATTAATCTCAAGAGCGATATTGGGTTAGATTTGTTTAATAATTTTGATACTGTTATTAATGACTTAAATTCAGAGCATCCTGTTATACCAAGTACTTGGAAGTGGCTTGATAATAAGATTGATGGTGGGTTTTTACAAAACGGCAGAGCATTATATATCTTTGCTGGAGAAACTAATGTTGGTAAGAGTATATTCTTAGGTAATATAGCTTCTAATATTGCTAAGCAAGGTAAAACAGTTTTAATTATTACACTTGAAATGAGTGAATTAATTTATGCTAAACGGTTATCATCTAATATTACTAAGATACCAGTTAGAGATCTTAAGGTTGAAAGTGCAACGCTGAAACAACAAATAGATGAAATTTGTAAAAATAGTCCAGACTGTAGAATTCTTATTAAAGAGTTCCCACCAAGCACAATTACACCGCATCAAATACAAAGCTTTATTAAAAA
>Ga0181347_1000318_pt1 | contig 15799 bp, 13 predicted proteins | sample Su13VDMM110SN_FD_130102 | JGI IMG/M metagenome (GOLD analysis project Ga0181347, IMG submission 130102) | Freshwater viral communities from Lake Michigan, USA - Su13.VD.MM110.S.N | ecosystem: Environmental > Aquatic > Freshwater > Lake | place: USA: Michigan | collected 2013-07-16
CCCTGACCCCTCCCCTGGCACCCAGGGGAATAATAATAATAAAATTATATTAAATCTTAATATAATTTTATATAAGAATAAGTCGCCGCCGCCCCTTACCTCGTGGCGATTTATTCAATATATCCAGCTTCTCCTTCTTCTATTCTTTTTAAGATAGTTTTCTACTTTATCCATAAAAGAATATATAGGACTATATGAAACAGGTATACCATATGTTTTAACAGCAGTACTTATTTTTTCCTTTTCCATCTAATTAGTCAAACTTTTTTTCCATCATAGCTTCTAATCTAATTAAAGCAGGACAGTTACGACTCCTTAGGTAACTAACTAATTCATCTTTATCTTCCATAGTCGAAACTAGCTCTTTATCAATACGGCGACAATTAACACCGAGTACAGCTCGTTTAATGATATCTATATCTCGTTCCTCAAACTGTTCAGCTAATTGCTTATCTGCCTGTGTAACAGGTTCCTCTCCTAAAGCTAGAGTTAAGATTCGCATCTGTGCTTCTGCTTTTTCTTTTGGTACAGGCAGCTTACTATGCTTCTTACCTGTATCTATAGTTATCACCCAGTAAAGTTCTTTGCCGGGAGCTTTGCGTAACTTGTAAGGCATCTACTTATCTTCCTTCTTTTTTCTTGCTGCTCGTATCTTCGCCATATGAGCTTTAGCCTCAGCACTACCCTTCGCGAACCGTGCTACTCGTGCTTTCTTCGCTGGTGCTCTAGGAGATGAGATTTCACCAGGTGTATGCTCTTCCTCACTCATCTCCTCATGATGCTCCAGCTCCTTGGCTACAGCCTTAACAGCCTTCTTAGTATCCTTTACTTCCATAGCAAGTTTCTCATCCTCCTTATCCTTAGCACCCTGTTTCTTAGGGCGACCTGGTTTGCGTTTAGCAGGAGTCTCAATGGCTTCCTCAATCTTGGTAGCAGACTTACCCAGACGGTTCACTACATCACCAGCATACATGAGACCTTTAGATACTAAGTCAGCAGTGGATGGCTTAGGGTCGGGCATTGTCTTTAGTTGTATTTGATGAGCGTACTGTGCCTCTTTAACATAGTCAGGCTTATAGTCAGCTTGTCTAGTAGGCTGACTTGCTAGTGAGCGTACCTTTGCTTTCTGAACTAAGGATACAGCGGGAGCATCAGTTACTAACGGTTTAGGCTCAGTTCGGTTCACTCGCGGCTTTTTATCTTTCTTGTCAGACATTATATTTACTGTCAAGAAATTAATGCCGGACAAATATATTTATCAGCAGTAGATGGAAAACAACATCGGCTCGTATATCGCTGGAGGTGGGGTATCCGGCGTAATCATTGCTGTAGCTTTTCTATTATATAAGCTATGTAATCATCGACGCTTCAAGTCTACCTGTTGCGGAGCGACAGTTGACATGAGAGATGACAATGGTCAACCATCACCTACAAAAGATATAGTACCCTCAATCAAAACTTCAGATTAACTTTCATAAGAGCATTATAAAGATTAATCTGTTCTTGCTGCTTAATACTTTTAATAGGTTCTGGTTTCTTTGGTTCAGGTACCGGGACAGTTGATAACCCCCATTTTGGATTCATATCTTATATTTAATAGCGATATCTTTATCTGCCGTATAATATGTCTTCCCTCGTGTTAAAAATGAATAGATACGGGCAAACTCCCATTGCGATTTAGAGAGTCGAGAAGCTCTCCTGAAATGGTACACATCAGGGTTCTTACTAAAGTTAGACTTTAGCCTCACCGAGGATAAGTTGTGACCCCAAGCCCCACCTGCCCTATTTTGTATCTCCTTCAAAGCCTTAAGCGGAACCTTAGCTATCTCCGCTATCTCTTCTATACTTAAACTTTTTGATAACGGTATGTCATGCTGTTTATAAAAAAGTTCTCTATGTGTAGGCATTCTAAAAGGACTTAATACTTTTTAGCCGGACATACAATCGGTACCCGTAAATTGCTATAACCGCTCCAATCAAATGTTTAATCATCTATATTATACTGCCATTGTTAAAGGTGACAGAACGATAGGTAACACAGGTACTGCCGTCGCGATAGTAGTTGTAGCCAGAGAAACAATTGTCGCAGCACGAACTGTGATTGTCAATGTATCACCCTGGTTAATCTGTCCGTCAGCTCCAAAGCCGAAAGAGATATTGTTGAGCGGTACTGTATGGTACTGTCCTTCGGAGACATACTGCCCCACAAAGGTCATCGATGCCTTGCCCGTAATCTGTCCAGTAATAGTAAAGCGTAGAGGTTGAGATGTGGCTGTGATAAGAGAGATATTACCAAGGATACCGAAATAGCTAGTCTCCAGAGTCTTCCAGTTTTGGTTATTAAGAACAATTTGACCTGATACGATTGAGACACCGCTATTATTAATCAATGTACCAATAGGTGCTACAGTTGATGGTGCTGTAGCGAAGGGAGTAGTAACCAGTGGGTTGTATCGCTCTGAGTAAAGTACCGCTGATGTATTAGGAACTTCTGTAAGGTCAGGTTGTAGTTTGACAACACGCAGTGAGTTTTCACCAGGTCCATCGGCATCCTGGGCAGGTATTGCCCACTTATTTCCAAAACTTCCTACTCCTTCCCAATGTCCAACATATCCAGTAGTGGCGAACTGACTCAGAGCCTGAATGTATGTGTCGCTAGTTATTTCATTAGCTCCCATAGAGATTGGAGCAGAGGCATTTCCGCCGATACTGGCTAGAGAAACAACTGGGATTGCGGGGTTAGTTGTTGAGTCTACACTAATAAATGTCGAACCTGCTACTGAGTTGACTACACCATATGAACCGCTGCTTATAAAGGTAATCTGTCCTCGGTTGTTTACTTCAATGTTAGGTGCGACATACGAACCTGCTGTAACACCAGTTGTTGAAACACTCACAACTGGATTTGTAGGTACTGTAGCGTCTACACTAATACCAGCCCCTGCTCCAATCTCAGTGACACCACCACCGCCACCTGAGGCATTCAATGTAATAGTTCCAGGTACAGAGTTGTCGATTGTCATGTTAGTTCCAGCGGCTAAAGTAACTGCTCCACCGAAAGTATTCACTGTTGTCTGTGTACCTGGTGTAGCAGATATGACACGCCCATAGTCATCAATTGCGATAGAAGAAGGGAATGCGACTGTTGCTTCACCAGCACCAAACGCTGCCAAACCTACTACAGCATCTGTTGTACCATTCGCTACTGTAATCTGTGTTGCGGTTCCCGAAACAGAAGAGACACCACCACCACCGCCACCACTAGCGTTTAGAGTTATAATACCAGGCTGAGAGTTATCAATTGTCATGTTAGTTCCAGCCTCAAGTAGAACACCACCAGTCTTAGTGTTCAAGCTTACTACACCAGCATTCGCGACTGTGACTGAGCCAGGTGTACCAGACACCGAGATACCGGTACCAGCATTAACCTCTGTAATAGGCTGTGTACCAGATGTAGCAGCAATTACTCGACCCTGAATGTCAGTAGTAATTCCAGTAGGGTAAGAGTACACTCCAGCGGTTCCAACACTAGCCAAACCAATAGCAGGTGTAGTACCACCAGTAGAAGTTGTCTGTCCAAGTACAGCAGAAACAGATGTAACAGGAGCAGTACCAGAACTACATGCTGTCAGCCGACCAGTAGCATCAACTGTTAGAGACGCATTAGTAAAAGAACCAGCGGTTACACCACTAGCAGCGACAGCCACTGTAGGGTTAGTTGCTGTACCTCCCACACTGATAGAAGCATCAGCAGCAGTAACAGAGAGAACACCTGTATCAATACCGCTTACATACTGTAGAGGAACAAGCTGATTTGGCTCTGTAGGTGGCACATAAGCACCGCTGACGCGGGGGTACACAGCAAACTGAGAAAAGTTCGCACCCGTTCCAGTTAAATCTATCGTTGTAGCATTCACATCCTGGAAGGTGACTGTGCCAGTAGCGTCTATTTCAATTATAGGCTCCTGAGCAGTTCCAACATTTCTAATACCATTCTGAGCAGTAACACTTAATACACCAGCATTGTTTACAATAACATCCTGAGCTGTACCAGTTAGAGTGATACCTGTACCAGCAGATACTGTATCAACATTACCACCACCACCGCCACCACCTGATGCTGAGATTGTAATAGAGCCTGTCTCAGCTGTTAACGATACATTAGTTCCAGCAATCAAGCGAGTTACTCCAGTATTCGAAACAACAGGCACAGCCGGATTTGTACTATCAACGGCGATACCTGTACCAGCACCAACACCTGTAACAGTTCCATCACGAGTATTAGTTAGCGTTAATGTATTTCCAACAGTTCCTAAACTCAAACCAGAACCAGCCGCGATAGTCAACGCACCAGATAACCCATTCACCGTGCTTACACTGGTCTCACCTACAAATGCTAGAGGTAGGACTGTGGCTCCTGCCTGTATCTGAGAGGCGTAAGGAGCTGCGACTGTATTGAGTGAACGGTTACCTGCGACCAGCAAAACAAGAGCAGTACCAGCAGTATACTGAATCACATTACCAGCTGCTAGTGTACCAGCGATACCAAATAGACAGTTAGCAAGTGTCGCTGTAATCACACCAGCAGAAGGGCGAGTAGCTAGAATAGCAGGTGTAGTTTTCGAAGTCGCCACATTGTAAATAAGTGAGGTTAACCCGATAGCATGAGGAGTAGCAGTTGTACTGTTCAAGAACACTAAAGCGTTAGGATTAGCAGACGCTGAGTTACTGGCAAGAGCACAATTAGTCATACGAGTAATTATAGCATCACCTGTTACTGTTACAGCACAACCTTCAGCACGAACAGTAGCCTGTACCTGGCTCATATCCAAGAGACCAGTATTAGCAGAGATAAGTGGGCTGATACCTGTGGTTCCAATCTCCTGCGTAAAAATACAGTTACTTATTACTGTGCGTCCGTCTGTCGCGGTGAGCTGAACCTCAACACCCTTACCACCGTTAGCTGCGTTAGCCTCAACACGGCATCCGTCAACAAGTAATGAGTGCTGTTTTGTCGAGGTGTCATGTATATGCCCCAGTACAGAGCATCCACTGATTACTACCTGGTTATTATTGAGGTTATCTGTAGTATTACACTGAATAGAAATAGTACCCTTCAATACTGTACCTTCGACCATACGGTCTGACTGTAAGGTACCACGAAGTACAATACCAGCAACAGATGCTATAGTAATATTCTCAGTGAAAGTACCCTGTCCAATATCAACAATAGCCTCAGAGCCTGTAGCAAGAGCAGCAGTAACGGCAGCCTGTACAGTAAGGAACGGAGCATTAGCAGCACCAGAGTTTGTATCAGCACCTTCCTTTGAGACATAGAAAGTAGAAGCATCCTTAAAGGTCAGCAAAGGTACAACATCATTACCATCAAGTACAGCACCTGGTGCCTCAAGTGTCTTATTAAAATGTAATAGGTCATCCACTGAATACTTGTATGTAATAGTAGCCACCTGGTCGAGAGGAGGGTTAGCAGATGCCGCAAGACCGATTTCAGAACCGGCAGTATTAGCCACAAGAAAATTACCACCCTCAATCTGGAATGGTGCGAGAGCAGAGATGAAACCAATATCAGGTAGTGCTGATAGTAATGCTGTTGTGATGTTCTTACTTTCAATAGAACCAGTTGTAGGCTCTACCTGAATAGCACCAGTGATAGGAGCACCAGCAAGTGTACCTGCTAAAGGAACATACGCAGCCACAGCATCAACATAACCAAAGCTTTCTGAAACCGCGTACTGGGTGTCAGCTCCCACGGAGTTCATCGCTACAGCAAAGCAGCCACCAGCACTGCCAATATTTACAGATGGAGGAGCACCAACAGCTACACCAGGAGGTGTGAGGAAAATATTAGTATTTATAGAGCTTGTTTCTTGGTTCAGTTTAATAAATACTGCGGTTCCTGCTGGAACACCATTAGGTAAATTAACAGTGAGAGAGCCAGTAGTAGTAACGCTAAAATCAATAGCGGAGTTCATCTGCCCAGCTGTTAGATTGTATGGAGTTCCAGCAGGTGCTGATAAGCTAAGGAACTGTGAGAACATGTCTAATCCACCTAAGTCCACTGATGCCATTGTAACAGCAGTACCCGCACCATTCTTCGCCCCAATATTTAGTGTAGAGCCGCTTACAGAAGCAGTGATTGGGTTCAACCTAGTATCAACAACACCGCCAGGTACCTGCCCAGCAGCAGCTCCCTCCTCAATAGCTGTAATGATATGTGTACCAGGTTCATTAGAAATAAATGTAAGCTCATTGACACCAGCATTATCGCCAAGCTGAATCTCACCTGTAAACACAGTAGTAAGCTCACCACGAGGAGCAGCGACTTTTACAGCAGCCTCAACCATACCCTGACCTAATCCAGAACCAAGAGCAACTATAGAACCAGTAAGAGCTGACACATTACCTGATGTAGCTGTTAGAGAGGTACCGTCGATGGCACCAGGAGCAGCGATAGAACCAGCAGCACCAAATGATACTGTATTGATAGTGTCGACCTCAGTGATGATAAGCTTCTCACCAGCTGTAGCACAAGAGATTAGATTATCTTTGAACTCCACATGCTCGACTTCAGTTGTAGCACCAAGGATGTTAGCAGAGCCGATAGAAACAGAACCACCAGAAGTAAGAGACAGTAAAGCACCTGATGTAACAGCAACAGCACCACCAGCACCAATACCAACACCGCCACCTGCTGTGATACCGATACCACCAACAGCCGATAGATTCATGACAGAAGGGAATGGGAAGTTGATAGGTGGGGGAGACTCCAGAGCAGAGGCTGACTGTACCAGGTTAACCTCACCTCCCTTCATGTCAATCTGTGCTCCAATCGGAGCAGAGATGTTTCCACAGTTATTGATTTCATTAGTATTCATATCAATGAATGTAGTAATATCCTGCTTGATAATTGTGGTACCTGGGGTAGTTGTAGTGTCTAGAGCAATATTTGTTCCAGCAGCCAGAGTAGCAGGTACTGAGCCACTAGCTACAGCAGTGATTACACCCTTTGAGTCAACTGTGATGTTTGCCGATGTATAGGCACCAGGAACGACTCCAGCCTGAGTAGCGACAGCGACCGTAGGATTAGCAGCAGTTCCAGCAATAGTGACTGACGCGTCACCAGCAGCGACACTTTGTACACCACCGCCGATTACAATTTGCTGGTCAACATACTGCTTGGTGGCAAAATTAGCATTTTCTGTAGGAGCAATACCGTTTACAGCACCCGTGAATGTAGCCCCTGCGAGAGGAGCATATGCTGCGAGAGCAGCAGGAGCCACAGGAACATAGCCAAGAGAAGTAGCAGCAGAAACTCGACCTTGGGCATCTGTAGTAATACTGGCAAGATTGTTTACAGTACCAGCGGCACCTACATTTGGCATACTCACAACTACATCACCACTAGTAGGTGCGACTACAAGACCACTACCAGCAGATACAGAGTCAACGCCACCACCACCACCACCTGTTGTAGAATAAATGGGAGTAGTAGCATTAAAATAAGTAGCAGTAGGGAACATGCCTTTTATAGAGTCTTGTGTATTGACTGATGTCAATGGTACCGAAGAATATGGCGGTGGTGAGCCGAGAGCCGGAGGTGTGGGTTCTGGTGTCAGTGGCATCTTATACTATTTGAAGACAAAATATTTTCATGTAGTATAACTATTTAGCACATCTGGATAAGGCGTACTCGTATATCTGATAGAAGCCAATCACCAGCAACGGCAGGAGAGGCTGCTGGATTTGGTTTGATGGCGTACAGATTGATGGCATACTCACTTCCACCTTGTAAGAACCCCATATTACTTACGGTAAAATCCATAGGCTGTTGAATACTTGAAAGTTGAGCCTGTTTAATAAGAGAAGTAGCCGCAATAGTCGTAGACATAAATTGTATCTCACCCGCTGGTAAAGGAGGAAGAGTAGTCAAAGTCCACTCGACAGCACCGCCTGGTTGATTAAAAAGACCTACTTGGTCAACACCACTAATAACAGGTACAGAAATGACTGGTGTAGTGTCATCGTTGAAGTAGTTAATATCAACCTGTAGCATATAGGCACCGGTTTTTGGTGCTGTAAAAGCGAACCCACGCTGTGACTCTCCAGGAACGGCAGAGTTTAAAGATGTAGTTACATCTACAATGCCTACTGTTTTAATAGGTTTATTATATACTTCATCATAAACTTCACTTGAACCAGATAAACCTGAGATGTAAAGGTGATTAGCACCCTGAGCGTTTGCTCCAATATCAACAGCTGTAGCAGCGGTTTCAAGAGGACCCAGACCAGCGATTGTACGAATAGTAATACCCTCTCCAATACCACCAGCGATACCAGCATTAGCTCCTGGCTCAATGTTAATAGCACCCTGATAAACACCAGCAGCAGCACCACTTACAAATAGAGTAGCAGTTGTAGTACCATCAGTAGAATTAATGGGAACAGGATTAGTTAGAGCACTGCCGGACGGCAGAGGTTGACCTTTAATGAGATAGATGTTGTCCAGATTGGGCTGTCCTCCAGTCATCGTAGCAGTAGTCGAAAGAAACGGCATTTATAATAAGGGCAAAGAAAAAGATTACATGTCACCAGCGGATAAGCGGCAGCGTTTAATTGTATTATTTAGACAGTCAATCCACAAGAAGCAGTGATTCTCAGTTAGTTTACGATATAGAACAATTTTTTCTTCCATAGTCAGAGTTCGGGGTAAATAGCTTCGCAAGAATAATTTAATATTATCCTCAATACGATTATCAGTGTTAGAATAGAATAGACATATATTATTTACATTAGCACGACCTGTAGGATTTAGCATAGAGAAGTCTTGCCCCACACAGATAGTACTACACCGCGAATTACGGTACAGGCAAAGTGCCTTAGTCATTTGCTTATCATTTTTAGCACCTACTACATCATCAATAATAAAACAGAATGGATAATGATTATTTGTATCCTTATTTATTTTATAGCATTCCTTAATCATCTCCGGTACATAATCAGGACAGAACACAGTAGACTTACGAATAGTATTGTATATGTCGGCTTGTGGACTCTGTGTCATGAATAACTTTATGTCGTCCTTAAAATGCTCCTTAAGTAAATGTTTAAGAAATGTCGTCTTTCCTGACTTCGAACTTCCAATGATACCGAATGAACAAGCACTCATAGCTTTATCAGGGTTACGCTCAAACTCAAACTCTTCTACTGGAAACTGCTTCATTATCTCACTAATGTTGCTTTGTGGCTCATCATCACTGCTACTGCTGCTGTCGCTGTGTTCCGCTGTGGCTTCACCGCGAATAGACTTCTTCCATTCTTCAGCTAGTTTCTCTGCTTGTTCCTTAGTGTACTTCTTAAGAGAAAACTGTTTATGCTTCTGCTTATTAGTATTTGGGTCAACACATGATACACGGTAAAAAGAGGCTTCAGGCATTTTATTATCTAATAACAGTGTAGATAATAAAATGGAAACTAACCAATTTTTGAGAGATTTCATAAAAATGCGACAGGAACTCAAAGCAAAAGAAGGCACATATGCGACAAGTACAAAGAAAAATGCGGCAGTACACCAGCCTATGCCTAAACCTTCCGGAGTGACTCTCGCCACAATCATTGAGACGAAGCCATCGAAAGCGGAAGTTATTAAATACCTCAAACAGCGAATGGACAATATTGTAGAAGAAATGAGTGACTAAGCAAAGGATGTTACGCTAAACATAACGGCTTCCGGGGAAGTGCCGAGCACCAGGTTCAACCTTTGTAGCAGAGGGCTTTACAGATATCACCGGCACATCTATGCCGGAGTGGTCTCTCCGGCTCATTCCAGCAGGAATGGGATTGCGAATCATGCCATCAAGGTCTTCACGCTGAGTGGGTGTCAGAAGAGCACTGTTGATTAGACCTTCCATAACAACTTTAGGATTCATAAACTCGTGAGCAGCATTCCGGATTAAGTGGTCGTGAGGCATCCCGTTGTGAACCATTATTATACTTTTGTCTGAGAAAATAATCTTTGGGATAAGTATAAAATGAACCAGGCTATGTCCGAAAGCATCCTCCAGCATGTGGTACCTTCTGAATGTGTTGACCTGTACTACCCGGGCGAGACCAACTCTAAGCGTTCTTGCTTCCCCTCTTACCAGGAGAACCGTTACTACCTCGACCTCCCGGCACTACAGTTTGGCTCATCCTCCACTCTGTTGTTCAACCCTGATGGCGGTCTGTCCGATGTTGTGATGACTATGAAGCTCCCCGCTGTGGGTGGTGCTGGTACTGCTGGTGCCCTTACTTACCAGGGTCTGGGTCTCGCATCTGCTTGGGGTTACAACATGATAGAATCTGTAGGATTACGCGTAGGAAGCAGCAGTTTTTACACATTTACTGGAGACCAGCTGTACGCAGCCGTTCTCGCCGATGCGGAGGATTCTGATAAGCGTGAAAAAATCGCCCAGCTCGGCGGTCAGGCTCTGACCACTGTGGCTGACTATGCCAGTGAGTTCAAGCGTACCGCTATCATCTACCTGAAGTGTCCCTGGAATAGCGTGTCTGCCCAGGAAAAGCCTCTACCTCTGCCAACTGACTTAATTTCGCAACCCGTACAGTGGAGCATTAAGCTGCGTCCCGCTTCTGAGGTATTCTTCCAGAACGCTGCGGGTCTCATCGCTCCTGCGACTGTCATCTCTCTGCCCCAGGCACTCGCCTCTGCTGCGGCAAACTTCAAGCAGTGCCATATGTTCGACCAGTCCAATCTCCTGGCTCGTCGTGAGAACATGAACGAGAAGGCACTAGCCTACCCCCTCCGTTACTTCCAGAACACTACTTTCAAGACTCAGGTCAACGGTATCACAGCTAACCAGGAGGTTCAGCTCAATCTTACAGGTTTCCGCCAAGGTAGCCTAAAGGATATGTGGATGTGGGTAGTGGCAGCTTCTGACTACAACAGCGGTAACCCTTTCAAGTGGGTACCTGTGAAGCAGTGTGTGATTAAGGTGAACGGTCTAGTGTACTATGATTCCCGTGACTATAGTGCTCAGCTGTGGAACATGTGTGAGCGTAAAACAAGTGCTTCTGTGAACTCTTCTACTCTTACTGCCGCTGGTGCGTTGATTACTCCTTCTGCCGCTGTGACTCAGTTCCAGGTCATCCCTTTTTCACAGCATACTGAGAACCTCGCCAATGGTGGGGACGAGAATGTGATGGCTCTGGGTCTCAATGTCCAGAACTCGGTGATTAACGCGAACATCATCCTGGGTGAGGATACTGCCGGTGTGCCCCTCACAGGTAACTATATCTTTAACTTCAGTTACAACTACCTCTCATCTCTCATGTTCTCTCGTGGTGGTGCTGAGTACATCTTCTAAAGTAGTTAATTTATAGATTTGAAAAATCATATGATTAACTTATAATTAAATAAATCTTACCTTTTAGACAGTGAGCCATTCTTACTTGCTTGTATGGTGGTTGGTTATCGTCATCATTACCGTGTATATGTATCTTTTTACAGTACGGACATAATACACTAGTTGTGGTATCACCATAGCCAATGATTACAGCGTACTTCATGTTCTAACATTTAACCGGAATTAGTTCTCAGATGAGATGAATGTCAGCTGGAAGTCAGGGTAGACATCGATGTCAAGACCCCCTCCTGCTGGAGAGAAACAGAGGTTACCGTACTCATCCATTACCTGGAAGTCTACACTTGCTAAGAACTGCTCGGGATTCACCTTTATCATCTTAGGTGTCTTAAACTGACGGTGGATAATGAATGGGCGGGTACCTGGAGCATCAACGCCATAGTTACTTATCTCATCAGCACAGAAGATACGACATAGCACATCTCGTGTCTGTAATGGAGAAGTATTACCATCCTTACCATCGCTATCATAATGAATACGGGTAGATACAATATCAAGCCACGCTGTGTACTGTACGAATGTTACCGCTCCTACGATTCCAACACCTGGTGTGATGAATGGTCTGTCGAGCATCTGTAGTGTTAGACCTAGTGTACGAGCAAGACTTGCTTTTGAGAAATACTCCTGGGCTGAAGGACGAGCGGTACCGGCTGTGGCACCATACCACAAAGAAAAAATACGACCAGCCGCTACACCATTAAAAGTAAAGCGACGACGAGCTGTATCATATGTTACAGTTATTACACCTGCTCCGATAGCTGATGCTGCTATCGCAGTCTGTAGTGCTGTTGCTAGTTCAGTACCAGTATAGAAATCACGGGCAAGAGTAATTTTTGTAGTAGCACCTCCCACCTCATTAATATAGATAGTATTATTAAAATCATTTACATTTGGAATAGACCAGGGTAGCATGACCTCGGTAACTCCTAGACGCTTCGCGTACGCATCCAGTAAAGGCTGGTCTTTGCTGATTCGGAAGTTATTCCACGGCTGAGCCTGACTTGTTGCTGGGGAGGCACCTAGTCCTGCTTGTGTCGTATTACGGTCAGCACTGTCCATTAGAAAGAAAGCATCGGCGGAAGCCCTGATTGTTATAGCATCGTCAGAGTTCATTCTTATATTACTGACAAAGATTTTATTTACCACAAAATATTAATCGCCAACTCATTAGGGCTATACTTGTCTAGGTTGTACATACGGGATATTGCCTTATGACTTTGCCGGAAGCGTAATCTTTTGACTCTGGCTATCTCAGGTTGAAATCTCGAGTAGTACAAAAAGTCACCATACTTGCGTCTACCGAAGTGACGGATTCCTTGGGGAGAATCATATGTTAACTTATGAACTCCGTCAGTTGCGAGTACAAGCTTCTCAGGGTCATAACCTCGTGCTGATGCTGATTTTCTAGCATCACTTAAAAACAAAGGGCTTTTATGATAGGTGTCCATCTATACGGTACATATTTTTAATTTGCGTTATTCAGACGGAAAAAATACCCGGCATGTGTAGAAATGAGAAGTATTGAAGGTGACAGAGAAATAGGTCGAGCCGGTGAACATAGAGTCATTGATACGCTACGCATGTTAGACCCAACGCTTGTACTCCATAGTAGAATGTTTGATAGACTGGATTTCGTGGGTGATAAGATAAGAGTTGAGCACAAGACGCGTACTAATGCGTATAGTGCGTACCCCACAACACTCATGCCGTGCGACAAAGCTATCATTGGTGACAAGCCATTATATTTTACATTCGGATTCACTGATGGTGTATACTACATTGAGTACACACCAGATGCTTTTGCTGATATAGAAGTAGCTCCATTCTGTCGTAAGCCTCGCTATGGTATCGTTGACAAGCCAAAAGATTACTTTCACATCCCGGTCAACCGTCTTGTTAAACTCGCCTAAAGATTTTCTGATACTATAATAAAGAAAATGAGTACGACCTACAGCGAGTCTCACCGCAAGTATTACCAAGAACATAAACAGGAGATTCGTGAGAAGCGTAAGACCGTAGATAAAGCGTACTATGAACGCCATAAGGAAGCCATCAGAGCTAAGAACCTGGCACGGTATCATGACAAAAAGACGGCAGCCTCCGGCACTCCTCCCCCGGCATCCAGTCCTCCAGTCTCCAGTCCTCCGGCATCCTCCGGCGTGAACGACACGGCTTAAATATTTTGTGATGTTAAGGTATAGAATGCCCCGCATTGTACCCCTTAAGTATTCCGGTCAGCGAGTCAATGAATATGAAACCGCTAAGATTTTCTATCGTAGTGACCGTGTAGGTCTACGAGCTGCTGTAACAGACCTCAACCGTCGAGAGAAGATTGCTCGTAGCAAGAAAGAGAAACGAGATAAAGAACGCATTGAGAAAGAGAAGAAGCGTGAGGCAGAAGAAGCTGCTAAGGAAGCAGCAAAGGAAGCTGCTAAGTTTGCCGCATCAGAGGAGAAGCGTAAGGCACGACAGGCTCGACAGAATGAGAAGCGTAAACAACAACGGGCTATGAAGCGTAAGGCTGTGAGCTGGGAAGGACTAACTGCGTGGGTTGATAAGTTTGTCGGTGATAAGTCTCTTCCTTTCCGTCTTCGTCTCCAGTCTACTATCGCCAATGTAGTACGCTTCTTCAACTTCAAGTCATTCTTACATTTCCAGAACTGGTACGATGCTGTCGAGCGTCAGTCGGTTGTCAGTGACAGTGAGAACTATACTAAGATTGCTGATGTGCTTGGTGATGGTGAGGATGTATTTAACTTTATCATCCCTCAGCTTGTTGCTGTATCTGCTGGATGTAACTATCACGGTAAGGAACATATCACTAAGGAGACAGCCTTCTATACATTCAATCTATTCAATCCTAAGGGACACCATAACAACTGTGGGTTCAAAGTTCTCGAGCATGTCTGCGGTGTTACGCTTAACTACTCAGAACTGCGTAAGACTCACGGGCTCAAGTATGATGAGCCTGTACCTGCTGCTACTCTATACAAAATCTACAAGACGCTATCTAACTCAGAACGCATGATGGCTTTCATTGATGACCAGTTCAACGATGAGATTAATACTAACTATGTCTACATCTATATTGCTGACAATCACTACTACTATGTAGAGTCAGCACAGTACAAGGCTTTCAAGGATAAGCATACTAAGCGTGGTTATGTGTACTGGGATATTGAGACACGCCCTACTGATGAGTATGTGATGGTTGGTTCTACTAAGTCTTACATGCTCAAGGATGCTATCCTCTGTGCGTACTACTGCCCTTACAAGGGTGACGAGTACTCCCAGCTTACATTTATTACTAACCCTGAGAAGTCATCATGCCGTCAGTTCCTCGACTGGCTCAGTGCTGAGAGTGCGGATGGTCGGTTCTATCATTGTGTAGCACACAATGGTTCTCGCTTTGACCTGTACTTCCTCCTCAGCTATCTAACCCAGCAGGAACAGCTCCATACTGAGACACAGCTTCGCGGTTACTCTATCATCGGTCTACAGTACAAGTCTCATCTGTTCAAGGATAGCTGTTGCTTTCTTACTGCGTCTCTCGACTCTCTATGTAAGGCGTTCAAAGTAAAGCAGAGTAAGATTACTGAGTTCAACTATAATGGTAAGGTGCTTACTAACAAGAACATCTGCTTCTACAAGCCTGAGCTGTCGTTCAATGCTTTCCTTCAGCTAGAGACTCATGAACCTGAGTTCTGGAAGATGTATGTAGAGTACTGTATGTTTGATTGTATCGGTCTCAAAAATGTATGGGCTTCCTTCAAGGAGCAGATTACCGGTCTTACTGATATCATCTTCAAGTACAAGCCTGAGCTCAAAGCAAAGGTCGACCTGATGGGTACAAATACTATCGGCTCTCTGTCTAAGAAGATTCTCGAGAATAGCTGTCTTGTAAAGACTAATGTAACCTGTAAGGGAAAGAATATGAGTGTGACTAAAGAGAAGTTTGTTAAGTCTGAGGCGTACCGTCGGTATGCTGACTTCAGCAGTGACTGGGTAGCATGTGAAACAAAGGATGGTGTTAAGAATAAGCTTCTACCTTCGAAACAAAAGATTGACTTCATCAACAAGTTCAAGCGTGGTGGTATCAGCCACAGCAACCAGCCAGGTAAGCATACTCACTCTCTTATCAGCTATGATATCGCTTCCCAGTATCCTGCTTCTATGATTCACATGTTGATTCCCTGCGGAAAATCTTTTTGGGTCAACTCGTATAACAAGATGAACCACGGTTTCTATCATCTTAAGAATCTTGTATTTGACAGCAAGTACTCTTTCAAGCCTATCGCTTCTAAGGATGATAACGGTGTACTCATGTGGGATAATGATGGTATCGCTGAGATTTACTTGGA
>Ga0181347_1000319_pt1 | contig 15788 bp, 17 predicted proteins | sample Su13VDMM110SN_FD_130102 | JGI IMG/M metagenome (GOLD analysis project Ga0181347, IMG submission 130102) | Freshwater viral communities from Lake Michigan, USA - Su13.VD.MM110.S.N | ecosystem: Environmental > Aquatic > Freshwater > Lake | place: USA: Michigan | collected 2013-07-16
AATCACTTGAAAAGTTCAGCGACATCCTGAATGAGAACGAGTTTGTTTTGGTTGAGGAGTTCTACAACAAAAATGACGGAACCATGTTCAGCCACGGCGAGATCGTACTCAACACGATGCACATTGGTAAGGTGCGAGGTTCTGAAAAATGAGCAAGAGGAAGGCCGTTGCGACCATCACAAAAAGCGAGAAGAACCCACGGGTGGCATACATCATTATACCATCCTCTATGGTGCCTGACATCCCATTTGTTGACGTTTTGAAGAACAATTACGGTGACATTGCCTTCAGGTTTCACCCCAACGGCGATTCAACCGCAAACAAGACGAGCAGGCAGAGCGCGACCATTCGGGTCACGTTCCCGTCAGTCATTGCCAAGGACTTGCCAGTCGGCAGCTTTGACTGCGAACTGGTCAAGTATGGCGACATCTTTAAGGTTGTTCTGTTGGCTTAGGGTACATCGCCTTCACGCTGGCAATGGTGTCGGCCCACACGGTTGTGCCGTTCACGCCATCCCAGTATTGCATATCAAGCTGGTCGCTGATCGTCGGGTACGCCATGGCGCGCAACTCCCTGTACGTCAGTTCAACAGGCTCCACTTCAGGCTCTGGAGCGGGAACTGGGATAGACTCGAAGACCCACATGTCTTCCCATTTTGCGAGGTGGCCGTCTGGGATGATTGGCGCTTCAGCGTCCACCGTCCCCGCTGGCATATGGTAAACGCCAGGCTCTAGGGGACTCTCGTCTGCAACGGTCATCCCAAAAAAGTAACCTTCATCGTCTAGTTGTGCGACATGTTTCATGGTGCCTCCTCAATACTTAATGCATGCCAATAGGGCAACGTTGCGGACACGGTTTTCAGCGGCTGTGGGTACAACGTTCGATGCGTCAAATTCAACCCTTGTGGTGGTGAGAGTTTGCTCGCCGCCAGTGCGTGAAGTAGATGGCCCAGTTTCAAAAGCACCACTAAAGTTACTTGTCTGCGCCGCGACCCCAAAAATACCCGTTATGTTTCGTATCGCGTCACCTTGCGCAGAACCAAAATCTCGATTCGTATCAACATTTGCTCGGCCATCCGACCACCCACGCAGGAATTCACCACGGAGGTCTGGCACGTTGAATGTGGTGGTGCCATTTCCTGCACCAAATACAGTGCCTATCGCCGCAAACAGGTCGGCGTAAGTTGTGCGAGATACTGCCGCGCCGTTGGCCTTGAGCCAGCCACTTGGGGCGGTATTCCGCGCAAACATCACAACCGCCCCTGGGGCGATTTCCATATTTGGGATTGTCTCGCGCGTGTCCGCAAAGAAGACATTTGTGCCGTCACCGTAGACCGTGCGGACTTCGCCGTTGGGGATGATTAAGAAGTTGGTGAGTGTGGCGTACCTGATGCGCAGATCAAAACTGCCCCCCGTATTCCTATTCATCACCACCCACTGGCCCCTGACACCGTCAGGGATAAGGAAGCTGACGTTTGCCGTAAATAGGGCTTCGCTGGATTTCAGGCACATGCCCTGATATTGCGCTAAGGTTAGCGTCTCGTTCCCACCCGTGCCTGCCACAACATTAAATTTACCGAGGGCGTCATCAAGGATGTTGGCGTTGCTGTTTAGCGGAGGCCCCCAGCCTGCGTCACCAATACCTATAACGTTTAATTCCTTGTTGGTAGTATTGGTAATAGCCATCAGATGCTCCTGTTCGCAATTTCGAGGGCGCTGGCCACCGCATCATCGGACGTGTTCAGCAGGCCCTCTGTGTGGGCGCTCAGGCCCTTCTTAGCACGTTCTGCGGTCATTACCAAGCGGTCTGCCTCAGCCTCGTGGCTGTCCACCCTGCCGCCTGTCTTGAAGCCTGCGCGGCTTGCCTGTGGTTCAATTGGTAGACGGCTCGCCCTTTCTGATTTTGCAGCAGCAGAGATGGCAGCATCCACAGTGGAAGTGGGGCTAACCAACTGGTTCATAAAATAAGATTGAACGGGGGGCGATAAATAGTTATTCCTGATTGCTTTTCTTGCAGCATTTATACCCATAGCCGTTAATCCCGCCCCTGCCACCCCCGCTGTAACCGCTGGATTTTTCAATGCTAGGTCTTTTAGGTAGTCAATGTATTGAGGTGCAATAGCTGTGGTGGTGATGGCCCCCCCTGCTGTGATCGGCGGAATTGAACTCAACACCCTGTCAACAATACCCTTTTGACTGATCGAGCTTTCAGGTGACAGCATGGAACCTTGGGGGTTAAGTATCTTGGCGGTAGTTAAGTCATTGCTTAATTCAGCCAAATCCCTTGTTCCCTTTGGTTTCAAATAATACCCTATATCCTGATCTTTTATTGCCTGATCAAGGTAATTTGGGTTTATATATCCAGCTTGAGAAAAACTCTTAAAGTTTGGGTTTTTCAAGCCAGACTCGTGCGCCGCCTCAACAGCCAAAAGATTTCTGTATTGCTCATTTATTTCGGAAAGCTGACCAGCCTTCTCTCTAACCCTTGGGTCAAAAGATGTGCTAAGAGTTTTCTCAATAGCATCATCAATCGTTGCCCTCAAAGCATTGGTTATTTCTGCCAATCTGAATTCTGATTTTCCTGAAGCTTCATACCCAATCTTCCCAAGCTCCGATCTTAAAGACCAAAGACTTTTTGCATCTTGGCTTGCCCCGCTTTGAGTATAGCGTATTATGTCAGATATTGTTTCCTGCATACCCTTAGACAAATCTGGGGTAAGATTATTTTTATTTTTGTCAAAATTTAAAAGGGCTTCATCTATTCTGGCTTTTTGATCTGGAGTAAATATTACTCCAGTCCCTCCAAGAATTTCATCATAACGCCTTCCAATTGCTTCACGCGCAGCCCCAATTGTTTCTCTGTTAAGCAATGTTTCATCTGAACCAATTGACTTTGCAACCTCCCTATTGAAAACCCTTTGATTATGAACATTAAAAGCTTTAGCCCCACGGTCTAAGGACTCAATATCCATGATGTTTTGGTCTGCAAATTGCTGGCCAGCGGAAACCTTAAATCCGCGATCCCTAAGTCTATTAGAGGCCCCAGTGGTATCCTCCAAAGTGTTAACGCCTGGAACGCCAGCGCCATAATATGGGGAAATTAAACTCTCGGCCTTAGCTCCAGCCACGCCTCCAGCCACGCCTCCAGCAATGGCGGCTGCGGTTTTGTATTCCTCTGGTGCAAATTCCTGCGCCAGTTCTGTTCCAGCGGCGGGGGCTAAAGCTTGAGTGGCAAATTTCAATCCCTTTCCAATTAAACCTGGAGCCTTTAGGATGCCAGGCCCGACAAACTCCGCTGCTGTGCCGACAATTTTTTGAGGAAGGTCATTGCCCCTAAAGTCAGAAAGACCACTTGTGGCTTGACTCAAGTCCTCAGTATATGTCGTTGGCCTATCCCTGACCTGTCCGATGAATGGAGTGGTTCCCGTGAGCGCGCCAAGAATATCTGATGGCTTAAATGGCAATTCTGAGCCTTCGCCGTAAATTTTCTCTGCCAGAAATTTTCCTGCAGCATCTGTGGCTTGCAAGGCCACTTGAGGCGTGTCCATCAACCCTGGAATTATCCTAGACAATCCTGCCGCAGCAGCATGCCCGTATTCCCCAAGTTGTTTTTTACGATCCGCAGCAGCCTGTTCTTCACGAGCGGGTTGCCCTTCACTATAAGTTCTAACAGCATTTTGCTGTTCAATAAATTTTTGCAAAGCTTGCCTTTGAGCTTCAGCTTGTCTTTGAGCTTCAGTAAGTTCCATTATTGTTGCCCTCCAGGAGTTGGCGCAGTGCTAAGAAATGGGGCGCGTATTTCTGGACTGGCCAAATCCCAATCCTCTTGCGTCATAAGCTCTCCCGTTTCTGGGTTTCTCATCATTAACCATACTCTCGGTGCAACGCTTGTATTTGGCGTTGATGGGTTGGCTGCATTCATTGCAGTCAAGTTTTTCTCAAAATAATCTTGAACTTTTTCTTCAAAATTAAAGTTGTCCACTGCAATTTTAGAGTTCGTGTATGCGTCTCTAGGGCCTCCTGAACCCTTTATTGCGGCTGCTTCAGCAATTTCCCTCTCGTTGTTAGCCTGCATTACGGCGAGCAGATATGCATTTGCTTGCTTTTCGATTGAAAGAGATGGGAATGAAGTTGAAGCAAGATTTCTTGCCTGATCTGTAGATGCGTTAGAGTTCATCACAAAATCACTTCGAGCCTTATTCAGCATGTCATTTATGGCGGCAAGCTGACCATCACCAAAGCCAAATGACTGCTTCAAGCTATCTAGCGCGGCTTGTATTGCACCAGTTGCTCCAGCATTTGGGGCCGCAGCTATCAGATTGTCTCTCATAGTTCCAATTTGAGACGACACAGCCTCTGCGGACTTAATTCTATCTCCTACTTCAAGTAGGAGCTTCTCGCCTTCAGTCACTGCAACTCTGTCCATCAGTCTCTTTGCAACCGCAGGGTCATATGTGAATACTTGATTTCCAGCCTCATCAACCACGGGGGTTCCGTCAGCGTTCACCGATAGGACTACGCCATTTGATGCCTCCAGATTAGCAAGCTTGGCTTCAGTCCTCGCAAGAGTTTCTGGCGTAATTATTTCACGCGCCAAGGCGCTTTGCTGCTCTGCAAGCAACCTGCTAAGGTATTCATAGTCATCACCAGCCTTAACACTGGTTCCATCTGGGCGGGTGATGACATCATTCAGGTTTGAGCCGTACACGTTAAGTGGAACGCTCATGTATTCTTCAGTGGTTCGAACCCTAGAGCCATCTGGAGGTGGTATATCTATGCGAAGAGCAAGCGCCCTATACTCCTCTGGGGTATAGTCGGTTCCATAGCGCTCGTTGTAAATGTCTGTTTGCTTGCTGATGTTCTCCATTTGCTCAAGTCTGTTCTTTTGAATATCAGCCACTTGCTCTTCGCGGGCCATGTAGGTCTTGGCCGCGCCCGCCACGCCCGCGCCGATGGCAGGCAACAGGAATGGGCTTGGGGATGACAGCATATCACCGAAGCCCGCAAGCAGGGACAGCAGTGCATCTTTATTCATTCTGCCATCTCTGTCGTAGACAATCCTGCCGAGTGCGTTGCGATCCTCGTACTTCTTCACGCCGCCTTCTGGGGTTTCACCCATAGTGGACAGGGACAGCCTATCACCACCAGTGCCGCCAGCTAGACCGTCATTGCCCGCGCCGCCCAAAATTCCAGTCGTGCTTTTGACGTAATTCTGTGTCTCTTTGGGTAGGTAGTCCAGATATGACCCACCGAGGGTTTCGGCCTTCGCCATTGCCTCTTGCAATGCTCCAGGGCCAGCGTTGTATGCGGCTGAAGCCTTATCGATGGAGCCAAATTTGCGATACTGGTCTAGGAAATATGCCTCACCAATCGCAGCATTGTACTCTTCATCGTTCTCCCAACGGTATTCATCCCATGGCAGATTTGCAAGTTTAGCCGCTTCTGGCCCCGTGTCTTTCATAACTTGCGCAATGCCAGTTGCACCCTTGATAGAAGTTAGCGGTTGGCCGTTTTCGTCAAACTGGCGACCACCGCTTTCTCGTGGAATAATTTTTGTGCGGAAGTGGTTTCTTGCCGCGCCATAACCAGTTGCAAAAGCCTCAAGGCCTTCTGGACGAGCCATGGGCTGTACTACCGCAGCGGGGGCAAGTCCTGCGGGGCGAGGCTCTGGGCGCTGTTCCACTGTGGGAGCGGCGGTCGCAGCGGCAGGAACCAAGCCAGTGGGCCGTGCCATCGGGCGCACATCATCTGCAGCGGGGGCAAGTCCGTTGAAGCGGTTTGCGGCAGCAGCCCTGTAGGCGCGGGCTGACTCTTCCTCTGCGCTTGGCGCTGCTTCTGCAGCCACAACTCTTGCATCTGGCAGGCTGCCGAGTGTCTGCGCGGCAGGCACCTCATCGCGGGTCAGGCGCATGCCGTTGTCAACGCCTGCGGTGGCGCGCATGGCATCACGAAGGCGTTCCTCGACCGCACCATCAAGGGCATAGCCATGACGGCCTGCAACGCCACCATCGGCAAACTTGTGGGCTTGGCTGTAATCGACAGTCTTGTAGCCATCCCGCTTGCCAACAGCCTCTGGGTGGTCGCGCTCGACCTCGTCAGCCATAAAGCCAATGTGGGTCTGCTCGCGATCATCACCCTTGTACTTGAAAGTGTAAATTGGAAGACCCTTTTCAGTCTTACCAATTCTCTTAATATCATGCTTGAGGCGGCGGTCGGACGGGAATAGGGACGCAATAGACGCAATTGAACCCAAGGTGCTTGCAATATTGCCCAAGGCAGACTCTTGCTTCTCGGCTGGCTTTGCGGTCATCAGTTCTGGCTTGTCCTTGCCAGCTTCCTGCGCTGCCAGTGTACTGGAGAGGTAGTCACCGTGGAGCTTCGGCTCCACGCCGCCGCCGCCAGCAAATTTTCCCGCTCCGCCGCCTATCAGGCCTGCGGTCTTTGTGGATGGATTATTAAGGAGATCGCGGATTTCAACAACGCTCTTGCCCATAGATGCAGCCGACTCTAAAGCGTCTAAAATTCCAGACTGGTGCGCCGTAGCTGCGGCGGGATCTGCCACCATCAACTCTCCAACTGGAAGGTAGGCCTGCGGCACATAGCTGCCAACGCCCACGCCTTGGCCGACCTTGGAGCCGTACGGCCCAGCCACGCCGCCGTCAGCAAACGACTTGACTGCGCCACCCATGCTCTGAGCAGCCTTGTCATAGTCAACGGTTTTGTAGCCGCTGGGGTCTAGGCCCACGGCGTCTGGGTTTTTCTTCTCAACCTCATCAGCCATGAAGCCGACATGGGTTTGGTGATGATCATCACCCTTGTACTTGAAGGTGTAGATCGGCAGGCCGTTGTCCGCTTCACCAATCTTCTTAATGTCGTGCTTGAGACGGCGGTCAGAGAAGATTTGAGCGGGCTGCGTAGTTGTCGTGGTCGAGCCAGATAGCGCGCCAGTTCCCATGGCAATGTTGGCCAAGAACTGCGCCACTTGGAATGGGTAACCCTGCTCTTGCTGGAACTGGTTGATCAGGGCGTCCAAGCCAGCTTGCTCGGTCTGCTGCATCTGCGTACCTGCGCCCAATTGCGCGCCAGCCACGCCAAGCATGCGGTTCCTGTCGTTCATGCTCGTGTCTACGGCCTGCGTGTAGCCCTGATTGTAGATGTTTGCCATGGTCGAACCCATGGCCATCTGGTTCTGATTTGCAAGGTTCGCAGCAGCAACGCCAGCGCGGTCACCGCCAAATGCGCCAGACTGAACGGCGGTGCCGAGCGCGCCAGACTGTGCCTGCTCTTGAGCTTGCTCCATTTGCGCGCGGGTCGTGTCGGCCACGTTCTTGGTGTAGGGGTTCAGATACTTGTCTATGTTCTCATAGACTGGCCCCATGGACGCAACATCGTTGATGCCCTGAACGCCCTTCAATTGCTGTTCGTTGAACTGGGCGACAAAATCCTCAGGCTTAGTACCGTACTTTTGGAACGGATTTTCTGCAACCTTTGCCGCCTGAGCGTTGACAGCGTTATACCGATCAAGCACATCCTGCGGGATGGTGACCTGATTGGTTGAGGTTGTTGTCTTGCCGCCCATTAGATTCACCCCTCGGTTTCGGGAACTATACCAGTCTTTGCATTGTAAAGGAAGTACACACCCGCAGGCTTGCCGAAGGTTCGCTCGTAGAGACGGATCTTGGCCTCAGTCCTGCTGTTTGACAGCACACCAATCGCCAGTGGTAGCTTCCTCTTGTCAGATTGCTCTTTTGCAAACTCAGCAAGCTTGCGCGCCCTGCCACCCTTTGCTGTGCGGTACTCAGGGTCAACGTAGATTGCCTTCTCCTCAAGGACAAGCTCTGTGCTGTACCAGACAGAGCCGATATTGAGCAAAATCGCGCCCTCAAGTTTTCCGCCAACCTCGTCACCAATTACACCCACCACGCCGTCCTTTTGGATAAGCGACTTGTAAACTTGGTTTGCAAGCAGACCAAGGTTTGGCGCAATGAAGGCGTTTTCCTGTGTTGCAGCAATCGCCAGCCGCATCATCTCGTTGAAGTCTTCCGCAACGCCAACGCGAACCTTAATCTCATCCATGCCTTAATCCTTCTTTGGGCCAGGTAATTTCTGCAAAGTCTTAATTGTCTTCTGGCGCATCTTCTTCACAAATGCGTCTAGAATTTTGTGGCCGTGATCTATGTCGCCCTTGCCAATCTTGACAACGTCTTCGGGCGGTATCACGTACTCGCCGCCAGCCGCAACGATGGGTACTGAATCGACATCACCACCCTCGGCCTTTCGTGGGGCTGGGACGCCGTATGGCAGCCCGTTGGCCCCGTATGGCATGCCGCTCTGCCCGTATGGCCCCTTGCCAGAGAAGATGTTCTTGGCAACCTTGAAGCCTGCCATAGAGTTGCCCTCTCCCATGGCGGAGATGATGTCTGCGGGGATGACGTATGAACCAGATGCCACATGCATTGGGAGGTGGTCTGTGCGGCCCGCCACGGAACTGTGGATGGCACCCTTGTGAACCTTGGTCTTGCCCCCGCGAGCGCGGGCCGTCCTAAGGGCTGACTCGATTGCCTGATCCATTTTATGCTCCCTCAGAGTACGAAATTACGACCGTCATGCCAGTACCTGGGACAACAACGAGGCCGTTGTCATATGGCATGTTGATCACCGTCACGCCTATGGCGTTCGTCACCGCAGCCAACCTACTGGTCAGACTGGATGCGTTGTTGCTGTCGTATATCGTACAAGCCGAGCTTCCCGCAACCGAAACGCTGACCGATGCAATCCTGCCCTCCCCTGTGGACACCAAAGTGGTTGCTGTCAATGTGGCGGATCTGGTGATTCCGTTGACCTTGAGGTACGTCCGACCAAGCTGGTTCACCGAGGTGACAAGGTTCTTGGCTGCGGTAAGGATGTCTGACAGGGATGCCATCAATATTTTCCATCTGGTTGGAGGCGGTATCGGATATTACCTAAGCGCCAGAATGTGTTCACCTGACTTCCCGCGACCTTAATTGAGATCAGTCGCGCACGAATACGTGGCGAGATGTACTCAGTCGCTTGGTTGACGCTGTATGGCCCGTAAACTCTGGGTGTTTGGCCTGGGTAGTCCACGGCAAAGAAGGTGATGTTGACGTTGGCGTTGTCCAAACCGTTGTAATAACCCCACTTCATGTCTGGCCAGACCTGATCAAGAAAGGTCATATTGTCACCCTCACTGAGGGCAAAATAACCAGTCTGAATGTATGCGTCCATTGGGCCGCCAGCGGCATCTTGGGATGTCTCGTGCTGATATATAAACCGATTGGCATCAGCGCCTATTGGTGGGCCAAACACGCCCTGATCGATCCATGCCGTGCGGGCCAGTGTGCCGAAATCCCACTGTTGCAGAAGGGTGCTGTACTTCACGTACTTTGTGGGGACTCCGTTTGAGCCTATGGTAGGATAGAACCATGAAATCTCACCAAAGCGGCTGTTCGGTGCGCAGCGAATGTTTTCCACATAATTTTCGTCAAGATCTTGGAAGATTACATCCCAAACAGGGCAAGGCAGTGGCTGAACGCCACCGCCCGCTAAGACGAAGAACTGGCTCTGGCTCATCCAATACACAGTGCCAGTCATAACCCCCATGGCCTTTCGACCAATCAGGCCGCAACCCGCGCCAATCTCGTTGAACGAATATACCAGTGGCAAGTTGATGTATTGCATCGACCACAGATTGGTATCCGTCCACAAAAGACCCTGCTGTGGCCCCTGCATGCCCCCAACAATCTTTGACCCCTTGGGGATGCGGAAAGAGCCAGCCTGATTGCTGACCGTTGCCACCCAACTAGTGAAGTTGCCAATGTCCGTCCAGCGCACCAGAAGCGGGTCTTTTATGCCATTGAATGTCGTGCCGTAGCAGATGATCTGGCGCTCTGGCATCGACACAAAGAACCCCTCACTTACACTTGGCGCGTAGGGGATGACGTTTGCGTGGTTGCCCCCATCCAAGGTGTCATAATAGAAAAGGCCGCTGTTGGTTGGGCTTGCAATCAGAAAACCACCCCAGTTGTCCAAAGACCAATCCTTGACCACAAGCGGGGCCGTTGCAGTCCTGCTGGTAGTGCTGGGCATCCCAGGAGGGAAGCCCCACGAATTTGTTGTCACAGTGCCAGATGTTTCGGTGGCGTGGTTTGATCCCCGTGTGAAAGAGAATGTGCTTGACGAGCCAGAGGTTGCGGATGTGACAACCCACGTCCCATTGTAATTTGTAGTGCCAGTGATTGCGATCCGAGTTCCTGCGGCAACATACAGCAACTGACTCACTGTAACCGTGGCGATGAGACTTGCCGACGATATTGACGCAATTGTAAGCTGACGGCCACCACTTGAGGTCACGCCAACGCCAAAACCGCCAGCGTTAAACAGGCCGTCACCAAAATTACCTGGAGGGGGTATGTTTTGCTTGCCAACATAATAGACAATTCTGGCTGCACCGTTGTTCATTGAAACAGTGGCGGTTGATGTGGCGGCGTTTTCCGCCGCAATGTAAAAATCGTTTGCAGTTACCAGAGGATTATCAAGTACGATGTAATTTCCGTACAGGGTCAAGCCGCCAACGGTTACGGGGACGAGGATCGCAAATGTTGATCCTGAAGTGTACCCGTGATTGTTCAGCGTTACTTGAATATTAACTTGTCCGCTAGTAGTGTCAAAAACAGGAACCGCACCGCCATTGTTGACGGTCGCCGTGGCGGGGGTGGTCAAGCCAATGATGTTTCGAGCCACAACCTGATAAGCGTCATCGTTTAGGGCAATTGGGGGGTAGTACCCAGATAGTATGATGCCGCCCACGCTGATCGGGGTCAGGATGTTTACGCCATCATATGACGAGATATTTGAATTGGTGTCATCAATGGTGACAGTGGCGGAGCCACTAATCGTATCAACAGAAACGGGCAGATTGTACGTGTAGAATTGTGGCGATATTTCAGATGAGAAGCTGTTGGCATTTGAAATGTTGAGGCTGTCCTCGTCGCCAATTCCCAAATACGATTCGCCATTTATGTCAGCCCATGAGTGCAGCGCGCGCACAACTGCAGACTGTTGGTTGCTAACAAACTGCGTCCAGCCGCCAAGCTTTTGCGGAAGGCCAAGGCCCTGTCGATCTGGAACAAACCTGATTAAATTGCTCTCAGAAATAGCCGCCTCGTTCAGGGCGGGCGTCCTGTTCTGGTCAACACTTGGTATCAGCTTGAGACTTGCGTGTGGCATTTATCAGCCCCGCGTTGGTGATGCGACAGGGGCAGGCGCTTGAGATGACCACGCCGCGCCCTCGTACTTCTTGCGCGCCTCCTCTACCATTGCGGACTTGAGGAGCATGCCATACTGGCTCTCGTAGCTCTGCGCCATCTGTGGATCGTCGGACTGCCTGCCAAAGTTGCGCTGATAGGCCGAGATGTAGATCATGGATGCCATGATCAAAAGATCTGGCAAGTACTGGCTGATGAAGGTGGTGTCCACCTCCTCTGACAGTGGCGCGGGTCGAACTGTACCCACGACTTCTACGTAATACTCAACGTTAGGCACTGGCCCCACAAGGAACAGGGTGTCGTTGAACGGGGCAAAGTACTTTGGCTGACCCCTGTTTGCGGACAAGGCAGACCCAAACACAGCGTCCAAAAACTCTTTGGTTGCGGGCAGCAGTGGTACGCGGGTGCCTAAATTTGGATCTATCTGCCCAGCGGGTGCGATCAGGTTAATCTGTTCGCTGACAACAAAGTACGATCCACCTGGAAGGTTCTGGGTGAACGACAAGTTCCTGCTCCCTGCCGTAAGTTTGTAATTTTCTCCATAGAGAGATACTGATGTGGCCAAGAGGTCAAGGTCGCGGTTGATGCGCAGGGTGGCGTAATCGATCATTGAGGGGAGAATTGCCAGAAAGCTGGCATCATTCTCCGCGACCACCGCCATCTCCGCGATCTGCGTCTTGTACGTTGCGTATGTCAGTCCAACCATGAGGTCACCTTACGTTTTCAGGCACTATAGACTAAATCCGCCACTTATCCAATAGACGTTGCGATCTCCCCACCGCAGGCAAAATACCCAATGCCATCAATCCAGTTGTCGATGTAACTTGGATTTGTCTTGATTCTGGCCGTCTTGAACAGAACCATCATCACGGCAACATCCTCTTTCTTGACGGGTATGCCGAGGTGTATAGACCAGTACTTTGCAATTATATCAAAGTTTTCTTCCGCATCCCCGTGGGTAGCGGCGCGATCCTTAGTGATGACATTTTTTGCCGTATCAAGGAGTTCAGATCTGTTCACTTGCAAGCTCCATCAATCATGGAGATCAGAAGCGCGCCAGTCACAACGGACTTATCTCCGCCATCCTCGGCCAGCGAGGCGGCATGCTTTGTTCGCGCAGCGGCTGTGCCATCACAGATCGCGTTACTGCTTACCACGCTGGAGCAGCCACTCACGAAGCACAGCAGGGTCATCTTCGATAGCGTTTTCAACATCATCAATCTCCTTTCGGGTTTTTATATAGGATTCGGCTGCCTCGACGGCGGACTGTTGGCGTTGATCACGCCGCCCAGCCACCCACGCAGCAAACAAAAGGGCGGCAAGACCTGCGGCCCACATCGCGGTGCGCTTGATCCATCCAAACATCAGCGATCACCTTCTGACCATTTGCGCAGGCGCTCACGCATGATCCACAGCGCGGCGAGCATCACCACCCCAGCAAATACCAATGCCACGATTTGGGCCGTGCCATCCAACGCGCCGACTGCCGCGACGCCCGCCCCCGCGCCCGATACGATCTGCACGGCAGATGCCTGCATTGTGGTGGATTGCGCCACGTTATCACGCTCTGGCTCAGCCACTGTCAGCCCCGTCGCGCCCGTCTTGAACGGCGTACCCCACGAGCGTTTTGGGCCTGTGTCGATGTGGATAAATCCCTGTTTGGGGTAATAGCCAAACCCCGTAAAGCCTACGGCGCGCGCTGCGGCCTCAAATTGTTCGGGGTCTTGGTTTTCCATGCGCACGTCAAATGCGATACCCTGCATATGCTGGCTGTTCTTTGCGCCGCCAACGGCTCGGTTATGCTCAGGGCTACGGTATGCAGACGTCAACAGCAGGGGGCGCTTTAGGTTGTCTCGTAGGGCCTGAAGCTTGTCTAGAGCGTCCTCGTTTACACCTAGCGCACCCGTACCTTTGCAGGCAATCTCGCGTGGGCTGAAACTTTTCCAGCGCCATTCAGCCTTTGGAACCTTTGAAAAGTGTGCGTACAGCTTCATTTTCCCACCTTTGCGATTAGGGCTTTGATGTCATCTCGTATTTCGGCCAGCATGGAATTGGTCTCGTTACGCGAGCGCTGGGTAGCTTCCATGTCTTCTTTGCGTTGGTTCCACAAGCGCTTGATCTCTCTGCCGTTCTCAACGCTGCCAGCCTCAAGGCGGATAAGCCACACCACCACAGCAACAAAGCTGACGCCAATTGGCCAGTATGCAAAAATGCCTTCCATTATGCAGACACCCCCTTGATGATGGTAAAGTTTACAATTGGGGCGTCTGACGCAGTGCCAGCGACTGAAACCATTGTGACCCTAAAAGATGTTGCAGCGATAATCTGCGAGCAGTTTGCAACGTATGTATTTGAGCCGCCTCGCACGGACAAAACCACAGTGTCGGTTACGGCTATGCCTGTATTGGGGACGGTGAACGAGAAGTACGTCCCCACAACTGCCACAGCAGTAAAAACCGTGATCGCCCCACATGAGTCTGCCCCAGTCGTTGGGGGCGATGTGGTGCGGCTTGTCCCCTGAGTTACCGCAATCCCTGCGCCAGTGGCGTATCCGATGCCAGCGGTGCCAGAGGACAATATGCTGCCAGTGGAAGCAATTGACCCAGTCACGTCCAGCGCCACAGATGGGTTATTATTACCGATACCAAAGTTTCCGCCTTGAACGTAGGAATTTCCCTGTGACCTTATGACTGATGTCAAAGCCCCAGCAGTGTCGTACAGAATTACCCCACCGTCATCAGTGGCACCCGTGTCTCCAAGTGCGGCGTATCGGGTGTCATCAGCCCTGTAGACTACGACTTGCGCCCCAGTATCTTTAACAGCCAATTTTACTGATGGGTTAGTTGCTCCAATGCCAACGTTTCCGTCACTGCCAATTCGCATGCGCTCAGAGCCGCCAATAGAAAACGATTGCGCCTCCCCGCTGTTGCTCTCAAGCAGCCACACTGGGTTGGCTATTGTCGCGTCATCAACATAAATTTTATATCCGCCACCACCAGTCGTGGTTGCCTGAAAGTTAAAATCACCGTTTGCGGTCACGTTGCTTCTTATTGTCCCCTGAACATGAAGGGGTTCAACAGGTGAAGCAACGCCAATGCCCACGTTTCCAGTAGAGGTCACAATCATATTCTCTTGAACCAGCGCGCCCGCATCGGTAAGAGTTTCAAAGCGCATATCGCCAGCAGAAACCCGAATTCTTCCGTCTTGATTGGCCGTGTCGCTCTCCATGAAGACTATGGCTGGGCCTGTGCTGTCAAGCGTGAGGTTTCCCGTGAAGTTTGCCGCACCAACCACATCAAGCGCCACAGATGGGTTGCTCTTGCCAATACCAAAGTTTCCGCCTTGAACGTAGGAATTACTTTGCGCCCTTATGACTGATTGCAGCGCGCCTGCAGTGTCGTACAGAAAAACCCCGCCGTCATCTGTGGCACCTGTGTCTCCAAGTGCGGCATAGCGAGTATTGTCAGCCCTGTAGATTACGGCTTGCGCGCCGTCATCTCTAATGGCCAATTTTACTGTGGGGGTACTTATTCCGATGCCAACATTATTGGTGGCAGCATCCACAAACAGGGTGTCAGTATCGACCGTCAGGTTTCCAGAGAAAGCTCCCGTAGTTCCCGCAATGGTAGACGCGCTTGAAGCTCCGACAGGTGTCCCATTGATGGAACCGCCCGTAATTGCCACAGCACTTGCGTCCTGTGTTGACATCGTGCCAAGGCCAAGGTTTGTGCGGGCGTTGGGCGCTGTTGAGGCACCAGTTCCGCCAGCACTGATGGGGAGTGGGATTGTCGTAGGGGTTCCAGTTCGGGTAGCAGCGATGACCTGACCCAGGCTGATCTTGACGGATGTGCCAGCCTGTACGCCCTCGAACAATTCCTCCCCAGACAGGGCGGCAACGGCGGGGAGATTTGGGATTTGTACGTTTGCCATCAGATCGGCCCTGTCTTTGGAACTTCAGTGTTACCATACGGCAAACCTGGGTCATTGTCACCTGGGGCATTGGGGTCAGTGCCAGGTCTTTCATTCAAGCTGCCATTGGCAAAGCCTGTCTGCTGGACAACGCGCTTCTTGTCGTTTTCGGTGATGCGGGTATCGCCATCTGGCACCATGAGGCCAGTCTTGAGGTTCATGGTCGCAGGCAGGCTTGTCAGGCGGTAATCCGTCTCGGCGCGCTCAAACTGCTCTGGGCGCGGGTTCAGGATCGGCATGGGATCAGCGGGAAGCACGATGGCGCGAAGCTGCTGCTGCGGGTTATCCAAGCAGTGCCTGCACACCAAGATCCGCTTGTTGATGATCGACGCGCCAGCCCAGTCATACTGCCAGTTCAAACTCGTGTGGTTGTAGCGGCCACCGCACCGATCACAGATCGCGTGAGCCTGCGGGGATACCCGTGACGTTCTCGCCTTACCTGATCTGGATGCGTATGCCATTACCTGAAATACCCACCAATCATTGGTGAAATGTACGTCCCTACATTCTCCACGTTCTGGTTAGATGCAATGGC
>Ga0181347_1000321_pt1 | contig 15752 bp, 21 predicted proteins | sample Su13VDMM110SN_FD_130102 | JGI IMG/M metagenome (GOLD analysis project Ga0181347, IMG submission 130102) | Freshwater viral communities from Lake Michigan, USA - Su13.VD.MM110.S.N | ecosystem: Environmental > Aquatic > Freshwater > Lake | place: USA: Michigan | collected 2013-07-16
CCCCCCGCTCCCCGCCCCGTCCCCCGTCCCGTTCCCCGGCCCAGCCGCCCCTGTCCCGTTCCCCGTCCCAGCCGCCCCCGTCCCCGCCCCCTCCGTCGCCGCCCCCACCGTGTTGATCCTACTCTTGGCCCGATTGAGTTTATTCTGTGCACCTTGGAGACTGTAATATGATCTGACATTCTGAAACTTTTTTTTACCTTGTTGGAGTACATTTTGTATTCCACGCGTTAGTCTGGTAAGTTGAGCCGCCACACTTGGGGTCCTGTTCTTTGCAGTCTGAATGAGAACACTGATATTTTCATCTTTAATTGAATCAAGTGTGACCGTAGCCAAAATATCATTCATTTCAGAAATCTTAGGAAGTTGGGCAGTTTGCTTATAAACAAATGCACCTGACCCAGGTTTCACGAGATTCTTGAATTTGTTAGTGACACTGCTACTGTTGTACATGTACATCAGGGTTGTGGAATTGTTTTTTACCACGTTATTTATTGCTTTATTCTTGAGTCTATTGAATACAATATTCGTACCTTTCTGTAGAAACTGTTGATCAATCTCCTTTATCTTCTGAACGAGGACGTTCACAACATCAACAAAAGTTCTCACCTCATCTGGTGTTATTTTGGTGTTCCCATTCGCATTCGCCTTGGGGATTTTAGATTCTGCGTAATTTATGAGTTTAGAAATTTGCACACTTTTCACAACAAACTTGGCCTCATTCGTATTCAGCGTCTTCAATATTTCTTCTAATTCATTGTTCTTCATATTCGTGGAAGGTGGTTTACTACTCCCAAAACTAAACAAACCAAACATAATGTATATATTATACTTTTTTATTATATTCTGGACTTCATCTGTTCAAGTAGATTCATCGTCTTCTTGAGGTTCTGCTCTGACGAAGTCATCTGTTGGAGTCTTTTTTTCAAGAGTAACTTTTTGCTTGCACTCAAGGTATCCATCCATCGTTGGATGGCTTCTGGTTTCACGTTGTTTGCTGCCATGAGTGCATTCAGTACATCCTTGTTCTTCTTATTGAGATAACTATTTTCACGGTTTATGTTGAGATTACTGAGTATACCACGTGGATCGTTCTTCACCATGGTGTAGAGTTCATCTGATGAAGGTGGCCACCGAACCGTCTCGGCCCATTTGAGCTTTGTGACCTGGAGGTTTTTTAGGAGTCTATTCTGGGTGTTCTTGTTGTTTGATATCTTGTTTATAATTTTCTGAATGTCCACGTGATCTTGATCACTGAATCCAGATACGATTTGACGCAGTGCAGTCTCGTACTTTTTAATCTGAAACACACGTGAATTAATAGCATTGTTCGTCTTGTAATATGACTGTAACCTTTTGGTGTTTTGATTTGTGACACTGTTCACAAGCATCTTTTCCGATACATCTGCTTGAATCTCACCCAGTAACTGATAAAGTTCTGGGAACATCTGCTGATTCTCGAGTGTATTGTCTAGGTATGAATACAGGAGTGAAGGCATCTTGCCAGACACAATCATACCATAGGTTTTGGAAGACACTGGGACCGTGGGGGCCGCGGGGACCGTGGTCGTGACCCCCTGCTGTGGCTTGGCCATGAAACCAGCTGCAAATGATCCGAGTGCTGCTCCAATTGCCTTGCCTGTTTTTTTATTCACCGTGATTGTTGGTATATATGAAGAGAGTCCTTTTGGCGCTGGCGCTGTCATGGAGTTCAACTTTCGTAGGGTTTGAAGTTGACGCATTTTATTGATATTTTTAAGTCTCTGAACATTTCCCAAATTACTGGTGGGTAGGGACAGAGGCCCTCGTGGTAGTGTGCTCATGGTGAATGGGACGCCGTTCCGCCCACCCACATTGTTTGAGGGACCACCATTGGAAAGATCAGGTTCATCACTATGAATAATGTTGACAGGTGCATTGGTGTTGACATTTTCAAGCTGTCTCTGGATCTTCTTGGTGAGTTTAAATGGAAGCTGGATGGGTTCACGGACACCGAGTTCCACAAGGTGTTCGAGGAGTTCAGTGGATAGCTTCTTTAGGGTGGGTTCAGCATCAGACATGGATGCGTACCCGATGCGTCGTGCCAGTTTCTTCAGGTGTGACAGTTCAGTGGATGAGGAGAGAATGGCCAAATAATCATTAATACTCAGTATATTCACGAACCGTGTATCTATAAGATATGAATGACCATCATTACCCACCTGGGGTGTCATGGGGGGTAAAATGTAATGGCGAGAGTCGGAACAATTTGTAAAGATGGCGCACAATTTCTCACCAGATAAACGCGACAGATATTTATCAGGTACACCGTATTTCTCACGTATACGTGACTTTATAATATTCAAGTCCCCTCTGGGGTTACATGGTAAAACCATAATTTATTATACATTGTACATATAAAAAATTATGTGTGTGGGGGAGAGAGGCGGGACGTTTAATTGGCGTACATGAGACCACCCATACCGTTGCTGATTTTTAGGATATTGTAATTGATGGCATAGACATCATCAGTGATGGTGACAGTTTCAGAGACGATGCGGGCACTATCGAGACGGCTAAAGTTGAGAGATCCAGTTGGCTGCAATTTGGAAGTCTCCAAGCAGAATGGGTAGACGAAGAGGGCTGTAGCGTTGTCAGCAGCGAATGGGGAGTGGTAGAAGCTCGAAATTTGGGTGAAATGGGGGCAAGCAAACTTGTAGTCTGCAATGTCAACTCCATTAATCTGGAGTTTCACCTTGTTGCTGGCTGAGCACAAACCGCTCGTCCCAGACGTGTTGTTACTCGTAAGGAATTTGATGGGGTGGTTAAAGTTGAGATCCTGAACCTTTGCTCCCGAGCTAACCGACTTCTGAACCTGATAGATGAGGTACTGGTGTTCCTTTGAAGAGAACATCTGACGTTCTGCCGTGTCCAGGAACACAAACCCAGCGTAGCAGTCCCAACGGTTGTTCGCAGCGGTGGATCCCCACGTGATGCGAATCTCCACATCGTGATACTGGAGTGCAACCAGGGGCAAGGCGCTCTGCCAATTTTCGCAGAATGAGAAACGGAGGGGGTAAAAGTATTTGCCATCACCACCATCAAAGTGACCACCCTTGACGCTCTTGGTAAGGTTCTGTGCAAAGACATCAGGTGCAATGCTCACGGAGAATTCGGACGTCTGTTCGTCGATCACCTGCCCACCGATGAGAAGCTCCACCTTGGAGATGTCAGTCTTCCACTCGGCAGCAGTTCGGGACTGAGACGTCGTGCCGTTGTGTGGCGTCAGGTAGACATACGAGAGGAGATCCCCCTTGCGTTCGAATCGAACCGTGGACATGCCATTGTTTGAGACGTTCCCCTGAATAATCTGACGATCCACCACGTGGGCAAAGTTGGTGTGACGCTTGTACGCAGACTGAAAAAAAGAAACCTCGGGCTTGCCGACAATATGAGCGTCCTGTGCTCCGATAGCTATGAGTTGTGTGATACCTCCAGACATTTATTACTATTAATATATAATTTTTTCTTTAAAGCCTTTTGCATACAGGGTCAACTTTTCTTCAAGCGTCATGTCAAAATTTATAGATTGATACGTGTCTATAGATGTAGAGAGGCGCTGAGTAAATTGGGGAAAGTCTGGTCTGAATTTTGAAAATCGTGCAAACAGACATGATATGTAATCAATCACAGATGTTAGTTCGTGCTGCACTTCTGTAAATTCTGTGCAAATTATAAAGACATCCTCTGGACGGTTCATGAGAAACGGAGTCAGTGGTAAGAGTTCCATGGTGCACCCGTCAATATAGGTGTCCCCCTTGTATGGGAAACTCGCGAATACGAGAGGTATCGAAATACTCATACACACAGCATCTATGACTTTCATGTCTGGATGTGTGTCACAATTAAAGTACATGGTCTGTGATCTGTTGACGCAGTAGGCTGCTACGTGAATCTTCTTCTTGAGTTCACGGAATGTAGGGTCACACCCACACACCTGTACCAGAGCATCACGACACTTGTCTGTTGACATGAGACCAAAATGAGTGAGGAGTGATTTTATTTTAAACGTTCCCACGATATCTCGAATATTCATAGTCAGACCGCGATCTATGATTGTATCAACGGATAGACCCACACCCAGAAACAGTGCCAGCATTGAACCTGCTGAGGAACCTGATATCTCATCAAAAAGATCAAGACGTTCTTCAATAGATTTTAGACTACCAATCATACTATAGAGACCACCTATACCACCTGGTCCCAACACGAGCTTCATTATTATTTAGTACACTTGAGGAAATTTGACCCGCAATGTCGCAAACACGAGCACAAACACAAAGGTGTGGACGAGCACTGGTGCAATGCCAGTCTCACCCGACATAAAGAGACCCTTGCCAACTGGGGGTAGGGTGAGGAGCATGCCAGGGCTGAGGAGCACAAAGAGAACCAGGGGCACGATGAGGTCGGCTGGCTTGAGAACAAACCCGCTCACCTTGGAGATGAGCTTGTAGAGGATCAAGAACACGAGAGCATGGAACAAAACGGACATTTTGCTCGTCTGCATGGTGGCAAATGCTCCTGGGTTTAGGAATGGAATCTTTTCTGGGAGCTGCAAGAGCACGCCTGGGCTGAGGATGGCGAACAAGAGAGCTGGCGTCAAGACTTTGGGGCTTGCAAGATCGAACATTATTTTAATATAACGCCCGAAAATAAATCACACGAGTGGTCGAGCCATCTTATGTGATGAGTTGTACAGGAACGTGGCAAAATCCCAGAAATCGCAATACGTCCCCACATGTTTCTCAATACCTGTATCTATCCTGTACATGTGCATGTTCTTCCACATGTGTGAAAGATGTGGTTCATACCAATCTACCCAATCTTCAAAACGGAGTGGTTCTTGTGGAGGAGGCCCCTGCTGGTCATCTTCATCCACAAGATCTACGTGTTCGTGTTGATCATACGTATATTCACTTGCAACCATCTTCGTACTTACTCTGAGATTTTACCCTTTATTACCCGTACCCGTCAGTGATATCACATCACTCTGTACTTCCTGAATCGTGTCGTAGATGGCGTTCAGTGCACCCTCCACCTTGGTCTCATCACCTCCAAAGTAGTGCTCAAGACCCGTCTTCACGGCAGCTTTGGTGAGCGTTCCCCTGCGCTTTGACGTCTTGAGACTCACCTTGCCTTTTTTCAAATTGACGGTATCAATCTTCTGTTCCTTCATAAAGTCCTTGACAAAGGTCTTGAGCTGTTTCTCACGATCTGCAAGCACCTTCATATCCTTGCGAGCCTCCGCGAGCTGTTTCTTGAGCTCAACCCACTCCCCCATGGCACGTCTGAATTCGTCTGATATTTCCGACATTTATCTACAATGTAACTGAGGATACTCTTTAAGTGCACATCGTGCGCTGCATGACGTCGGGCACGATGGTGGAGTTCTGCCACACATAGGGGCGCTTGGGGTTGGGGGGATCGGCACGGATCTGCTGGTTGGCGTTGCGGAGGGTTCCACCGAGGGTCTCTGGGTACCCCACCTGATCACGGGGGTTGAGGAAAGACTGACCCTTGAGAATGTCATCGGGGGCAAACTCACCGAAATTCTCCTGAGATGCCACCTCACGGGGCAACAAGGAGCTGGAAAGACCCACACCGTTCTGTGCTGCGCAGCTGGACTGCAAGTCCAAGTTGGAACCTTCAAAATCAATGGGGGCATTCATCATGTCAATGGATGAAATATCCCATCCCTCAATACCAGCTTCAGGCATCATCTGGGGACCCCCCATGGTGGGAGCCATTGGACCCATGGTGGGAGCCATTGGACCCATGGTGGGAGCCATTGGACCCATGGTACCCATTGGACCCATGGTCATGGCGGGCTGGGGTGCCATGGTCTCATACTTGGAAACCACCACCTTGCGGCTCTGGACCCACGAAAATAGGACAAGGGCGGCCACAACCAAGAGGGCCAAGTACATAATATTTTGGCGGGACATCTTAAATTTTCTGTTCAACATCTTTATATTTTATAGGGATTTTTTTTTACGAGTATTCATCCTCTGAATTGGCCTGTTCCTCCTCCTCCTCGGCCTCATCACTGAAAAGGTACGACTCGTAAAATTTTTTAACTGGCTCTTTACGAGTTCGAACCTGTACAAGTTTCCAGTTCAAACCAAAAGTTTTTTTCATGAACCAGATTCCCTGGAGTTCGAGAACAACGTCACACTTTGCATCAGCACCAAGCAAATTCGCGTCAATCACCTCACGTGATGAATTGTACGCACTGGTGACACGCGACTTGATAACATTCATGGTGTTCTGAACAATACTGCGCTGATACGCCGTGTCAATCGTCCGCTGCTGAATTTCACGACCAAACCACGCAGTGCTGTTATCACGTGCTGCCACGAGGATGTGCTCGTCATATTCCCGCACCTGACGGCTCGAATCTTCTGTGACGGCGATGGTTACATCAGCATCACTCTCGGCAAACTGTGTGACCAAGGTGATGTTGTTCATCTGCACAATCACCCGCTGATCTGCGTCGTTTGTAACCTTGACAAAATACCGCCCATCCTGGAGTTTCCGTGGCTCTGAAAACTTGAGTGTCATTTTAATAACGTTTTAATGGTGCTCTTCTTTAAACCAACAAATGGGATGAAGGCGCTCTTTCGTAGGAGGGTCCGTGGCATCCAGGCGTTTCTCGACTTGTCTCGACCGTACAGGATATTCTCTGGTTTCATTGGTTTGGTCTCCACATTGGTCATCTTCTCTGGTCTGAAGTTGTACATGTTTCGTACATAGTATGGGTTTCGTGATGGTTTCCAGTTCTTCACTTTGGTGTTAAAGTACATGCGACTATTTGTCTTTTCAAACCCCTGTATCTGGGTGTAGTGTTTCGTCTTGATGCCAGGCACATAGAGTTTTTTGAGGGTTGACATCTGGGTAGGTGTCGTGTACTTTTGATAGGTGAAGGGGTTCACACGGGTACGCAACTTGATGGGTGGACGTGCCACACGAGGTAGTCGGTGAGGTGCCGATCCCAAAACTTGGAGAGACTTTTTAAAAATGTCTTCGTCTGAGGTTTTCACAGTCACCTGGAGCTTGAGTATCTTCTTGGCAAATGTCACCATCCGCTTCTTGTCCTTCTGTGCTTTTTCAGGTCGAAGACCAAGTGACTTCATGAGGTACAGGTCTTCAATGAGAAACTGTTTACTTGCAATGAGTATACGTTTATTGTATATATTCTGTGTCGTCACTGGGTTTTTGTAGTAGATGCCACGTTGGCGAGTGAATGCAATCTCGTACCCAAGTTCAAGGGGACGCATCATTGCAATGTCCAGAATACCACCTAGGGTTCTCTCTGCAATTGTACGATCTTCTGGAGAATAATAACGGAGCTTGAGGTCAAGTGCAAAGAGTTCCACATCAATGAGAACATTGTCACGTTTTGATTTCTTTATAAGAGTGTATCTCCGTCTGAGTGACACGGGATCACGCGACACTCGTATCCCCAAAAGCTTCCCCACCTTGGTACCCTGGAGAATCTTGACACGTGAACGAAACACTGTATTGAACTGCTTTGCAATCTTACCCATGTGGTTCCACAGATGGAGTTTACAGTGTTGCAGATATCCAAAAAACTTTTGTTGAAAGGGGGACATGAAGGTGGGTACAAACTTGGTGTCAATGTCACTTGAGATGACTCGGTCCACCTGTTCAAAGTAATTATTGAACGCCTCACCTCCCGTGACGATGAGATCACCCCATGGTTTCATATAATCTGTCGTCTTTCCAATGACATCAAATATCACATCACGAAGTATGTTTGTACACATGACATACACAACCTGTTCCACCTGCTTTGGGTCTTGGAGACGTTTTCTAAAAAATTTCATATTATCATTCATGTAGTGCTTGTATGTGATGGGGTCACCTCCACATAATGTATCCTTTACAAAACGCACCATGGTATCGGATGAATAATAAATATCGTTCATATATATAATGGTGGCATATAATTTTAAAGATTTGCAGTTTTGTGAGGATTTTGATAAATTAACAAGTGATTCACCTGAGTATGTGAAATACAAGGGTATGCGTCAAGGTATGGGAGGGTCTGAATGTGCACAGTGTCCCTCGAACCTTGTAGGGAAGTGCAAGTGTTATAATCAAGTAGACAAGGGTACTGACACTGGCACTATCAATGAAGTCATGTGTGCTCAAGAAATTGATGGGGTTCGGTATGCATGTCCAGAAAAGTGCTGTGGTACCAGTGGATGTACAGAACCAAGACGTTCAGACACCAATAGTGTGGAGGCTGAAAGCACTGGGATTCCCGTGGTGACAACGGGGACCTCCACCGTGACCACCACAGCCCCCAAGGGGACCTCAAGCACACGGTGGCCAAACTGGAAAATTGCCATCGTAGCCGTGTCAGCAATCCTTGGTCTTTTCATGATCCTGGGAATCATGTACATGATGTTCACGCAGAAGAAGAAATGAACTTAAAGACGCGAAACTACAGTACTGTATAAAATGGACGCACTCCAGACTGAGATTGCCGCTCTCCGCAAGGATATGAATGCTCTCATCAAGCTTGTTCGCAAAGTACACACGTTTCAGGAGGACCCCACGGGTGAGAAGATGAAGGAACGTACGAAGAACAACGGCTTCAACCGTCCAATGATTGTATCACCCGAGCTCCGTGCATTCTTCGAGCTTGGTGAGACTGAGACGATTTCACGCAGTGCCGTGACTCGTCGTCTCAATGAATACATCAAGGCGAACAACCTCAAGCACCCCGACAATGGACGTATCATCATCCTGGACGACAAGCTCAAGGCTCTTCTTCATCCCCCCGAGGGTGTTCAGGTTACCTTTCTGAATGTTCAGAAGTATCTCAGCCCTCACTATACCAAGGTGGACATCGTGGCCCCAGAGCCAGAGCCAGAGGAGTCTGTCGCTTCCCATGTGGTGGCCACTGCCGAGTCTGAGTCTGAGGTGACGTCCCCAGCCCCTAAGAAGGCGGCTCGTCCAAGTGTGAAGAAGACTCCCAAAGCAGCTTAAAAATAAATACCCCTTAGATCATATACAATGGAAGAAGAAGTTCCCCTGATTGAACCCCCTGTGTTGAATCAACAAGAAATTGAACAACTTATTGGAACAAAGATATCAAATCTGTCGTTGTTCCGAAAAGCTTTTACACATAAATCTGCTCTCAAAAAATATACACTCACGGAATCTTTCGAGACTCTCGAGTTTATTGGTGATTCTGTGCTTGGGTTTGTCATCACAAAGATGTTGTTTGACAGATTCACAGAGGAACAGGAGGGGTTCCTCACAAAGGCGAGGACAAAACTGGTGCGTGGAAACACTCTCTCTCAGATTGCTCGCAAACTCAACTTGGACAGGTGGGTACTCATGGATGACAAGGGCATCCGTAACGGTTGGAACAAGAATGAGAAGATTCTGGAAGATGTGTTTGAAGCCCTGATTGGTGCCATTTATCTGGATCTCGGACTGTTGCATGTGAAACGGTTCATTCTTAAAATTTATGATGATCCCACCCTTGTTGACATGTCATGTCTGTCTGTGGATGACAACTTCAAGGATCAACTCATGAGGTTTTGTCAGATGAACAAGTTTAATCTCCCACACTATGAATGTTCAAGTCTCGGGAACCGTTTTGAATCCGCTGTGTGGATACAGGGTGTAGAATATGGAAGAGGCTACGGTCACAATAAGAAAATGTCCGAACAACAGGCTGCATATTCGACACTCGTGCAGTTTAGAGAAATAACACTCTAGTACGGTAGATGCATCCTGTAGTTCAGGCGCTTATATCAAAAGAGTATGATGATCAGAGATCTGATGAATGGTTCAAACTCCGTGGCAATATGCTCACAGCGAGTGACGCTGCGACTGCCATAGGTCTCAACCCCTATGAGAAACCAAAGGATCTCATCCTAAAAAAATGTGGACACAAAAAGTTCACTGGGAACCTAGCCACGGCACATGGGAATGCCACCGAGGACACGGCTCGCAACATCTACTGTGAAAAATATGGGGAGGTGTGTCATGAGATTGGTCTTCACCCACACCCTGTGCACAAGTGGCTTGGTGGGAGCCCAGATGGCATCACCGAAAGTGGGAAACTCGTGGAGATCAAGTGTCCCTTGTCACGTAAAATTACAAATGAGGTGCCTGTGTACTACATGCCACAGATTCAACTTCTTCTTGAGATTTTGAACCTTGAGGAGGCGGTCTTTATACAATACAAACCAGTCGAGGTGGCTTGGCCTGGTCCAGAGGAGTTTGTAGTGACTGAAGTCTCACGTGATAGGGTATGGTTTGACACGTACCTTCCCCAGATGAAGGCGTTTTGGGACAAGGTGCTGTGGCATCGTGAACACGGGTGTGATGAACTTCTCCCGAAACCTCGTAAACCCCGCACGAAAAAGGTGGAAGCCATCAGGTGTGAGGTTGAACCCGAGTCGGACACCGACGCCGAAGACACTTTCCTGGGCGAAGGTGATGTATAGATATCCATCCTCATCTGCATACTGCATGTACAGTGTGCTCATCAGGGCTGAATTTGGTGGGAGTATGTTGTCCACAAATATAAATATACCTTTATCGGATGTTATATTTATATTTTTTCGAAGTATGTACATGAATTGAGCCACCGTGATGTCACGTGGGACAAGGTATTTGTGTTTCGTGGCGGTGGTGTCCCCCTTCTTGTATACAAACACAGGTAGTCTATCAGGGTGACGTTTTATAATCTCGCGTGTCTGAAATTTCCGCTTCTCAAGGGAAACTTCAGATTTAAAATTTTCCATACTTGTATAATAAAAGGGGGTATTTTTAAATGCAACACAAGATGTGTCGTGTCACGAGACGTGTGGCTCGTTTGACACTCCACCACAACCGCAGGACTCTGAGAAATGAAACTGTCAAATATCTACCATGTATATACCAGAGTATTCACACGGGTACATTTGATTTTAAAAGTTTCGAAAATGCCACTGCCGAAATGGTGGCATTCGATTTCGCCATCATAGGACTCAATATATCAACTGTACTCCTGAAAGATGTAACTAAGAAGATGAAATCTTTTCACGAAGTGTGACGTGTCTGTTCAGATCTTTTATAGGGTGATACAACCCTTTTACGTTTATGTCTTCTTCTTTAAAATCATTTTGAACAGTTATAGTTTCAAATTCTGGTGGCGTACTGTACTTTAAATTATTCTTTATAGCCAGTGTAGGAAACATGGGTTCCAAAAAAAATAAAGTGTTGTTATTTTTAGCATATGTGTCTATACACTTGAACATTTTCTTTGAAAACCGTACACAACACATCATTCCACCGTGATACGGTGGATCCAAGTTTATATGCATTTTTGGCCAGTGCCACTCTTTTGAATTACCATCATGATTGAAATGTTCAATCTTGTTTGATAATAAATCATCACCCTTGTACTTTGCATCTATTTTCAGAAGAGTATCTTCACTATGAAAAAACACATCATCTTCCATGAACCATACTTTATCGTACTGTGTATTAACCAGACTAAAATAGTACACCGCCTTGCTCCACCCAGTCACCGCCTTTTTGAGAATAAGTGTACATGTGTTTATGTACCCAGTGTCTTCACACTTTTTATTTTCAATCTGTACGAATGTCAGATTTTTGTATTTGGCTTTAAATTCTGTCAGGTCAAAATCATTATCATCAACAATTACATACACCCTGTACCGAGTAAACGAGTTTAGAAACTCACAATATATGTCTCTCGGTTTAAAAGTTATGAGACACACTGCAGTCCTACACCTGTTACGTATAACAAGTACCATGACTACAAGTAGAAATAGTACCAATATACATTCCACTAAAAATATCATTATTTATAGTATCATAACATAATAATGTGTTTTGGTTACAGGACCACCCCATCATGGCCATCCCACGAACAAGTCAGCGATGAAATAAAAAAATACAACATCACGTCGTATGAAACCATGCTCGACTACTATCACATTGTCAAGAAGAATGACTGGTGCACTCTGTATGAAAAGAAGATGATACTCCTTGTTCTTGCTGAATGTCACCTCATGTACAAACCAGAGGGACCTGTTTCAAAGAATATTATAAATTCCATAGTGGACAAGCTGGTTCAACATGGATACCCAGATGCCTTCTACATCACGGAACTTAAAAAACGTGCTCCACACCAAATTACATAGGTGACGACCCCATGGTAAGTAAACATGCATCTCCGTTCTGGCAAGGTGACCAAGCCCGTGCCCGTGCCGTGGCCTCGCCCGTCGGATGTGCAGGTGAAGCAGTTCCCCACGTCGCATGATATGGCCATCTATATCAAGGGACAACTGAATTCCGCATCGGATTCCTTGACGAAACGTCGTTTCACGTTGCTTGAAGCAACCGAAAACATCATAGCGAATCCCAAATTTATTGGGATCTGGCAGGATCTCCTCAAAGTCCTTATACGTCGGTTGGATGAGGAGGCGGGAAACATCACAACATTTAACGCCAGTATATACGCCAACAGCCTGCGTACCCTTATTTTTTAAAAAACCTGGACCCACCAAAAACATGTCTGAACACAAAATACACACGGGACGACCCCTTTATAAGAAAACATCCATGCATCTCCGCTCTGGCAAAGTGACCCCTTCGCTTCCCAGCCTTCCGTGGCCTCGCCCTTCGGATGTCAAGGTGAAGCAGTTCCCCACGTCAGATGACATGACGCGGTTTTTCATGAATCGATTACAGTGGGGGGATTCCAATAGTTTGACCAAACGACGACGAGCGCTGATAGAAATAGTCGAAACTCTTTTTGAAAATTACCATCTTCTTGAGATAAATCTTTCATACTACAATCTTATATATACGATTATACAAAAATTCGAATCAGATAATTTGTATATAACTACGTTCAATCAAGACTTTTATATGAAAAGGCTCCGTACCCTTATTGGGTGTGAATTCATCGAAAGGCGTGCACGTGCCTTGAAAACCATCCGACCCGCGATGATTGAGTGGGCCTGCCGACCACATGGACCCATCTACCGTGTGGCTGAGAAGAGGTTCCTGACTGTTTAAAAAAACCTGGACCCATCAAAAACATGTCTCAATCCAACATATATGAAGGAAGACCACATAACAAATGGATGAAGAGATTGTTGAATCGTTCAAGCGCGGATCGTGTGCACTCGTGGGGCGACTCATAAATCCGTACCAGCGTGATGGGCTCCTATGGCTCCTCTCACGTGAACTAACACCAACGGGGCATCGTGGAGGTTTTCTTTGTGATGAGATGGGTCTCGGGAAAACGGTCCAACTCATCGCACTCATGCTCTCCAATCCAAAACCTAAAACCCTGATTATAGTTCCCGTGAGTATACTGACACAGTGGAAAGATGAGATTCAGCGGTTTGCTCCACAGCTCAGAGTGTTTGTTCATCACGGTTCGGAACGTGTGAAGGACCTCACAGATATCCCAGAGTTTGATGTGTTCATCACGTGTTATTCACTGTTTCGGATTGTGGGGGCTACCATCCTACCAGCACAGATTGTGTGGGATCGAATCATTCTGGATGAAGCCCATGAGATACGGTCCCCCAAGTCTCTCACTACAAAAAATTGCAACTTGCTTCGTTCCGATATAAAGTGGTGCGTCACGGGGACTCCGATTTTCAATAACCTCAAGGATTTCGTCACCCTCGGGGAGTGGATCGGTCTGATTATGGTGGACACAGAGGGAGTGCGTAAAAAATTTCTGATGCGTAGAACGAAGAAGAGTGTGTCTGAGTTTAACAAGAGGCTTGAGTTACCCCCCTGTGAAGTGAGGAACATAGAGATTGAGATGAATCCCAGTGAACGGAACCTCTACCACCATGTATATGCTGAATGCAAAGAGCGGATTAATTCAATGTTGGACACGACTATGCACAGGGGTATGAAGATGATGATACTCCTCGAGTGTTTCTTGCGTGTGCGTCAGGTTATGACTCACCCACTGGTGTATGTGAAGAGCAGAGACGGTGACTATGCAGAGTGGAAGTGGGGGTGTGTCAAGACATCCTACATTGTAAATGCCATCATGAGTCACAGAGAGGAGAAGACGATTGTGTTTTGTCAGTTCATCACAGAGATGGATATACTTCAGGCTCAGTTGGAAGCACTGTCTGTGACGTGTTCACGAATAGATGGGTCAGTGAGTCAGGTGGGACGCGTCAAGGAGATTCAGAAATTCAAAGAGTCCCGAGAAGTCATACTGATTCAGATAAAAGCAGGTGGTCAGGGAATAAACCTCCAGGAAGCAACTCGAGTGTACATCACCACCCCTGCGTGGAACCCAGCCACTGAACTTCAGGCGATTGCGAGGGCCCATAGGACTGGACAGACACAGAAGGTTGTGGTGGAGAGGGTATTCTACAAGGGTACCGATGACATGTGTAGTATAGAAGAGACCATCATGAAGATACAGAACCACAAAAATCTGATAACTTCGAAAATTCTGAATGACCCCCTGATACTTGCGTCACTCCCCGACACTCTGTCCAATGACTTGAACATCAAGACACTCTCAAAATTATTTGTTTAGTACTTATAAATGAGCATCGGTACCAGGGCACAAGTATTCCATGGCATGGCTGAAAAGACTTCAGGTGGTCTCGAGAAATCAGACCTCATGATGAGCAAGACGGGTGAAATTGTGAGCAAGAAGAAGCATGAGCTTGCCATGAAAAAGACCAACCCCATGTCCAAATTCATCGCCATGGCGAAGAAATCAAAAGGGAAGAAGTTCAAGCTGGTCCCTGCAGAGGGAACCAAACAATATAAAAAACTCACAAAGTAAAAAAATGTGTGCAGATATAAATTACGATGAAAGAATTGGAGGTTTTTAAATTATGGGATGAAGCCGTTACATATTCTAAAAGTCTGCGAACAACTGCACCAAAGTTCACCATCCTGAAAAAGTCCATGCTGGTGGATGCGCAAAAATACTACTGTGCCGCCATGGAATCCAGGCAGGGGTGATTTTTTTTTCTCCAGAAACATATATACAAAACATGAACTCTGCAGCAACTACGAACTTTCTGAACACGAAGGGACGTCGCATCTACCAGGGTAAAGTAGGTGGCTACTTTATCATGAAGGATGGGAAGAAGGTGTACAAGCCCAAGGCTGCGTTCCGCCAGGTGGGTGCCAACGGAAACAAGTCCAAGGTGACTTCCACGAGCGCAAATGTACCAGGTGCCATCAGGCGCAAGGTGCGTTCCAACGTGGGCGTTTCACGAAAGGGACCTCTCGCAGCCATGAAGAAGGGGCTCTCACCTCTGGCTGGAAACCTCACCCGCATGCTCTTCAAGAGCCCCGTGAAGAAGGCTGCCCCCAAGAAGGTGAAGGCCCTCGGACCCCGCGCGTCCATGAAAAAGCGTCTCTCCCCCAATGCTGGAAACCTCACCCGCATGCTCTTCAAGAGCCCCGTGAAGCGCAAGGTGCGTTCAAACAAGGGTGTTCCACGAAAAGGACCCGTTGCAGCCATGAAGAAGGTATTGTCGGGCAACCTCACTAGCATGCTCTTCAAGAGTCCCGTGAAGAAGGCTGCCCCCAAGAAGGTGAAGGCCCTCGGACCCCGCGCAGCCATGAAACGGGGACTCTCCCCCAAATCGGGCAACCTCACCCGCATGCTCTTCAAAAGCCCCATGGCCAAGAAGGTTCGCAGGCCCGTA
>Ga0181347_1000329_pt1 | contig 15591 bp, 18 predicted proteins | sample Su13VDMM110SN_FD_130102 | JGI IMG/M metagenome (GOLD analysis project Ga0181347, IMG submission 130102) | Freshwater viral communities from Lake Michigan, USA - Su13.VD.MM110.S.N | ecosystem: Environmental > Aquatic > Freshwater > Lake | place: USA: Michigan | collected 2013-07-16
GGGATACCGAAGGCCATACCAGCCGCACCCAAGATCATAGGCAGCAGCTTACCGAGGAGGCCCGCTTCAACGAGGCCCGTCTCAGGGTTGATCGTAAGGGAGCCACCATGCGCCATGGCAAGAGCCTGCAAACCACTGACTTCACCCGGAGTCATGTGCACCAGCACAGAGTCGTCACCGCGACCCTGCGACTGGATATGCTGCGCCATCTGCTGGTTCATGGTTGTTCCCTACGTCGAAGTCACAGTCTGCCAAGCAGACCCGTTATATACACAAAGCTTATCGAGATCAGTATCAAAAACCACCCAGCCAGCGTCAGGGGTCAGGGCGTTCTTCTCTGCCGTAGTCACGTTCTCCATGGCGGCTATACCATTGAACGTAGTGGCTGTGTACTTCTCGGCGTTGTTGGGAGTACGCGAGTCAAGCTGAGAGAAGTAGTTCTCCAGCACGCGGAGGACCTGTCGCATATACTGCGCGTCCCACCTTGTGGGTGGGTTAGGCAGCGGGGGGAACCGGAACTTATCCATTGCCATTAGCGTGAACCATCCTGACGAGCATCGAGGCGCGGCGCACCAAGCTGCCATTGAACACCAAGGTTTTCAGACCTGATCTTAAACGCCATCTGACGCGCACGGGCGCGCATGAAGACCTGATCGGTGTACTGATTAGCCGTAGTCTGGATCACGCGCTGGCTATCCGCAGCGTCAGACTGAGCCGAGCCACCGGGGAAGTTACGTGGGATCACAGTCAGCGTTGCTTCTGGGCTAGCCACTGTAGACCCATTAAAGCTAACGTCAGGGATGATGCGGCGGATCAGCATGAAGTTGTCTCCGTCACCGATGTCAAAGGGTGAGGACTGGATGTAGCTATCAATGGGCAGCGTGTCGTCGTTCGCGCCGTTCTCGTGGTTGTAGAGATAGCCATCGCCGGTAATCACAACGACACTATTGCCGGTAACCGGCGTGTTCGCCCCCAACGGGAAATCGCGCAGTGAGGTATCAAGCCATGCCGTACGGTCAATTGAGCCGTAGTACCAGATTTGTTCTATGTAGTTATAGATCACATAGGCGTTGTTGTAGTTGCTATCTGCAGTCGGGTAGAACCACCAGACTTCGTTCCACTGCCCATTAGTACCGCAGATAATCTGATCGGTTTGATTGAGGTTGATATTGTTAAACACGTGGTCACGCAGGGTGCAGGGTAGTGTCTCGACGCGACCTGTATAGGCGTAGAAGTTCTCTTTACCCATCCAATAGACAATGTTTGCTATAGATATCATGCTCCGGGAGGAAGCGACAGAGATGTTATCCGCATACTCCTGAAGCCCAAACACATCCGCCGTGCCGAGGTATTGGAGTGTGTAGAGGTGGCTATCGGTCCAGACTAGGACTTCTTGGCGGGTTGGGACCGCGCGAACAATACGCGAACCACGGGAAACACGGATGTCACCAGCCGAGGTGAACTCGGACGGAGTCCAGTCGCCGGGGCTATCTTGAGCCGCCCAGCGGATAAGCATGGGGTCAAAATCTGCACTGAGGTAGGGCGAAGCCCCGAAGGCGATAAGGTGCCTATCCTGCTGCGATACCAGCAACTGCATAATCTGGTCGGGGACAGCAGCAGGGTCCTTACTTTGTGCCGTAGCGTAGTCTTGAAGCGTTATCGCATGTGCAGCCAATGCAGTAGTGGGATTGTCTACCGCGCCTCGTTCCCACCAGTAACCTGCACCGTTGCGGATATTCATCACAAGATCGTTGTCGAAGTTGTCAAACCACCAGTCACGTTGAGGTAGGTTAACACCTCCGTTAGAAGCCCCGAGCCCCCAAGTATCACGCCCCCAAGTACCAGCACCCCAGCCGAGGCCAGCAATGGTAATTGCGTTGCCCGGTTCGATTTGGGTCTGCACAGTGTACCCTGCACCACTAATAGACGCACTAGAAGTGGCATTGGTTGGGCTAGTTGAGGTAAAGGTAAACGCATTGGCCCCAGTAACAGTTACGTCCCGGATACCATTAATGTGAATTGCAGAAATACCGCCAACGGCAATAGCACCTGCAATCTTTACAGGTTCGCCCGTATTGAGCCACGAAGGAAGCGCGGTCGTCGTGGTTACCGTAATTGTCTTGGTGCCGTTTGACGTTGCAATTGTGTTTGACCCAGCCAACGCCGGGTCAAAAGGAGTGATGTCATGGTAGACACCGCCGTTCTCAATATAGACGCGCTCGTTCGTACCCAGCGCAAGCAAGTTGTCTGAGTAGGTAGTGATCCAGTTCCACATCTGGCGGCACACACCGACAAACGCCGTAGGTGAAGCCTTTACCCAGCCGCCGAGTTTCTGCGGGTAGCCCGAGCGAAACCGGATTTTGTCGCACTCAAACCAGCCACCCTCGTTGGAGTAGTCGGTCTGGTCGCGGTTCACACCCGGCTTAAACTGGAGCTTAATGAAGGGCATTAGCTACCCACCTTTTATGTGTACGCAAACGAAACTTGACCGCGCGCACCCGTACCAGAATTTGGGGTACCGGGAGACCCAGCATCTGGCCCACTACCGCCGCCACCGCCGCCGGGGGCCGTACCGTTGATTGTTCCAAGGTAGCTGCCACCTGCGGCTCCACTTGCGCCAGCACCCCCTGCGCCGTCATCTGAAACGTCGAGACCTGCGGAGCCTGAAGTGTTAGTATCACCGCCCGTAGCTGTACCACCCGCGCCGCCAGAACCTGAAGTGCCACCGCCTCCACCGTTGGCGGTCATGCTTACGGAGCCGCCAGAGACGGTGCCCGATACGCTTGAGGCGTTACCCGCTGTGCCAGTGCCGCTGGGGCTACCACGCCCGCCGACAGCGCCGCCGACCGAGTAGGTCATGGTATTGCCACCAATCACCGCGATAGTCTTGATTGAGCGGCTACCGCCGCCGCCACCGCCACCTAGCTCATCGCTGTTAAAGCCCCCAGCACCGCCGCCACCATCCAGTGTGATGACAACCTGCGTAGCGCCAGTAGGCACTGTTTCAGTAGCAGCAGTGCCAGACGTGTAGGTGTTGGTGACGGGAGCAAAACCCCTACCCAACCCAAGTAGTGCCATCTGAATACCGCTCATTAGCTGACTCCCGCACCAGAGATGACTGCATCACTAGTACTATTGAACCAAATTGTAGCAATACCGCGCTGGGCCAATGTGCGGTTACCCGTCGTCGCCGTACCCCCCAGATAGAGAGTAATGCTAGCCCCTTGCGTGATTGTGATGGACGACGCGCTATTGTTGTAAATCGAGATCGAGTCCCCTGCTGCAAAAGTAGTAGTGTTAGCAGGAAGAGCGATATTAGCAGTGACAGCGATACACTTTCCAACGTCCGTAGCAGCAATCGTGGTCGTCGTCGTGGAACGCGGGATGTTTCTATACCCGATGACAACGCCGTCAATGGTCGCCGTTGCGTTCACCGATGTGACGCTACCACCCAACGTGATGTTGCCAGTACTGGTAACCGTACCAGAAAGAGACAGGCCGTTGGCCGAACCAGTACCTGCCACGGAGGTCACGGAGCCGCCACCCGTACCCGCGCCGATGGCCGTGCGGAAAGTCGCCGCATCAAGGGCGCTGACCGTGTTGTCTGCGTTGAAACGAGGGAAGGTAATTGCGCTGGGGTTGGTGAGTGTGAAGACGTTCGCGCCAACCGTGGTCGCACCAAGTGCGGTGCGCGCACCCGCAGCAGTCGTGGCGTTCGTCCCGCCGTTAGCGATAGGTAGCGTACCCACTACGTTCGTTTGGACGTTACAAAAAGTTGTCGAGGTAGACCCAGTGCCGCCATTGGCGATGGGTAGCGTACCCACTACGTTCGTTTGGACGTTACAAAAGGTTGTCGAGGTAGACCCAGTGCCACCAGACGCAATTGGGAGAGCAGAACCAAGCGTGACTGACGAGAGGTGAGTAACTACGTCTACGACGTTAGTGCCATTTGCGTAAACCCACATGGTCTTACCAGTAGGGACGGCAACGCCTGTGCCTGCGGAGGTTTTGACAGTGATTGTCTGCCCTGTGGTGTTGTTGATGATGTAAGGCTTTTCAAACGCAGCCGAAGCCGTACCCGCCGTAGTAGGGACGATGAGGTTGAAGGCAGAGGCGGGAGTGCCCGTCAGGTTAAGACGCAGGTTGCGCGTAGATTGCGAAACGTTGGAGTTGGAGAGTGATAGGGTCACATCAGTAGTGGTAAAGGGGACATTTTCGGTGCCGACAATCGCCTCTTCCATAGTCGTACCAAGGTTGACGTTCGTGACGTCACCCCACGTGGTGTTGTTTTCACCCGTAGCCATCAACTGAATTGCAAGTGCGCTGTATGTGCTAGGCATCTCGGTCTCCTACGTCGGTATTTCGGTCCATACCACAGTGTTGCCGTCGTTTATAGCACCCCATGTGGTGGATTGCGAGTCATTCACTGAGGTCCAGTTTGGCGTCTGACTATCGTCTATAGCAGACCAAGTTACGCTTTGCGAGTCGTCAACAGCCTGCCAATTGGATGTCTGATTGTCGTTTATAGCAGCCCAAGTTACGCTCTGCGAGTCGTTCACTGAAACCCAGCTCGGCGTCTGACTATCGTTTACAGCAACCCAAGTTACGCTCTGTGAGTCGTTTACTGAGACCCAGCTCGGCGTCTGGCTATCGTTTATAGCAGCCCAAGTTACGCTCTGCGAGTCGTTAACAGCTTGCCAATCGGGTGTCTGGTTGTCGTTGATAACAATCCAGATTGTCACTCTGGACACAGCACCAGTGGCTTCGACACCGGTAAGAAGAACAATTTTTCTGCTAACTACAGCAACAGTGCCTATCGTACCTGTGCCGGCTATACCTGTGAGGGTAGTATTGGCCTTAGCTCGGACGGCTGCAGTGCCAATGGCACCTGTGCCGACTACGCCTGTGAGGACGACGTTGGCGGTAGGCCCAGCGTCTATAATACCAATGACACCTGCGCCAGTTACGCCTGTGACGGTGATGTTGGCGTCACAGATAAACTCGCAGTTAGTGGCCGAAGAGCTCCATGCTCCTCTACCCCACGTCCCTACACCCCAGCCAAGACCGTTGGAGGTTTCAGCAGACACGCCCGCAAGGGTGACGCTACTTCTAGCCCCGGCGGTTACGGTGCCGATGGCACCTGTGCCGGCTACACCCGTGAGGACGACGTTGGCTTTAGCTCGGACGGCTGCAGTGCCAAGGGCACCTGTGCCAGTTACGCCTGTAACCGGTATATTTGCGTCGCAGATAAACTCACAGTTGGTGGCTGAAGAGCTCCACGCCCCACGCCCCCACGTCCCTAAACCCCAGCCAAGACCGTTGGAGGTTTCAGCGGATACACCCGTAAGGGTGACGCTGATTGCATTTCTGGTGGTTACGGTGCCAACGGCACCCGTGCCGACTACACCTGTTAGGGTGATGTTGGTCGCAATTCCAACGACTACAGTACCAATGACACCTGCGCCAATTACGCCTGTTTCGGAGACGTTTGCGTCACAGATAATTTCGCAGTTATTAGCCGAGGAGCTCCACGCCCCTCTCCCCCATGTTCCTACGCCCCAGCCGAGACCGTTGGAGGTTACAGCGGATACACCCGTAAGGGTGACGTTAATCCCGGCTTCAGCATCTACAGTGCCAATAGCACCTGTGCCTACCACACCCGTTTCGGAGACGTTGGCTTTAGCTCGGACGACTACGGTACCAAGGGCACCTGTGCCAGTTACGCCTGTAACCGGTATATTTGCGTCACAGATAAACTCGCAGTTGCTAACCGAGGAGCTCCACGCCCCTCTACCCCACGTCCCTTCGCCCCAGCCAAGACCATTGGGGGTTTCAGCGGATACACCCGTAAGGGTGACGCTGGTTGGAGACTGGATGGTCGCAGTGCCAATGGCACCTGTGCCGGTTACGCCTGTTAGGTAGTAGGTAGACCGAGTAGTTACAGTGCCAATGGCACCTGTGCCGGTTACGCCTGTTAGGTAGTAAGCAGCCTTAGTGGTTACGGTGCCAAGGGCACCTGTGCCAGCTACGCCTGTGAGGGTAGTGTTAGCCTTAGCTTGAGCGGTTACAGTGCCAACGGCACCTGTGCCAGTTACGCCTGTGAGAGTAGTATTGGCCTTAGCTCGGACGGCTGAAGTGCCAAGGGCACCTGTGCCAGTTACACCTGTGACGGTGATGTTGGCGTCACAGATAAATCCGCAGTTGCTAACTGAGGAGTTCCACGTCCCTCTACCCCATGTCCCTACACCCCAACCAGTACCGTTGGGGGTTTCAGCAGACACGCCTGTGAGGGTAGTATTGGCTTTAGCTCGGACGGCTGCAGCGCCAACGGCACCTGTGCCAGTTACACCTGTTAGATTGGTGTTGGCCGCAATTCCAATGGTTACAGTACCGAGGGCACCTGTGCCGGTTACGCCCGTCTCAGGGACGTTTGCGTCACAGACAAACTCGCAGTTAGTGGCCGAAGAGCTCCACGCCCCTCTCCCCCACGTCCCTATACCCCAGCCGAGACCGTTGGAGGTTTCAGCGGATACACCTGTGAGAGTGATATTAATCCCGGCTTCAACAGCTACGGTGCCGATGGCACCTGTGCCGGTTACACCTGTTTCAGGGACGTTGGCTTTAGCTCGGACGGCTACGGTACCAATGGTACCTGTGCTAGTTACGCCTGTGACGGTGATGTTGGTACTAAGGGAAAATTCGCAGTTGCTAGCCGAGGAACTCCACGCTCCACGCCCCCACTCCCCTACACCCCAGCCGAGACCGTTGGAGGTTTCAGCAGACACGCCCGTAAGGGTAGTATTGGCTTTAGCTCGGGTGGTTACGGTGCCAACGGCACCTGTGCCAGTTACACCTGTTTCGGGGACGTTGGCTTTAGCTCGGACGGCTACGGTACCAATGGTACCTGTGCCGGCTACGCCTGTGAGGGTGGTGCTGGCACCAAAGACAAACTCGCAGTTAGTGACTGAGGAGCTCCACGCTCCTCTACCCCACGTGCCTATACCCCAGCCGAGACCGTTGGAAGTTTCAGCGGATACACCCGTAAGGGTGACGCTGACTACAGACTGAGCAGCTACGGTGCCGATGGCACCTGTGCCAGTTACACCTGTTTCGGGGACGTTGGCTTTAGCTCGGACGGCTGCAGTGCCAAGGGCACCTGTGTTAGTTACGCCTGTGAGGGTGGTGTCGGCACTAAAGTCAAACTGACAGTTGCTAACCGAAGAGCCCCACGCTCCCCTACCCCACGTCCCTATACCCCAGCCGAGACCGTTGGAGGTTTCAGCGGATACACCCGTAATGCTTACGGATACGTCCGCCATGGACGTTTACTTACTTCACGCCATTGCGGGCAAACGCGGTCAGCGAAGCGTCACCAACGACGACGTGGGTTTTGTAGCCAGTAAGCATGTCTTTTCTCCTCAGAGCCAAGCGTCATTTTACAGCTACTGCGTCTTCCCACGCCTTGACCAACAAGCGATGCTTTCTACTACAATCCGCATATTTTGCAATCATATCCCCTTCCCAAAGCGCCCGATCAGGGTCAATCAGTGTCAACGGCGGGGTTTGGAGTGTCGGGCACTTCGACGCTAGGTTCACCGGAGGACGCGGCATTGGCGTCACGGACACCGCTTTCGAGCAGCTTACGCACAGCATCAGGAGCGGAACAATCAGGAGGAACGGTAGGAACCGTTTTGTATACCTCACGAATGGTGTTGATGCGCTCAGTTGTCGTGACATTAGCTTTGTCACGCTCATCTTCGTATGCTTGAGAAACGTCATCTACCACCTCTTGCTTTTTGACGCGCTGCTTCTCAGCCTTTTCCATAGCCTTTGCGTACGCTGCGTCACACTGCCAATCGCGGACTTTGTACCCTGCGGCTGCGCCGAAGATAAGAGCGCCCGCCGCTGCGTATATCATAATGGGGTTAGGGATCATGTCAGCCACTCAGTAAACTTCTTCGTCTTCGCCATACGGTCATCAAGGCCATGGGTGCCACCGTTGATGCGCTTGGTCAGCGCAAGGATAGCAGCATCGTTGATACCTTGGTCGCAGATGCCCCAGAGCTTGTTCTTATCAAAGAACCACAAGGCGCTCTCAAAGCAGAGTTCGGTAGCCACCAGATCAGGGTTCGTCAGCACGTCCGGACGCTTGATGTAATCTGAGAACGCTTGGTAGTTCAGCCTACCCGTCAGTTGTAGCGCGCCGCGCCCACGGTACTTCCAGCCATCTCCCGACCACTCATCATCGTTACCCATGCGGCTGGCGTAGACGCGGTTAGCAATCTTCTGCGGCTGACGCTCATACATCTTAGCCATAGCGTCCGTGGGGAAGTACTTGCCAAAGATACCGCGCAAGCCCTTCGCGCCGTAGTTCAGGTTCTCGCTGAACGCCGTGAAGTTACCGCTCTCATGCGCCGTCTGGGCAAAGAAGTGAGCAGCGCGGTTGGGCGATAGCTTATAGTAGGCAGCAGCAGCCTTAAGCGTACCGGGGCCGAACGCGCCGTCGGCGGTGACGCCGATCTTCTGCTGTAGGTTTACGAGGCTCATTTGCTTTTGTTCCATAGATCAAACAGCGTCTTGATCTTCTCCTCAACCACTGCAAGGCGCACGTCCATCTTGGCGAGAATAATCACCAGCGAGATGAACGCCAGAACCAACGGCCAAAGTTGACCGATTAGTTCAACGGTGGAGAGGTTACCCATCGCTACGCCCCCGGATTGCGCCAGTCAGGAAAATCAGCTTCATCAACCACGCCGTCGCCGTTGGCATCATAACGCAGGTCGTTGCGGTACTTCTCCCACGGAGCCATGCCATCGTCGTCAACCACGGGGGCGACAGGCTCAACCGGAGCGGGCTCTTCTGGCTTCTTATCACGCGCATTGGCGTTGAGGCTCAGACCACCCAGCAGGCCGACGAACGCGCCGATAACCATGTTGAACGCGGGGCCGACGATCTCGAAGACCTTGTCGCTATCTACCAGATGATCTGGAGCAAACAGGCCAATGACTAGCGCAGCCACGACGACCAACACAACACAAGCCAAGGTGACGACCGCCGTACGGATCGTAAACTCAACCGTGTCCTCGATGCCGTCGCGGCTGCTCTCAAAGCGGTCCCAGAAGCTCACATCAACTAATCCGAATGATTGCGTTTGTGGCATCAAATGCCGGGAAGATGATAGTAAAGTCACCTGCCGTCGAGGTCTTATCTGAGCCGAAGTCCAGCACACATACCGCAGCGTTGGTCAACGTACCACCTGCGTTTGAAAGGGCTGACGGGGTGGTATTGTAGATCAACGCACCGCGCGCCGTGACGGTCGCGTTGGTAAAGGTCAAGTCCGCAAAGTCGGTGAAGCCAGTACCCGCCGAAGCAGATGTATTGGTCGTGCCCACACCGACACGCGTCAGTGTACCGCCGCCAGCGGTGTAGTTGGTGCCCGTCACTTCGTTTGTGGCCGAATACGCGGTAGTATTCGCGTCAATCGTAGCCGACGAGGTGTACATGGCAAACTTAAACGTATCGCCAGCGGTAGCACGAAAATCGTGTACGGCCAGCATAAGCTCGCCCTTGAAGCTGTTGCACATAGCTTGCGTGATTGCCATTTGAAGTCTCCTTACATGTCGAGGATCGGGATCAGCTCTGGATGACCCGCTTGTTTAAACTTGCTTACCAGAGTGACGTTATGCGACCGCACCGCTTCGTGCATATAATACACAAGCACCTGCCGGATGTTGTTTCTGAAAGCTTCGGCTTGGTCACGAATAGCCGGGTGCGACTGCGCTCCGACATAGATAATCTTGTCCAGCGCGCGTTCAGCAATCTCTTCGGGCGTGAAACCACGTCCCTCCGTCGTCTTCACCATGACACTACCGATATCGCCGCCTGCGGGTGTGCTAATCATAGGTTACCTCACTGGGTAGCGGACTTGACCGCTACGATACATATCCTGCCGATTCTTGCCCTCGCCAAGCTGCTTGAGCATCGCCATCGCTTCGTCGTACCGCTTCTGGTACCCGGTTATAACATCCTGCTCGCCCTTCATAAAGGTATAAGCTTCGAGCAGGGAGCCGTAGAGCAATACGCTATCGAAGTTGTCTCCAATCCACGACGTACCCGCTGTCACAATGGACGGTGGGTAGTAGAAATAATGAAGCTCAACCGCGTAGTTTGCATCGGGCGTGGGGCCGAGGATGTATGAGTTCTCGTCGAAGTAGGAGTAGTGCGTCGGGATACCGGTGCTGGACGAATTCGGGAACGACTCACGGATGAAGTTTACATCCTTGTTCAGCAGATAGCTGTAGTTTCCACTGGCATCAATCACAGCCAACGAGAAGTTAGCCAGCCAGTCGGACGGCACCGAGAGGTATTTGTTCCCCGTTGTGACGGTACCGGTTACGTTTTTGCGCAGGTCCAGAAGCTGGACCATGTTGTAGATGCGCTGCTCAGCCTGCTGAATAAACGTGTTAATCTGTTCGGTAGATGTCAGCGTCACGGTCCCCGTACCAGCGGAGTCCGTCCACGAGGTGTTGGGGAAGTCGTTTTCGACGTACCCCTTAATGGTCTCGAACAGAGTAGCGTAGTTCATCAGCCCATCTTCGTGCTGCTGCTTTTACCTCGAGTGGTGTTCTTAGTACCACGGGTACGCAGCGTTTGAGTGTTAGGGATGTTGTTTGGGTAGCCGTTGTTACCGAGATTGATATCGGTACCGCCGGTCATCGTGTGTGGAGCGGCGTAAACGCTGGCAGGGCCAACCTCATTGCCCATCTTCTTCATGCTGAACTTAGCCATCTCAGTTCCCCGTCGTTACCGTCACAGTGCCTACCTGACCTTGCCCTAATAGCGTATTTGGGAGATCAGGCAAAGCCAAAGGATTATTCAGCCCTACAGGACCCCAGCCCCACTGGATCACTCGACTACCATCACTGGGGCCACCAAAGGCTAGTTGGTTATTCGCTGGCACTTCACCTTGGGTCTTTATCTTAAGCCCAGTCATACCCGCCTGCCGGTAGCTGACGTCGGGGCGCGGGTTGCGCAGTGCCTGAGGGTCATTAACCGGGTACATGCCCAGCTGCAACTGAGGTTGGTCAGCTTCCCAGCACGTCGGACACACAAGGATATTGACGGTCTTGGTCTTGATGGTGAGGCTCTTAAGCTGCTTGAGCTTATAGCGAAAGCCACAACGGTCACACTCCGCAATGGCCTTCTTACCGGAGGCAAACGGATTGGGCATCGTACCTCCTACCTAACTACCGAAGCCGTCTTCATCGACGCTCGGATGTCTCTGAGTTTTTGCCCTATTTCCATACGCCGGTTATGAACCTCGTCAGGTAGGGGGTTATAGTGACCCGCATATTTCCTACCGTCTGCCGACATAAGTGGATACTGGAGCGCTAACTCTACTTGCTCCTTCTTCACTACCACATAAGGAGCTATGGCTTCAAGGAACGCTATCGCATCTTTGCTGCGTACGCGCCACATGTAGCACACAGAGTTGTTCATGTGTTGCCGCCGGTTCGGGGTTATCGCCGCTATACTACCGCCAAAATACTCCTTGAACAGGTTCAGACACGGGGTAGATGTCTGAGTAACGGACGCGGTTAGCAGGTTACGTACTCCACGCCGGGTGTTTTTATTCTTGGCTATTTCAATAAAAACAGAGCCTTCGCCGTCGAAAAACCCCGCAGCCCATGCCAAGAACAGTGGGCCGTGAGACATAATCTAATAGAACATTTGGCGCGGAGCAATCCGCAGAGGAGCCTTCTCCCGGTCTTCGTCAGCAGCCTGCTGCCAAGCTTCGTCGTACATCTGCTTCAGCATCCCGGCGCGGTCCATAGCGTTCGGGATTTTTAGCGACAGGTAGTACGCCAACCCAGCTACCATGCACGGCAAGAAGCGGAACGGGATGTCCTGCGTGTTGATACCGTTACCGGCATCCTGAATACGACGCAGTCGGTAGTAGAAAAAGGTGTAGTAGTTGCTCTGATCCGGGGCGGGCCACACATTGATCTGCGGATAAGCAACTCCCGTGGTCGGGTAGTTTGCGCCTGACTGGCGGTTGATCCACACCTGAATAGGACGCCCTTGCGCGTTCTTGTTCGGGATCGTGATGTAGGTGTCAGCGCTGATACGGTTGATGTTGATATCAAGCTGGTTCGAGGTCGCACCTGCGTTAGTACGGATAACTTGTTCCAGCAGGTCAATCGTATCGGCAGGAAGATCGTAGACGATCTGCCCCTGAACCATGGGGATCGAGCCTTGCTCGATGGTCCACAGGTTGATGCCACGGTTGGCCCACTCAATGGTAAGTAGGTTGAGGCTACGCCGCGCCGTGCGCAGGTCATAGCCCGTCCGAAGCTCAGCACCACAGCGCTCAAACGCCTCTTCAACAAGGTCGTTGAGGTTTAGATTGAACGTCGTGGTACCGGTCGTGGTCATTTCTGTCTCCGCACTGCCTGTACGCGCTTAGGCGCACCGGGAGGCTGCCCCAACCGCTTTTTCTGAGCGATACGCGTCTTCTTCTCCGTGGGAGTTATCTCCGACGACGTCTTGGGGGTCTTATCAGAAATACGCTTGCTGGGTCTACAGTAAGGTGTGCCGCGCTTCTCACCCGGCTGTCGCCCGCAGGCTTTACCTGTACGGACGTCCTTCCAGTCCTCTTGGAACCAGCGCTTGAGCGAAGCGCCTTTCTCGGTTTTACGAACTGCCACCTTTGTTACCCCAGTTCTTGGCACCGACCTTACGGCACTTGGAGATAGCACCCGAGGCATAGGCGGAAGGAAAGACTTTGTATCGCGCCTTAACCTTGGAGTAGCACTCGTCCTTGACGCTACCGCCTTCAGCCATACGCTTCTTCGCCTTTGGCATCTTGGACTTACTTATAGCCCCCATACCTCGACTCGGTCGCATAATCGGTCCCTTTATGCCCAGACCCGATACGGCGTCGCCGGGGTGTTTATAATGTAACCGAGAAGCGCCGAGGTGTCGATGTCTTCCATTAGACGCAGGTTGGTGTGGTAACCGGTAGCGCCTTCGATCTCACCGATATGATCGACTGACACGCCCCTCACCGGGAAACCTTTATCGTTAATGACGCTCGCAGCGGTCAGCGCGAGAAGCATTTCTGCTTCGGTGTTGGCCCTAAGATAAAGGTCAATCATGTCCAGAGTGCCCTTAGCTGCGTGTTGGTAAGACGTGTCGAATAGTAAACAATGTTGCGGAGGTGGCCGTTAAGATTGCCGCCCCCAGTCGCGCTACCAAGGAGCAGTTGACTTATATTAGACGGCATGGGCGCGCCCGTATTCGTTCCCACAGCGCCTGTTGTGACGCTGGCAAAGTCATTTGCTTTCCATGCAGATGCAAACTTATACACCGTGCCATCAAGGGGAACCGGAGGTGTGGGAGTAATTTCGATAGAGAAAGGAACGGCGTCGTCATTTAAGAAAAGTAAAATGTCCCCGAAGGTGCCGATGACGTATTCATTTGTACCATTATCAAATTGAAAATTGCGGGCACCCCCTGCCGTTCCACGGAAGCTACTAGCGGTGACGGCAATCGACCCCTCATTGTAGTTGTACCACGATGTGAAGTCTGCTCCCGTCATCACTGCGGTGTCAGGATCGCGCGTGACCGTGGAAGCCACCGTTGGGATATAGCTGGTGGCAAACGATCCGACTTCAATTTGCGCGCCGTAGAGGAAAAGCGACGTGTTCAGCGTGTTACTTTGTCCGTTAGATGCAGTTGCGTCAGTCACTACGTAAAAACCTAAATTACTACCGACTGCAGCTGTAGTCGTCCCGGTAATGGTGCAGCGATACCATCCGTTACCCGCTGGCGTTATCGAAGCCGCAGATAGACCAGCACCGATTGTGCCAATAGTGCCAGCGTTCAGATCAAAGTTTGCAAATCCATTAGCAGCAGCCGCTGCCCCAAAGCGCAACTGCACAAAGTTGTTCGTATCTTTCTTGGCGTAAACACTAAGTGTGTGTGCTACCGCCGTGTATGTGAAGGTTTGTTGAGCGACGTGTGGGCCAGAATTGCCGTTAGCCGTTACTCTGTCGGCGTTCGTTGTGCCATCAGGAGAAGTCGTTGCGTTTGCAGTGGCGTTGCTGCCTGATTTTGACCAACTTGCGTTGTCAAAATCCTGTGACTGCAATACCAAGTTCGCTCGCTGCTCCTCAATCAGCAGACCCTTTGGAGCCAGCGTGACCGGATCATAATCGAAGCGTGGAACGTTGATTGCCGCTGTCTGGATCAGACCATCGCTACCCACAAACGTCCCCGTGGTGGAGCGGGTGAATGTGATGCGGCTGTCCAACGTACCGGTCAGGAAATCAAGGTTAAGAGACGGAACCAATAGCGGAGCCGAGAGTTCCTGCAATTGTGCGTCGGTGACACGTGAGTTGTAGTAGGTGAACGTGCGGATGTGGCCGTTGAGGATACCCGCGCTTACGCCGCCACCAAGCGATAGCTGCGTTACCGTGGGGATGGTTCCGCTGGGGTCTACCGCAACAGCGCCCGTTGTAACGCTGGCAAAGTCGTTTGCCTTATAGGCTGATGCGAACTTAAACACCGTTCCATCAAATGGGATTGCAGGAGACGGAATAAGATTGACTTGAGTAAAGCCACCATTAACTACCTGAAGAGTAGCTGTGCCACCGCTTCGAATGTTTTGGTCGCCTGTGCCGTCATCAAATTGAAAAGTACGTGTGGCTGGAGCAATACCGGTTGGGCGAACGCTATCGCCGCTAAGGACAATTGTCCCCTCACTGGCGTTATACCAGCTTGAGAAGTTTGTCCCTGTCATTACCGCGTTGTCAGGATCGCGCGTGAGTGTAGCGCTCCCGGTGGGGATGTAACTGGTGGCAAACGCGCCGGTTTCGACCTGTGCGCCCCAGATCAAAATGCCAGACGTTCCGTCTCCAGTTGTAGTTCCTGAATCCCTAGGGCAAAACCTTGCTCGGGCTGATGTTCCGCTTCCAGTGGTAAAGGTCAGAGTAAACCTATACCAACCATTACCAACAGGAGTCGCTGTTGAGGATGGATTTGTAAACGTACCCACAATAACCGCAGGCGAGACAACGGAACCATCAACTAGTGAATATGTAACCTGTGCGCGATTGGTCGTTCCAGTTCCTTCTGAAAAAAACAACTGGATACGGTCAAACTCTGCTTCTTTTGCAAACACACTAAATGTTAAAGTTGCTCCAGCAGTATAAGTTGGACTTTGCCGAACTGCACCCTCGCCATTAACCGTTAAATCTGCGCCATTGTCTGGTATAACTTTATCTGCTGTAGTCGTTCCACTTGGTGAAATTGCTACATTTGAGTTTACGGAAGAACCAACTAAAGTCCAAGATGTTGAAAAATCCTCTGACCGCAGCAGCAAGTTCGCTCGCTGCTCTTCAATCAGCAGACCCAACGGGGCCAGCGAGAAGGGATTGTAGTCAAAGCGCGGGCCGTTGTAGGTCGATGCAACCGTCTTTACGTAAGTAGAAGGCAGCGTCTGATAGGTGATCGCTTCAATCTGGGAACCCCAGACGTAAATGCCAGAGACGCCGTCGCCATTCACAATAGTGCTATCTTTAGCTGACC
>Ga0181347_1000332_pt1 | contig 15525 bp, 15 predicted proteins | sample Su13VDMM110SN_FD_130102 | JGI IMG/M metagenome (GOLD analysis project Ga0181347, IMG submission 130102) | Freshwater viral communities from Lake Michigan, USA - Su13.VD.MM110.S.N | ecosystem: Environmental > Aquatic > Freshwater > Lake | place: USA: Michigan | collected 2013-07-16
CTACAGATACATACATAAGCGTAACACGGGTCGGTTAATCCACAGGTTGTGGTATTTGTCTCAGGTCTTCTGTCATCTCAACCTCCACATTACGATGGACTTCCATACAACCCCAACACAGTTTCAATTGGTCGCACTTACTCTTATACATGAGGGCAAGGACCGCAAGAATAAATCCGCCTGTAAAGGTATAGAACCCTGCCCAGAAGGTCTCGCTCAGTTCCATTAGTATAGTGCTCTAAATTCTCTTGTTAGTTTATATGAAAGCTCAAGGAACGAAACGACGAGGCAAAGGCATTTTCCAAGATGTCCGTAATAAGTTTGAGTCTATTACCAAGGGCGTCCAGAAGCAGGCAGTAGACCTCCGAGACAAAGTGGTAGATGCGGGCACACAGGCAGTCGCTTCGGTCACGGCCAAACCAACCAAGGTGTCGGCCAAGGTTCGGGGCATTCTCAAAACGATGGGAGACAAGACCATTGTCTCAGCCGAGGTCGTCCGTAGCCCAGTCCAGTCGGTCGTCCAGCAGGCCATTAACTTTGTCTCGGGCGGGGAATTCAAGAAGGCCATTGCCGACAAACCTTACGACGATATTTTTCACTTGATGATTGTATTAACACTAGAAGATGGTAAGAAGTATTCTCTGGAGAAGAATGCGATTATTACCTTACGGCCAACCAAGGGACGCAGTGGTGAGAGTAGCCCTGTCTCGGTTCCCGCTGGCCTGACCCTGAACAAGGCACTGGAGAAGACTGCCGAGGCCATGGGCGAGGCGTATGCGACTTACTCTGCCCGAGACAACAACTGCCAAGATTTCATTCTTGCCTTTCTCAAGGCCAACGGGATGGGTGATGAAGCGGACTATACCTTTGTCAAACAAGATGTCAATTCTCTTTTTGGTAAGACCAGTTTCCTGCGTAAATTTACCAACACAGTGACAGACATTGGGGCTAAGGTCACGACTTTAATAGAAGGGGAGGGCACAAAATCTCAGGGTAAAGTAATGAACGCTTGGATTAAACATGTCAAAGATGTCGCAGCCAAAAAAGGGATTTCCTATCGGGACGCCCTTCGCTCCGCCGAGACAAAGGCGTCCTACAAGAAGGGTAAGGGGTCATGTATGGAGGGAGAGCATCATATGCCTGAGGAGAAGCCAAAGCGTGGTAAGGGTGCTCCTACGATGGACAGCAATCAGGCGATGCTCGCACAGGTAGAAGAGGTTCGTGACCTTGCCCCTAAGGTGCTGGTAGAGGAAGTGGTGAAGCGTCCTCGTATGCGTAAGCCTAAAACCGTGATGTAGAAAAGTTGGCCTAATCTATATGAGGGTCAGTAAAAAGGCGTATATGAAACAACTCAAACAGGCCATCGCCAACGACAGAAACATCGCACAAGCACGCAAAGGATTAAAGGTTCCTTTGCCTGTCCAGAGACAACCTGAAATCACACTGGACCCCGTCTCTAACCGAGGCCAAGCCTACAGTCATCTTGTCTCGGTCTTGGGTCCCGCACGGGCAGAGGCTTTCCTTGGAGGACAGACAGACCAAGACATAGCCAAAATCAATATCTATTGGAATGAACTGAAACCAGCATTGACGAATAAGATTGGTTTAACCAAAACCTTCTTTGATAGAATTGTCAACAGATTATAAAATATCACGCTAATCTATAATGTTGGTCCGTAATTTACGAAAGAAAGGGGACTATGAGCGTGCTATTTTAACCCAAGAAGAAAACCTTCGTATGGCGATTGCCAACGACCAGAATGTGGCCCAAGCCATCGCACAGTCTAGGAAAGGTATGGTTCCCGCCCTGACCGTCCAGCAGAAGATGAGTAAGGAGGAGGAACTGACCGACGCGATTGCGATTGCTGCGAAAGCACAGGAGAACCTACTGACCTTGTATCCTAAGGAGACGGTCCAGCAGTATATGGCGGGTTTGTCTAAGGAGAGTATGACTTATCTCAATGTGTATTGGAATGAATTGAAGCCTGTCTTTAAAAACAAGACTGGATTGAGTAAGGTATTTTTTGACCGTATCCTGAAAAAGCACATTGACGGGATTGTAGACAGTCGGGGGATGTCCACGGTGCCGTCTAGTGGAACAAAAAATCCATCCTTGAATGAACTGGCTGAAGTCAAGCGTCTTGGTTTTGATTGGATGATTGGCAGTAAGGTCAGTCGGGTCAGTCCAGTCCTTACGGCCATTTTGAATAAGTTGGGTAATGTGGCGGGTGTAGATGACGGGTTGTATAAAAAATTACAGACCTTTATTCGGTTCTTGCCAAAGGAAGAGGACTTAGAGAAAGCAAGCAAGTTGCCTGACGCAACCCGAGGTCGGTGGTTTACTGAATTAGTAGATATTTTTCAAGGAACAGACAGTGACAAGTCCAATTGGGACACACTCTTTGTCAAAGACGGACCAGACCTTTACGACGGGGTTCTTAGACACGGCATCCCTGACCTTGGTCGGGCAGAACAAAGTGCTTTACAACAACTTTATGCGTTTGCTGGCTTTGACTAAAAAATAATAACATAATATATATGCTTGTAAGGAACTTACAGAAGAGGGGCGACTACCAAAAGTCCATTCTCGCACAAGACGAGAACCTTCGTCTGGCCATTCAAAACGACCAGAATGTAGCCGAAGCCCGTAAGAAGGCCAAGTTAGGCATCATCCCCGAACAAACGAGAAGACAGAACCGCATCTCGGAACAGATTTTAACCGACGCGTTGGAGATTAAAGTTCTGGCGATGAATAACTTGCGGTCTATCTTTACCGAGGAACAAGCCAATAAGTTTTTGAACGGAGACGGCAAGACCAAGCCTTTGACTCAGGACGATATGGAATACCTGAATATCTTTTGGGAAGACTTGAAGCCACAACTCTTAGCCAAGACTGGATTGACCCTGAACTTCTTCCGTAGCATTATCCAGAAGGCTTACGCAGGCAGACGAGCCAACTATGGCTTCTATACTGGACGAACCCGACCCGCCAAGTCTCTTGTCATTAATACACCCGACGAACTGAAGAAGACTTTCCCGCGAGAGAATGTATTGGATATAGCGATAGAGAGGCTACAAAAACTGGCCTTGTTAGACCCCACCGCAAAACTTGCCTTGAAAGAAATTGCCTTACTCAAAGAGTATTTTCCCAAGCCCTCTGGAGACCATAAGATGATTACAACTCTTACGCCCGAGAAGCAACAAGATTATTACAAGCGGTTCCAACAAGTATTTGAAGGATTTGAACCGAATATGGAGGAGTGGATAAGGATATTGGAAATGGATGATAAGGCTTTTGCCAAGGAGGTTCGTTTTCTCTTACCTGATATGGAAGGGTTTAAGGACAAAGTAACGCAACTTTACGCAGACCTGATGGCGGAACGCGAGGCAAGCAAACCAGTGCCTGTGGAACCTGCTGTGCCTGTCGTGCCTGAGACAGTGCCTGAGATTGCTGTGGACGAAGGATTGGCCGCAGCAGAAGTCGCAGCGGAAGCCCCTGCCCCAGTCCTGACTCGTCCTAAAGTAAAGGCCAAGAAAGCGTTTATTGTGCCTGAACTTCCGCCTGAACCCAAGGCATTAGTGGTCTTTGAGCCAGCCGAAGCACCCAAGTCACCCAGAAGCGAAGCTCAAGATGTGATTGCTTTATTGGCGGGTCTTTTGCCTGAAAACAAGGTATTGGAAAAAAGGCGAGGCAGTCTCAAGAAAGCAGACTTTGCGGAAATTAAGGCTTCGGTAGATGAGGACCTTCAAAAGGATGAGGAGAAACTGCTTGCCCGACAGGCAAAATTGGCAGCCTTAACTCAAGTGGTCTCGGAGGATGCGACGGGCACAGCCCAAGCGAATATCAAACTCATCAAGGCACAAAAGAGGGCACAGAAGGAAATCCAACGGCTGGAAGCAGAAGCCGTGAAGCAAGAAGAGAAGAAGAGACAAGTGGAAGCCCTAATGACTAAAATCAATACTTTGTCTCAAGAGGTGACCGAAGATATAACACGCACAGCCCAAGAGCAAGTCCAACTTATCAAGGCACAGAAGATTGAAGACTTGGACCGAGAACGAGCCCTAAATGAATTAATACGACTAGCAGACAAGGTAGATGCGGCTATAACAATCCAGTCTGGTTTACGCGGTATGAAGGCAAAGGAAGAACTCGCACGGCTACGGTTTGAGAAGGCAGCGAATAAGGCCAAACAAGATGCGTTACAAGAACAGGCCGACCGAGCCAGAGCACAACTCATGTTGGATAGACAGCGTATCATCTCAGCGATTAAGATACAGTCTGGTTTGCGTGGTATGAAGGCAAGGGAAGAACTAGCTGTCTTACTCCAAGAGAAGAGAGTAAACCAAGCACAGTTAGAGCAACAACTACAAGATGAAAAGGCACGACTCGAAGCAGGCCTTGCTAAATTTCAGGCTAAAATTCGTGGCAGAATACCCAAGGACAAAGTAGCACGAGAGTTAAAACTTCGGGAAGAGATGGCCCAAGTCATCGCCCAACTCAAAGCCTTAGAGATTGATGGACCCATTCTTGGAGCAGTCACATTAGACTTGAAATCGTCTCCTGATTTTGAACCTGTGGAGATAATAGATGACGGACTTAGAGAACGAGCCTCTATCCTAAGCAAGGCAGCGACCAAGGCAGCGAGTAAAGCCAAGGCAGATGAAGCGATTGCGAAACTTCGTGCGTCAAGGGAACTAAAGACCCAACAATTAGCAGAAGCTAAGGCAGCAGCTGAAGCCGAAGAACAAACCATTAAAGCAACCCTTATTCAGTCTAATGTTCGTGGTAGACAAGCCAAGGCACTCAAAAAACGGCTTACTGAACTTCAAGCAGACATTGCTAAAATCAAAGCCTTACCTCCTGTGCCACCCAGTCTTGAATTTCCACCTTACACTTTGGAAAGTGGGACGGTTGAACCTGTGGAGATGCCGTTTGATAAAAAAGTAGTAGAGAGACCTGTTAAGAAATCCATAAAGGCTTATATCAAAAACCAAAACGACATCTTTGACAGTCTCAAAACCTTGTCTAGCCAAGTCTTACCTGTCCCCAGTCTTGGACCATTCAATCCCGTCTTTGAAAGTGGGACGGTTGAACCTGTGGAAGCGTCGTTTGAAGGACTTACACAACTTCCTGTCCTTGCTGAGAAATTGAGACAAGAGACCGCCAAGGTAGAAGCCCAAATAGTTTTGGCCCAGTCTACTCTTCGTGGCAAAAAAGCAAGGATGGAACTGGCTAAGTTACAGACTAAGAAAGAGTTTCTCGGGATTATGTCTATGCCAAGTAACACAGACCGAACCAATCAAAAAAGACAGGATGCCCTTGATGATTTCCTTTTTGGTCTACCCGATAAGGAAAAACAGGAGTATGAGACACTTATAGCAGAAACTGAAGCAAAGGAAGCCGAAGCACGGCGTGAGGCAAGGAAGAAGAAGGATGAATTGGAAAAGGCAAAGACTAATTTAGCATTACTGGTTCAGTCTAAGGTTCGTGGCAAGAACGCACGGGCACTCTTGGAAATACAGAAGCAAGAGGCACAGAAATATTTAGACAAGTTGTTAGAGGACATTGTAGCTGAACAGGCCGAAGTGGGTGCTAAACGAGAGATACGCATGGAAGGGCAGAGACTGTCCGCATTAGAAGCTAAGGCTTTTCAGGAAAGAAAGGAACAACTCATCAATCGTTTAATGACAAAGTGGACCGCATTAGGTCTAGAGAGAAGCGACCCTAGATTGGAACAATTTACACAGGACTATGTTGCGGGAGCAACGGAAGTAAGTGAATCCGGCAAATTGCCCCTTACAAACCAAATCATAGATGAGTTCATTTTAAACGCGAAACGAGAGGAAGACATACTCAGACAGGAATTGGCTTTGGTAGAGCGAGACAGAGAGATTGAGAAACAGACTAAACTTCAAGCTAGAATGGATAAAGCCAAAGCAAAAGCCCAGAAAGAGGCAGAGCAAGAGTTGGCCAGACAAGAGGCTGTTCGTAAGAGTGATGAACAGAACCCCTTGTCGTTGTCTAATTTTAAGACCAGACTAAAGAAGACCAAAATACTAAGTGTGGAACGCCAGAAAGAAAGGGATGAGACCTTAGCGTATAACAAGAGGCTTGAAGAGATACAGCGAGAGCGAGAGGCCTTAGAAGCAGCCTTGGACGAAGCCAACAAGGAAGCCGAAATCGCAGCACAAGAAGCCGAGGCAGCCGAACGAGAGGCACAAGCAGCCGAACGAGAGGCACAGATTGGTAAACCCGCAACCGAGTTGGAACAGAGAGCAGCAGCCGAGACACCCAAGCGAGGACGACCCCCCGCACCTAGACCCAGAGTGATTACCAAGGAAGCCCGAGAAGCCAAAGCAGCCCTAAGAGCCAAAGTAGCAGAGCAACAGGCTAAGCTTCTCAAAGCAGAAGAAGAAGAATTTAGGCTACAGCAAGAAGCCGATGAGAAGATAAGGAAGATTGACGCGTGGCGACAACAGCGTATCCTAAACAACACAGAAGAGTTAATTCGTTTAGAAGCAGACCGTAAGGCAAAGGACACCCAACGAACAGATGCCAAGGCTGTTGTAGCCAAGGCAAAAAAGAGCAGTCCAGAGGCAAACTTTGCCGCAGCCACTTCGTATCGTTTAGACGAAGAAATCGCAGCAGACGAAAAAAGGATGAAAGACCTCAAAGAAGAGATTGACGACGACGAGGAAGAGCAACAAAGAAGAGAAGACGAGCAACAAAAAAAGGTAGAACAGATAAGGGCACGACTCCTAAAACAGGCCGAGCTTAAAAAGGATGCCTTAAAACAGGCCAACCAAGAAGTGTCTGTCCGTCGCACGAGAGGCATTAGTGCGGAAATACAGCGACGAAATGAAGTCATCACTCGCCGCCTTGCGTATGCCGACCAACTCTTGTCTGCTTTGCGTGGAAAACAATTACAAGAACAAGATGCGAAGGCCGATGCGAAGGCACGGAAGGCAGCAGAGAAAGAAGCCAAAGCCCAAGCGACGGCTTTAGCCAAGGCACAGCGTGACGCAGAGAAGTTGGCTGCCTCAAAAGCCAAAGCCGACGCCAAGATAAAAGCCAAGGCAGAAGCCAAAGCCAAGCCCGAGACAACCTCTGTATTTGCCTTTGTGGGACAAAAGATGTCTGCCTTTAATCCTCTCAAACAAGCCACGAAACAGGTAGGTAAAAATCTCAAAGAACTGATGAGTGAGCGTATGGTTACATTTCAAGGACAAGCAGCCGAAGAACAACCTGCCACAGTGTTGGAAGTAGCCTTGGCCACGAAGGAAGTCCGAGCCGAAGCCGAGCGAGAGAAGATGAGACAAAAAAGTCAAGAGCGTAAAAGGTCTTTGTCTCCAGCGACGGCACTCCTTAACAAGGAAGCAGCCGAAGCTTTGATAGAGAGCCGTCGTAAGGAAGGGCAAGTGTCTCAAGTCAAAGAACTAACCGAACCACAGAAACGGTATGAAGTCGCACGGATTAAAGCTATGTTGACTGCGATTAAGGCGGAAAAACCTATAGAGAAGATTGGGGATAAAAAACTCTATGAAACTTTACAAGACCCAATCAAAGCCCGAGCCCTTTTTAGAAGTCTTAGGCTTACCCCAGAAGACCAAGCCATGTTTAATTTTACAGAGAGTGATATTGTGCCTAAGATAGGTCGTGGAATTGAGGCAAAGCCCAAGACTTGGGCCAATCTGGGTAAGTTTTTGATTAATGAGACCTTGTTAGAGCAAGGGGCTCTCTCGGTGAAGACGCAGAATGGTTCGCCTATCGTAGGCTTCGGCAAGAAGATGGCGGTCAGTGACAATCTCCAAGCCATCCTACTGGATTTGATTGAGACAAAGAAACTGAGGGGATTGTCTGACCTAGACAACCAAGAGCGACAGATGGTAGAGACCCTTCTTACCAAAGCAGGATTGGCACACGGTCTAGGTGTCAAGAAGATATTCAAACCTGACGATGATGCGGAAAAGGTTAAACGGTTCTATATGGTGAAAGGCATCTATGATGCAGGAAACAACTCTATTGAAGTAAAACAGGAACTCAGGTCTTTGATAGAATACTTTGTGAAGACAGGTCGGCTAGACAAGAGACAAGGAATGGATGCTTTGACTGAACTATAAATCTTATTTGCCTCCTAAAATAAAAAGAGGTAAATAAAAAAGAGGCATATAAGAAATTTAGATTACAACAACAACAATATCTTCTCCCACAGTAGGTTATACTCTCTAACCTTTCTCTTGCTATGTAAAATGAATAGATAAGGCACAAGGTCAGCCCTACCTATCATAGGACATAGTTTAGAGAGAAGGAAGGAATAGTTAATCATATTGGTCTTCTTCCTTACCTTAATGTAAGCGTGTTCTACCTCCTTAAATAACCTACATAGTCTTTCTTTCTCGTGTTGGAGTAAGGTAGGTAAAGCAATACCCTTTTGTCTCATGATTTGGTAGACACAGGGATAGAACTTTTTAAGACGATGCTGGTGTAGCCTAATACGGATGTCCTCTTGGTGCGTAAGGTCCTTACACACAGCCATGACCTCATCGGGGATAAGGACACGGTCACAGAGTTCATCCAGCTTCTCTTTGAAATGAGTCATCTTATCGTAAGGCGACGACGGAGACAAAGGACGGTCCTTGTATTCTATAAAGGGGTCCACATAGCCCCGCTCTATCCTATGACAGCGGGCACAGATATAGATGCCCTCGTCTAAGCAGAATAGGTGCGGACATTGGACGGGTTCATCATACACAGGTGGGAACTCTTTAAGGAACATATCAAATATCCTATCCATCTCCTTCTTATCCATTAAAATACTCACATACAATCCTTTAAGCAAAAACTACGCGTAAGGTAGATGGACGAGTGGTTCTTCGTGGAAGACGAGTGTAAGCATTTTAACTTACAGGCCTTCATCAACTTTACAATCCTACTTGGATTGCTTTTCTTGCGAAACATAGACAATTACAGGGATGTAGGTGCCAAGTAGGCATAAGTCCCACTTTCGGCATAAGTCTCAATTTCCAAAAAAGTTGATTGGAATTCTAATACTTAACCAATCATAAAAATGTCGCCCAATATCCCAGTATTTCACGATGGTGTGGTGGTCACTCCCAATGCCGAACGATTTACGCTGTGGCGTAAGGCATACAAAGCATTGGACTACATCACGACAGCAAGATGTGCGTTACAAAATCTGGAGGGCCAAGTCGGGTGCCTGCCTGAAATAAACGCGATGTATTGGCCACTGGAGGAGATATACGAAAAACAGCAGGACATACTCTGGCTATACTCGGAAGACATCGTCCATTTTGCCCCACAGGCCGACCAAGATAAGATGCTCGCGTGGGCAGACGATTGCGATAAAGACTGGGACGGAACCCAGTGGATTGATAAAGATTAGGTTAATTTTTATTGTGAATTACTCGGCCAAGATTATATACAGGGAATAATAAGTTGAAATTAACATGAATATTGGATATAATCTGGTAAATTATGATAAGTATTTGACTAATTTATAAATAATTGTGTTTTATATAGTAATTTACTAGATTATATCCTTTTTTTTGTTAATTTAGGTAGATTATTCCGCGTATATAATCTTTAATCACTTTTCGTATAAACCGTGGTCAATACATTTTTACTTGTCCCCATTGCCTCGGCTGTCTCGTCCATCGCTTTGTCTGCTGCCCCGAACCTGTCGGTCAGGTAGATGTTGCGGAGCATACTGACTGAGACATTCTTACCAAAGACCTTATTCAAGATACGAGTAATACCATTGTCTGGTAATCGTTTCTTGTTGTGCTCTAAGAGAAAGATAGGGTCAAAGGTTTTCTTGAGGGGAAAGTGTTTCTTTAAGACTGTCTCCAGTTCAGGCGGAACATCGGTCGTCTGTGTGCCATACGCACCCTTCGTCTTGTAGTTGTTGTAATACATCTTCATCGCACTCCAATCCAAGTAGTTAAAGGCCTTATCCATTGTCTCGGTATACTTGGGGACAATTTTCATTAGGAAGAAGTCCTTGCTACGGCGGGGAGGCTGTAAGACAAACAGAGACAATATAAGATGCTCTAAAGACTTGGGGTCTAATTCCTTGTATCGCTTGAGAACATCTGGCCACGACATCCAGTTCTCTTCTTGCTTCATGGTCTTCTCTCCAGAGTGTTCCCTAAACTGTTGGTTGAGTTCCATCATCTTATCCGTGTAAAACTTGAGGGTCTTCTTTGGCAACTTCTTGTCTTTCACATAGGACACAATCGTAATGTAATACGACTTCTTGGTATTCGTCGCATACTTGTCTATGATGCCTTGGATTTTTTCCGTGTCCTTGAGAAAGGTTGCTGTAGTTGGAACGACACCATTGTTCAGGCGTTTCAGGTTGGAGGTATAAAGTTTAATGGTATTGTCCGTAAGTCCCCGTCCATCAAACATTATATACTAACGAGATTTTGTGTCTATATATTAATCCCTTTACTTCTTAGATAGTCTTTGATGATTTGGTCGTTCTGTTTTGTATCCACCTTAAATAGGTTGAGGAAATCGTCAAACCGTTCATAGATGTCTCGGTCTTGTTTAGAGTGGGTCATATAATAATCACACGCAAGGCAGTAATAACCGCACATGGTAGATTTCTGGTCTTGTATTTGTCGGGTAGAGGAACCCATCTTCTTGCCGATATAGCGTCTAACTTGTCTCGGCGGAGCGAAGCCAAAGGGGACAAAGTAAATCACTTCGCCCTTGGGGAAGACTTTGAGTAAGGTCCAGTGGGTTCCCCCGCCGTCCATGGAGGACTGTAGGTTGAGTATAATACTGCCCACTTTGACACGACCCTGTAGTTCGTCTTTGGATAGGACTGCCAACAAAGGCAAGTCCAGTTGTCTCGCCATCTCTTCTAACTGAAGACTGGTTGTGGTATAGTCCATATATATTACAAAGGATTATACATACCGTAAGGATTACGAGTAGGAATATACGGAGTCATCGCAGGACTGCTCGTGTTTTGGTAAGGGCTTCCAGTCTGGATGACCTCCGACATCACACCATCGGGGTCAGACATTCCACCGCCCGCAAAAAGACCTTCGCCCTTTCCAATTCGGCTAAACGCTCCCATTGGAGGCATCTGTCCAATGTAGCCACCTTTCTTACCTCCGCCAAGTTTTTTAATCCCAGCCTCCGCAAGTTTTTCAATCAGGATTGGTGCGGCAATACGGGCAGCCGTCATCAGCATAGGGACGACAAAACCACCCTTCTTGACTTCCATGAGGTTTTGAGAACTGACCCGCATTCCTTTGCCTTTGGCGAACGCCTTGGCCAGTTTCTTCTCCATCGCGGGGGTCATTTTCATTTCGTAATCGCCTCCCATCATTGAGGGCTTGAGTTGAACGCCTTTGCCCGCCATCAGGGACCGTGCCTGTGCTTGAGACAAAGTGTAGCCTGAACCGCGAGTTGGATTGGCCGCATACAGTCCCGTGCCAGTCTTCTTCGTGAGAGCAGACTTGGCCGCGGAAATGGCGTAGTCCTTCGCAATCGGGATGAGTTCGCGACCGACATCTTTCGCAGCAGAAATACCAAAGTCTTTTAGGTCATCGAGGAAACCATCTCCTTTCTTGTGTCTCGGCATTATAGAATGAGGTGAGATTTTCTTATTAAATCTCGGCAAGTTTTTGTCCCCCCTGTATCTTTGTTTTAAAGCGATTTGCTTCTTGAGGTTTTGGGGGTCAATTTCTTGAACCGTAAGAGGAGTGTCTTTGGAGACACGGATGCTGGGTCTTAGCACTGGATAGTCCTTGCCCCCTACATCTGTCCACCGTTCCTTGTGCCAGCGAGACAAACCCGTCTTGGGCTTTTTGCCAGCGTAAGTCCCCCCGAGTTCTTTGTAGGTCTTCACCAGAAAGGAACTCTTATAAGCAGAAGGTTTCTTGTAAGTCGCATCTGCGATGTCCTTTGCTTTCTCATAGAGGGCTGGGTTTTGTATCATACATTACCCTAACATTTATTCAATGCGGACACCACTGCGGACATCCACCGTCAAACTGCGAGTGAAAGAGGCGAACACCATCAGGTTGACTGTGTAAGCAGACTTGTTCACACCCGTAATCTGGATAGACCGAGACACACCCGACTCCTGTGGCAGACCACGAGAGCAGTCCGCATAGTAGTAGCGGTAGAGGTCAGACCACTCGTGTTCGCCGATAAGACCCGAGGCAAGACCCGTGGTAAGACTTCCGTTGAGCTGGTTGCTCGAGATGAACTGCTCGTAGAACTCTTGGAAATCATACTGGTTCTGGTCATTGAAAAGGTTCTTACCCGAGAGTTGAATGTTGAAGTTTGTAAGGGCAATGGGGTCTGGGGTTCCGCCTGAGGAAGCAAAGGGCGAGAGAAGAGAAGACACGGGCGTTCCAATATAGTCGCCCGCACCTGCGACTCCGTTTGACGCTTGGGGGAGGAAACTCATGACCACGATTGACTTCAGGTTAGGCAGACCGTTGGACACGAGGATGTTAAAGGTTGCGTCTGGCAATTGGGTAGGGAACGAGTATTGGAACAAGTCTTCGTAGACAATCTTCTTGGTAGGCGACATCGCAAGGTAGGATGCTTCCGCCTGAGGGGACATCGTGTAGGCAGGAGCGTAGAGGCGGACCGTGGTAAGAGGGGCAGCAATATTCGCATTTGTGCCCGTGAAGTTGGAACCAAACTGACAGCGGACCACCGACAGAGCGACCTTGAGGGCGACCGCAGCACCCGAAGCACCTGCCTTCACGGGAGCAATTGAATTCATACCCTGTCCAAGGTCGGCAGAAGACACCATAATAGGACAGGTCTGGCCTCCACCCAAGATGGTTGGGGTCGCCGTCAGCTGAAGGGAAGGAAACTCTACCACTGCTCCCGCAAGGTTCACTCGTGCGGCATTCACACTGAGAGGCAAGAAGCACTGGTTGGTATTAATATACAGACGCATCGTCGCACCTTTCATTAATGGTAGCTTATCAAAAAAATCACAAATATCCTTCATACGGATAATCGCATTAAACACAATCGCACGACCATTCGCAGAAGTGCGAACATAGTTCTTAAAGACAGAATCAAGTCCTCCACTATCCTTGGTAAGAAGCAACACCTTGTTAGAGAGCACATTCGCACCACCTGCCCCGATGGGTCCAATATTGGTTCCAAAGGGAGCACCTCCACCGATTGTGGTCTGGTAAGGCACAATCATATCAAAGTTCAACCACTTCATACGCTGGAGAAGACCCGTGTTGGCACAACCACAGACAGAGTCCGAGAAACTGGATACTTCCGTCGCCAACACAATCTGAGTGTTCAAGACCGCAGCATTCGCAGTGGCTTCCACATACACTGCTCCAAAAGCAATCGCTGGTGGATAAGCAACATCCGACAACAGACCCGATGGAGCAAAGGTCATCGCAAGACGGTTATTACAGAACCCAGTGCCGTTTCCCTGAAGACCGTTATTGAGAGAGGCAGCCGCAATGACAGAGTTAAACACCCAACTGTCCGCCGTGTCAGGAGCGAACCCCGTAATCTTACCCCAGCACTTCAAGTCGCCCTCCGACCACGAAGTCAGGTTCTTAAACGAGGAAAACACATTGAGGAACGGCGTTTGTTGCACAACGGAGCCGTTATTGAATTCAACCGACATACTGTGAATTAGCTGCCAATAGCCACTCTTGAGGGCCATTCCAAAGTCAAACCTTTGCGTGTTCGCAGTAATCGCAGCACTCTCCGCCTGAAGCACCAACGGAATTTGGAGGAATGATTCCGACCACCCGATGTACGACCCCGAGTTTGACAATGTAGTCGAGTCGATGACGATTTGTCCAGTGTATGAACCGTTGTTACTATCATTCACATAAAGCCACTGTTTGTCTACGAAAGTCGCTGGTTTACCGCTTTCGTCGGCGAGGGATTTCTCAAGTTGGGTTTCGTCCGCCATTATACACTACCCTGAGATTTTGTAATCACTTAAACGAGATGTATTTCTTTGGGATGTCTTCTTTCAACACAAGCTCACGAATTTTGCCTTTGGTCATTCCTTTCATCTCTTCCGTCTTTTTCACCATAGGTAATGGCTTCACCAGTTTGATGCCCCGTCCAACGCTCATCACTTTGATAGGCATATAAAATAGAAACATATTTTATGTTGTCTTGCCCACACTGTAAGATAAGTATTTGGATTGAGTCGGTCAATTGTGGCATCTTCCGCTGTGGGGTTTATAAACATACACACCAGCAGATTGACCCGCACTTGTCTCAAGCGGAATGCGAGAGGGTCAAAGACCTTATCTGGGGTTGCGGTCGTCCCTTTGAGTGGGTTAATGGCGAGTTAGTGCCGTGTGACTATAAATAAAATTGATTGGACTTTGTAAGACTGAGACAAGGTATAAAAGATGTCCCCCGAGAAGAATTACCTATTCAACATGAACCTGCTGAAGGAAGCCCTTGAGGCTGCGGAAAATGAGGAAAGAAGGGAATGTCTCAAAGAAGCCATCAAGCAGACAGAAGAACTCGAAGCGAAGCGTCTAAAAGAGGATGAAGAGTTTCTGGCTGAATATGGGTTCAAGAGAACCTATGTGAAAGATGAATGGGACAGCGACGACGACGAGGAAGTCGTTTGCCCGAAATGCGGTAGAACCGCAGAAGAGTGCGAAAAAAACACAGAGAGTGAGAAGAACCCTATCACAGAATGGTGCGGATGGGGTTTGTCCTGCGACGACTGCTACTACGAAAACCACCCTGACGAAGACGAGGACGAAGACGAGGACGAAGACGAGGACGAAGACGAGGACGAAGACGAAGACGAGGACGAAGACGAAGACGAGGACGAGGCGGAGGCTTAAGCGTTCTTTTTTTTGTAAAAAAAATTGACGGGACTTTATAAGACGGAGACAAGGTATAGAAAGATGTCTGGAGCAGTGAATTTCGTGATTGATTGCCGTCAATGTGGAATGAAATGTAGCGGAGACGAGAAAAAAACGAAACTTTGGGTGAAACTCCATATGAAGAAGGCTCACTCAAAAGACACCTATACATCCACGCAGGTAGAGGCCACGATTAATACTGCGACAAGGAACGGAAATACTCGCCCGAATGCGATGAACGAATGGAACCAAAGTTATAACGAACGATTGGAGAAAGGGATAGTCTAGTATCCGCGTTCTTTTTCATCCGCACCAATACGGTCTGTAATGACCATGAGGATGTTAATGTTGCTGTCCAAGATGACGGTAGGGCGGTCGTTCTGGTCCGTAATCTCAATTCGCATACTGTTGTAAAATCCGTCCTGTGCGTCAATAAAACTGTATTCATTCGGGGCAACCACAAACTGCTGTCCGAAACTACCCGAGGGAGGGAAGGAATAGATGAGAGAGTTGGGAATACCATACGGGTTGTTGACCAGATTACATTTCACCAAGTAAGACGACAAAGGATTGACCTGTGGGGCAAAGGTAGAGGAAGTTGTCGTGATGACCGTGTTGTTTTGTGCCGCAGGGTAAGTGCCCGCA
>Ga0181347_1000333_pt1 | contig 15498 bp, 12 predicted proteins | sample Su13VDMM110SN_FD_130102 | JGI IMG/M metagenome (GOLD analysis project Ga0181347, IMG submission 130102) | Freshwater viral communities from Lake Michigan, USA - Su13.VD.MM110.S.N | ecosystem: Environmental > Aquatic > Freshwater > Lake | place: USA: Michigan | collected 2013-07-16
GACATATAAAACAACATTGGGCGCTTTGTTAGATGACACGTTTGAAGGGCATGAGTTATGGCTTGAAGACACAAGCGTAATAGGTTCAACATCTGTACCGTTGTTTACAAACATTCGTGATGCTCTACAGAAAGAGATAGACAGGCTGAACGTATGGATTGATAACGCTAAACCCGAGGAGAAGAAAGATGAATGAAGAAGACGAAGCATTTGCAGAGATCGAACGCAAGCAACACTGGCGGGCGGAAGATAACACGCGTCGCGAGGCACAGCAAAAAGCCTTTAACTTTGTGATGGACATGGGCAGCATTGACTTAGGCAGCATGACGCTACAGCGAGCCTATGAGATTGGCTATCGTGCAGGGGTGTATGCAGCAGAAAGGAAGAAAAATGAGTGAGCCATCACCAAATGTTACAGTCGCTCGCGCATTGCAAGAGGTAAGCCGCGCTACATCAACCGTGTTGATAAAGATGACAGGCAGACCGCAGAAATCTGTGCTGAACACGCTTAAAAACCTGTATCACCAAAGCAAGATTCACATTGGTGCTTATGAAGTTAACAAGCGTGGTCAGGTAGCCAAGGTGTGGGCGTGGGGCGATGGTGATGATGCGCGAGAACCTGTCATGCGTAACGACAAAGTAGCTTTTATCCCACGCCCTGATACGGCGGCAGCATGGTTAAGGAATCCAACATGAAACTGAACGAGCAAGAACACGAACGTATTGCACTCATAGGCAAAGCCATACGTGCTAACGAGCAACAGGTAGGCGGCGCACACTACGCAGTCAAAGCCATACAGCCGTGGGACTACATCATCGCCAACGACTTGGGCTACCTAGAGGGCAACATAGTGAAGTACGTTAGCAGGTGGAAAGACAAGGGCGGCATTGAAGACTTAAAAAAAGCACAGCACTACCTACAGAAGTTAATCGAAGTCACGGAGAAAGATAATGGAAGATGAAGACCTGCGGGACTTGTTTGCGGGTATGGCGTTGCAGGGCTTTGTTAGTCGAGGTATCCATATGGATGTTATTAACAGAACCGCAGCGAATTGTTATGCCCTAGCAGATGCAATGCTTGATGCTAAGTATGCTGAACCCGAACCTGAACCCGAAATGGGTATCACAGCAATTAAAAGAAAACGTAAAACAACTAAGGAAGAGTAATGGACTTGATCGTGCTAGATTTTGAGACGTACTATGATCAAGACTTCAGCTTGAGCAAAATCACAACCGAAGAGTATGTACGTGATGACAAGTTTGAGGTGATTGGTCTTGCGATTAAAGTCAACAACAATCAAACTGAATGGGCGAGTGGCACACATGAACAGATTAAAGAATGGCTCAACACGTTCAACTGGGCAGACGCGATGGTGGTGTGCCACAACACCATGTTTGACGGTGCTATCCTTGCTTGGCGTTTTGGTGTCAAGCCTCGTGTGTGGGCTGATACTCTGTGTATGGGTCGTGCCCTGCATGGTATTGAGGTGGGTGGCTCACTCAAAGCTATGGCTGAGCGTTACAAGGTGGGTGTCAAAGGTGAAGAAGTTGTAGCAGCCAAGGGTATGCGCCGAGCCGATTTTAGCGATGAGAAACTGTCACAATACGGCGACTACTGCATCAATGACGTTGAGATCACGTACAAGTTATTTCACCTCATGGCTAAGGGATTCCCAAAGCAAGAGTTCCGCATAATCGACTTGACCTTGCGTATGTTCATTGAGCCTGTGCTTGACCTGAACCTGCCCTTGCTTGAGCACCACTTGCATGATATTCGTGAACGCAAAGAACAGTTACTCAGTGATGCAAGCGTGACTAAAGATGTTCTGATGTCGAACCTGAAGTTTGCCGAATTGCTCAAGTTGTTTGGTGTTGAGCCGCCGATGAAGATAAGCCTGACCACAGGCAAAGAAGCACTTGCACTTGCCAAGAGCGATGAAGCATTCAAGGCACTTGCTGAACACGAAGATATTAGGGTGCAGACTCTTGTTGCTGCACGACTAGGTACGAAGTCAACACTCGAAGAAACCCGCACCCAACGCTTTATTGATATTGCCAAGCGTGGGTTATTGCCTGTGCCGATTCGATACTACGCAGCGCATACAGGGCGGTTCGGTGGTGATGACAAGATCAACCTGCAGAACTTGCCGAGCCGTGGGGCTAACGCAAACAAGCTCAAGCAATCCATCATTGCCCCAACAGGCTATAAGATCATAGACGCTGATTCAGCACAGATCGAAGCCCGCGTTCTCGCTTGGCTTGCAGGGCAAGCTGACTTGGTGCAAGGCTTTGCCAACAAGGAAGATGTGTACAAGAAAATGGCATCGGCTATCTACGGTGTGGCAGAAGATCAGATCAACAAAGATCAACGCTTTGTCGGTAAGACAACGATTCTTGGTGCAGGGTACGGCATGGGCGCATTGAAGTTTCAGGCACAGCTTAAGACGTTTGGGTTTGATATAGAACTCGCTGAGGCCCGGAGGATCATTGAGATTTACCGTAGAACAAATGATGACATAGTACAGCTATGGCAAGATGCGCAGACCTCACTTATCCGCATGGTAAACGGTGAAGGTATGAACCTTGGTATGCCTAGCGGTGTGCTCACAATTAAACCGAAAATGGCGGGGATATGGCTTCCATCGGGCTTGATGATGCGCTATGATGGTCTTGAATTTGAGCAAGGTGAGAAGGGCATCGAATTTAGTTATGTTACTCGCCGTGGTCGTACCCGTATATACGGGGGTAAGATTATTGAGAACGTGTGTCAAGCAGTAGCACGTTGCATCATTGCCGAGCAGATGTTGCGTATAGCCAAGCGATACAAGGTTGTGTTGACGGTGCATGATGCGATTGCTTGTGTGGTGCGTGATGAAGAAGTAAATGATGCAACACAATTCGTTGAAGAGTGTATGCGTTGGACACCTGACTGGGCGCAGGGCTTGCCCTTGAATTGCGAGTCAGGTTCGGGTGATAACTATGGGGCGTGTTGATGTCAAAAGCGTGGTCGTACAGCGGGATGAAGAAGTTTGAGTCATGCCCCAAGCAGTTCTACCATATCAAAGTCCTCAAGGAGTATGAGGAACCCCCGACTGATGCCACGATATACGGTAAGGAGTTTCACACCGCTGCTGAGTTGTACATCCGTGACGCGACACCACTACCCCCACAGTTTGCGTTTGCTAAGCCTGTGCTTGATAAACTCAATGAAATGAAGGGCGATAAGCATTGCGAGTATGAGATGGGTTTAACAGAGAACTTGCAGCCCTGCGCCTTTGACGCACCCGAAGCATGGTGGCGGGGTATTGCAGATTTAGTAATTGTGGATCATGATACGGGCATCGCACGTGTAGTGGATTACAAGACAGGTCGCAATGCAAAGTACGCAGACAAAGGGCAGCTTGAGTTAATGGCACTTGCGATATTTAAGCACTTTCCATTGGTCGAAGATGTTCGTGCAGGGTTGCTGTTTGTTATCAGTAACGATTTCATTAAAGACCGTTATGTACTCAAGGATGTTGACGGACTGTGGTTAAAGTGGTTAAAGTCGTACAACCGCATGAAAGCTGCGTATGACACCGATGTGTGGAATCCAAAACCAAGTGGTCTATGTAAAAAACATTGTGCGGTGCTGAGTTGCTTGCACAACGGAAGGGGTTAACATGGCGTACAAGAATCCGAAAGAAGATCGAAATTACAAGCGTGAGTATGCGTTGTACGGCGGCAAGCCCGAACACATTAAAGAACGTGCCGAACGCAACAAAGGTCGTGCTACGCTAGTCAAAGAAGGCAAGCTGCAAAAGGGTGATGGTAAAGACGCAGCGCACGTGAAAGCAATTGATAAGGGCGGCTCGATTAAGAATGGTCTGCGTGTTGAAGATGCGAATGTAAACCGCTCATTTAAACGTGATACAAAGCGCAACCTAGTATCAGAAGTTAGTAAGCGCGAACGCAAGAAAAAGTAGTATCCGCAGTACTAGCAGTACCAAAAATAATAAGACCATGCACACCGTGTTTGGTCGATTTGGCATCGGAGAATGAGTTGGAAATTGTTGACAACAAGGCATTGCTGTTGCGACTGCGTAACCCGCAGAAGATCACGACAGTCATACCTAAGAGCAAAGACCTTGGTGAAGGTAAAGTACTTGTACGGTGGGGGCTTGATGAAGCACAGGTCCTCAAGAACATGAAGATACGCAATGTACCAAGTCCTATTTTGGGACACTACGCTTGGCCCGGCCAGTACAAGCCTTTCGATCACCAACGAACAACTTCTGCATTCCTCACGTTACACAAGCGGGCCTTTTGCTTCAATGAGCAAGGCACAGGCAAGACAGGCAGCGTCATTTGGGCAGCAGACTACCTGATGCGTGAGAAGCGAATCCGGCGGGTGTTAGTGATTTGCCCTATGTCAATCATGGACATTGCATGGCGGGCAGACCTGTTCAAGTTTGCAATACACCGCACAGTAGACATCGCATACGGCAACGCAGAGAAGCGCAGACAGATCATTAACGGTAATGCTGAGTTTGTCATCATCAACTATGACGGTGTTGAGATTGTGCGTGATGAGATCGAGCAAGCAAATTTTGATTTGATCGTAGTCGATGAAGCCAACGCATACAAGAACACACAAGCCAAGCGATGGAAGGTACTGAACGGGTTGGTCAAAGCTGATACATGGCTGTGGATGCTGACCGGAACCCCTGCAGCACAGTCGCCTGTCGATGCGTACGGCTTGGCAAAGCTTGTTAACCCCGTTACCGTTCCACGGTTCTTGTCCACGTTTCGTGAGATGGTCATGAACAAGGTCAGCCAGTTCCGGTGGATACCTAGACCGAATGCCACGCAGATTGTGTTTGAAGCCCTGCAGCCCGCAATACGGTTTACGAAGGACGAGTGCCTTGACTTGCCGGAGATGACGTACGTCAAACGTACAGTCGAGTTGACCAAGCAGCAGCAGAGGTACTATGCCCTGCTCAAGAACCGCATGATCATCGAGGCGGCAGGCGAAGCGATTACATCAGTCAACGCTGCAGTGAACATGAACAAGCTCCTGCAAATATCTTGTGGTGCGGTGTACTCCGACACAGGTGAAACGATTGAGTTTGACGTTAAGAATCGGTATGCCGCACTAAAAGAAGTTATTGATGAAACCAACCAAAAGGTTCTGGTGTTCGTGCCTTTCAAGCATGTCATCAGTATTTTGGCGGGCAAGCTGCAAGCTGACGGGATTACTGCCGAGATCATTTCAGGCGATGTGCCAGTCAACAAGCGCACCGATATTTTTACCCGTTTTCAAACCACGCAAGACCCACGAGTTCTTATAATTCAGCCCCAGTCAGCCGCACACGGTGTGACGTTAACCGCTGCCGATACGGTAGTTTGGTGGGGACCTGTACCGTCTCTTGAGACATACGCACAAGCTAACGCACGAGTGCATAGGTCAGGGCAACGCCACCCCACAACGGTGGTTCAGTTACAAGGCTCATCAGTAGAACGTCATATTTACCAACTTCTTGACAACAAAATAGACATCCACTCAAAAGTTATAGATTTATACAATAATCTACTTGACTAGCGTAGAATATGTCATTATAATTAAGTTTCTGACACTTGGAGAGTATCATGAATGATCAACAAATACCCGTAGAAAAGCTTGTGAAGATTTACCTCAAAATGCGTGGCAAGCATGATGAGCTACTGCAACAGTTCAAGCAGGAGGAAGAGGCACTTAAGGATCAGATGACCAAGATCAAAGGTGCATTGCTAGACCACTGCAAAGAGCACAACGTCGAGAGCGTACGCACAACCGAAGGGCTGTTCTTTCGCACGACAAAGCAAAGCTATTGGACAAACGATTGGGAGTCGATGGGCAAGTTTGTCGTCGAGCACCAAGCACCTGAGTTGTTTGAGAAGCGGCTGCACCAAGGTAACGTAAAACAATTTTTGGAGGAACACCCCGAACTGCTACCCCCCGGACTCAACGTTGAGAGTCAATACTCAGTTACTGTAAGGAGAAAATAATGAGCGAAGCCCCATATGTGCCAGTTGAAGAACTAGCAAAACAACTTACCGTGTCTATCTCGTGTATTCGTGGATGGATACGTCAAGGGAAAGTACCTAAGCATACGTACATCAAGGTCGGTAATACTTATCGGTTCAACATTCCGATGGTTATTGCAGCGTTGACCAAAATCCCTGACCCCGAAGCAAAACCTGTGGATGCTGTTGTTGAAGTCAGCAGCATTCCTGTGCCTGTTCAGCTTGAGCTGAATTTTAATCCCGACCATGATCTATAAGGAGAACTACAATGACTTCAATGACTCTGTTTAGCGGTAAATCCTCAGCCCTTGCTGAGAAACTTAAAGGCAGCTTATCGGATACCCTGTCCGGTGGCGTAGGGGGTGGTTCAAACCGCCGCTTGTCAATTAAGGGCGGCGTGTTCCGTGAGTTGCTCAATGGTAAAGAGCAACGTGTGAGTGAAGAACGTGCGATGAATATCGTGATTGTCAATGCTGCGCCGATCAGCCGCATGTATTTTGCCGGAAGCTACCAAGAGGGTGAAGTAACCAAGCCCACGTGTTGGTCAGCAGATACGCAAACCCCTGCCGAAGATGTACCGCAAGAGAACAAGCAATCAAATCGTTGCATGGACTGCAAGCAGAACATCAAAGGCTCAGGTCAGGGTGAAGGTCGTGCTTGCCGTTTCCAACAACGCTTGGCTGTGCAGCTTGAAGGCGAGATTGAGAAGCGTGAGGTGTACCAGTTGACGTTACCATCAACATCAATCTTTGGTGCGGGCGACAAGAACAAGATGCCATTACAAGCATATGGTCGCCACTTGAAAGCCCACAACGAAGCACCGTCTGCGATTGTGACCGAGATGCGCTTTGATACCGCAAGCCCAACGCCTAAGTTGATCTTCAAACCTATTCGTCGTCTTGAAGATGCGGAGATCGAAGTTGTGCTTGAGATGCGTGAGCACGAGGACACCACCAAGGCAATCACACTTACCGTTTCACAGATGGATGGTGTGGGTGCTGCGAAGAAGGATGACGAGCTGTTCGAGAAGCCCGTAGCAAAAGCTGCGCCAAAGCTTGAAGCACCGAAAGCAGAAGCCGTTGCTGAAGAGCCTATCGAAGAGCCTAAGAAGATGGCAAAGAAGACCGCAGCAGCACCAGTTGAAGGTAAGGCTGCCCTTGCTGATATTGTAGGTGAATGGGACGATTAAGTAGTTCGGGGCGAAAGCGGATGCTAGACCTAGCATGTAATGTGCAATTGGTTAAACATAGTCACCGGTTAATTTGACTAGCTAGTGCAGCGAGTAGCCCCACCCCACCCACAATAACAAGCAAGGCGATGCCATGGACACAAAAGAATTTCTAGAAGCAGTGCTTGGTGATGGAGGGTATTACTGCATCACAGGTATTGAAGAACTACACGGCGAAAAGCGAGACCCACTTGTAAAGCAAAAATTCTATACCAACCTTGATGAAGCAGTTGCCGCTGCGCTTGAGCTTGATGCACGTGACTCGATGAATGCGTACTTTGCATTAGCTACGTTTGAAGAGTCAGGTTCACGGCGTAACAACAACGTCAAACAATTACGGTCATTCTTTCTTGACTTAGATTGCGGTGCAACAAAAGACTACGAGACACAGGCGCAGGCCCTACAAGGCTTGCGTGATTTCTGTAAAGAGCTTAAGCTGCCTCGCCCTACGATGGTCAATTCTGGGCGTGGTATTCATGTGTACTGGTCTTTAACCGAGCCAGTTGCTCGTGATGTATGGTTGCCTGTTGCAGAGCGGCTAAAAGAGTTGTGCGTTGATCATAGTATGTATGCTGACGCTGCAGTAACATCTGATTCGGCACGTGTGCTACGTGTTCCCGGGACCCACAACCATAAAGACACACCTGCTAACATCGTAAAGTTTATTGGTGACCCTGCTCAGGCGGTGTCCTTTGAAAGCTTTCGGGACTTGCTTGGTGTTAATCCGTTAGCCCGTAAACGTGCGTATGTACCACGTGAAGTTGACCCCATCATGATGAAGTTGATGGGTAGTTATGTCAGCAAGTTTAAAACGATTATGCTCAAAACAGTCGCAGGTGAGGGCTGTGCACAAATCAAGTGGGTTGCTGAAAATCAAACCACAATGTCGGAACCAATGTGGCGGGCGGGGTTGTCAATCGCAGCGTTTTGCGAAGACCGTGACAAAGCTATACATAAGATTTCAACACGGCATCCCGATTACTCGTATGATTCAACTGAGTACAAAGCATCGCAGATACGTGGACCTTATAGTTGCCAAACGTTTAACAAGTACAACCCTAGCATATGCCCTGATTGCAAACACTGGGGTAAGATTACAAACCCGCTTGCTTTAGGGCGGGAATTATCAACAACTGAGGAAGAAGTTATTGTAGAGGACATCTCTGCTGACTTACCGAATACACCACCGCAGCAGTACACAATACCGAAGTACCCCACGCCTTACGTGCGTGGCAAGAACGGTGGCATATTCAAACGAGTCAAAAGCGATGATGGTGAAATTGAAATACCGGTGTATCACCACGATTTATATGTCGTGCGCAGGTTAAGAGACCCCGAAATAGGTGAAGCGTTAGTTATGAGATTGCACTTGCCTAAAGATGGGGTTCGTGAATTTACGATACCGTATGCAGCAGCTACAGCAAAGGATGAGTTCCGGCGCTACATGTCCATGCACGGTGTTGCTATTATGAAAATGGATGAACTTATGAACTACGTAACCACATGGGTAAATGATTTACAGATGACAACCGTAGCAGACGAGGCCCGTCGGCAGTTCGGATGGACAGACGATAACTTCACATCGTTTGTTGTCGGCAATATGGAAGTCTTTAAAGACAACATTACTGTGAACCCTCCTGCAAGCAATACCGCAGGGTTGTTTCCGGCGTTCGTACCGAAGGGTACGCTTGAGCATTGGTGCAAGACAATTGATTTTTACAACAAGCCCGGTTTTGAAGTGCACCAGTACATGTTTGGTATTGGATTTGGCTCTGTGCTGATGCAGTTCACGCCGATCAACGGCACAATCTTTCACTTGCATAGCAAAGATACAGGCTTGGGTAAGACGACTGCCATGTACGCAGGTGCATCTATATGGGGCAACCCTGATGTACTAGTGATGCTTGAGCGTGACACGTACAACTCGAAAATGAATCGTGCTGAGATTTACAAAAACTTGCCGTTCTATAGCGATGAGATGACTAACACCGCACCGAAAGACCTGAGTGATTTTGCGTATCAGGTTCCGAGCGGGTTGCAACGTAATCGTTTGTCACCCAAAGGCAACGCCGAACGCTTTCGTGGTGCGCCGTGGAAGTTAACAGTAGGTACGACAGGCAACACCGATATGCTTGAGCGTATCTCATCGTACAAGGCGTTACCAAAAGCTGAAGCACAACGGGTACTTTCGTATCGTGCACGTAAGATGGTGTTTGCAACTAAAACCGAGACCGATGTGTTTAGTGCCGACATCAAAGAGCACTACGGTCATGCGGGTGTGATGTTTGTTCAGTACGTAATGAACAACGTCGAGTCAACCAAAGAGCTTATCTTAGCAACGCAGCAACGCATTGATGCCGCAGCGGGTTTGCAAGCTGAGAACCGTTTTTGGTCTGTGCAAGCAGCCACCACGATTGCAGGATTGATTCTTGCTAAGAAGCTTGGGCTTGTTGCGTTTGATATTGCTGCGATGTTTAAGTGGATTGTTGAAGTTCTGCAGCAAGCAAAGGCTGACATGGAGTTTATGGGCGGCGATGTTGAAAGCATCTTGACCGATTACTTGGCTGAGAATTACAACAACGTTTTGCGCATCACCAGTACGCAAGACTTACGTAAAGACGCCAACAACATCGAGAAGGCTGTGCTGCCTGAAGCAACACCTCGCATAGCGTTGGTTGCCCGCTACGAGTACGATGTAAAGACTATGTACTTGATGCCTAAACCATTAAAGACATGGTGTGCGAAGCAGCAGATCAATTACACCGCATTGATAGATGGTCTTAAATCAGGTCGCACTAAAGCCAAGCGTGACAAGATACGACTAGGCAAAGGTACGCACGTGAATTTACCTGCTACCGATGTATGGGTGCTTGACTTCACGGAGTTCATGGATGAAGGAAAAGAGCAGACACTCGCAACAGCGTCAACACTATTTGAAGAACCGACTCAAGAGTAATGAATTACGCCCAGACGGTGTGTACATTCATATCGACTGGGATAATTTTAAACCCAACATGTCTGTTTTTGTCCCTGCTATCGACACAGAAAATCTCAAAATGCAGATGAATCTGATAGCGCAAGACAGAAACTGGCGGTTGGAGTCACGTGAGCGGGTTGAGAACAATTGCTGGGGTGTACGCTTTTGGCGAATGGTGTGATAGCATATACGAACAAGTGGCTTTCTTGTTGCTTGTTCTCCTTAGTTGTCCCTTGCCCCCACCTTAGCCGTGGGGGTTTTTTTAGTTGCCCTCGTACTCCTGCATACTCTTAAGAAACTCAGGCATCCGCGCCTTGCTGATACTGATACCGCTCTGCGCCATCATTGTTTCTTTCATATGCTGCTTCATCGAAGCGCGGATCGTATCGGCAGATATGGCAATACCTTTGTACGGATGCTTAGCGTTCCACTTTTGAATCTGTTCCATGACGTTTGATGCGCCCTCAGAATCGCCTTGCCTTGTAGCCATGTAGAACTCACGCAGCAGCTTGGTACGGCGCTCTGTCTCGTACCGGCTGATAGCCTTCTCATTTGCGTTGATCTCAAGCTGCCGAGTGTATTCCGCAGGGGCAAAACCGAACGCCTGTGCACCAATGTTCCACGGTGATATCTCACTTGTGATTGGGTCACCACGTAAAGTGTTAGCGCCCTCTGCACCATACCGTGTTGATTTAAGCGCATTGCCTAGCGTAGCGGGAAGCATCTGTTCAAGACCGCGCGAGAAGTGTCCTTCGTTGATCAGGTCAGCACCACGTATCATGCGTTTAGCCGTACCGTATGCCGGACCACCAACGAACTCAACTGCCATGTCCAAAGCTGTTTGCTTGTCTGACGAAGACTGCGATGGTTTAAAGATCATGTCGGTTAGCCCCACACGTGAGCCAATCTCAAGACCTGTTGCTGCGTTGAACAAGCCACCGTACGCTGTGTCTCCTGCAAATTTGCGCATGACAGTATCGAAGTTATCATCATCATCGTCTTTAAACATATCGTAAAGCAACCGCGCTGCACCATACAGCGGTGCGCCACGCACACCTGCCAACAACGTAGCCGAGCCTGACACCCAACCAAGCTGCTTCCATGCTTGCTTACGCACTTCAGGATCAGCACCGGTCAGCGCCTCTTTAGCGGTCTTGTACAACATGTAGTACTGGGTGACACCGTAGCGTTTGTACATGAACGCAATGCGCCCAATCGAGCCTTGAGCAATGCTTGGTGCAGCCATGGCAGACGTACCGCCGTTAAGCAGTTCGGTTGTGCGCAAAGACTTCTCAAACGCCAAGTTCTCTTTTTGCTGTTGTGTCAGCCCACGCTCAGCAGGTTTTGGGTTGTTGTCTAATCGGTCAAGCTCAAGGGTATACGCAGCAGTCAACGTAACCTGCCGATTCATACGTTCGGTATGGTGCATCATATACCCCATGAACGCATTGACTTTTGCTAGTCTGCTACCACCCTTGTTCGTATCCAATATATCTTTTGCAAGCGAACGCCCAAACTGCCCTGTCTCTTTACCACGTTCAACTAGCGTCTTTAAGCGGCGTATTTCAGGAGGTAAGTTAGGGTCATTGAAGTCATAATTTTCAATTGAGAACCCACCTTTTACTTCTTTACCATTTACCGTATGTGAAGTGCCGCTACCTAAAAACATACGTGTAGCTGTACCAACAGCCCCCGCTGATGCCGCAGGTCCGTATTGCCCCGCAAGATAAGGACCGATTATGATGGGGATAGATGTAAGGTTAACAATGGATGACGAGATGTTTGCACCCAACGTCATACCAAACGTAGCGGTAGTCATCAAGTTTGACCAGTTTGCTACATCGGGATTCATTGCAAAACTAGCACGGCGTTGAAACTCTGTTAAGAACTTGCGGCCCTCTTCCGTTGCACCAGTTGCATTAACATGTTCTCGTGCCTTTGTTAACAACGAACGGACCTGACCGGCGGTTTCCATGTTGGTAACTTGCCGAGCAAATGTATAAGGCTTGCGACTAAACACATCGAGCACATCTTCATTAAAGCCGAGCGTACCTTTACGCTTACGAAACCCCTGCGCAAACGAGGTCTCAGGCATCATGTCAATCCACTGCTCGATGACCTTATCCATTACGTTTTGCGGTACTTTGTTTATCTGCATCGTGTTCACGATGGTGTTCATAAACGAACCGGCTGGGGTATTCTTGTAGTTGAACTCAGATAGCTTTGAGAACTCCTGTATGTGCATAGCCCCTTCTGCCTTGGCTTCTGCGATAGCGTCTGCACGATCTTTTTGGTTCTCAAATTGCCGCACGATAGGGGTAGGTGCGTTAGGCAGTTCGTACGACAACCGGTACTCGCCCTTACGCTCAAAAGGTACATAGCCCTTGATGCTACCCATCTGAGTAAACAGTTTTTGAATGATGCTAGACGCATGTGCAGAACTTGCGGGATCAGTAATTGAATCTTTGACTATCGCCCCCAAGTTTGCTGCCCCATCATCACGCAACTGTTTGTACGTATCTAGGATGTCCTTGTACACAGCTCGCGCTGGTGCGTCTAATTTGTTGAACTTATCCGCAAGCTCATCAAACGCTTTGAGTTCAGCAGGGTCTTTCATAAACGCTTTGCGTGATTCAGCTATCTTAAACAGATCAGCACCTACACGTGAAGCGGTGTTTGCCACATCGTTGAAATTAGCTTTAACCGAATTTGATTGCTTGTTCCACCATTTAATTGCAGAACCATTGACCGCCTCGATTTTTTCTAGGCGAACATCTAACCGACCCTCATGCTTTTGAACAAGGCTGTTTAGCTGCGCGGCTTGTGGCAACGTGTTATCCACACTTGCAACTTCGGCAAAGGCTGGCAACGGCAGAGTAGTCAGCACTGCGCCCTGCGCACTTCTTGGCAGCGTAGTAGTAATGCCTTGGTGTATTTCGTTTTTAGTTTGCTTGCTTGTGTACGGGATGTTGTTAATCACACCATCAATTAAGTTACCCATCACACCCGCACCACTACCATTAGCCGATGCCATGTACAACGCTTCGCCTACACGCGAGTCAGGGGCAGGCGAGATAGCCGCTTCCATCAATCGGTCAACTTGATCGAACGCTGATTCGACAGCCTTGGGTTCTGCACCCATTAAACGGCGCACAAAGTTTTTGATGATGTTTGTGAATTTTTGTAATGCTGAAATTGCCGTACCGTCAGGGTTAATTCCGGCAAGCTTGGTACGAAACTCTGGATTACCCCACGCCTCAGCGACAAACTCCTGCACACTTGTTGCACCGTAAGCCGAGTCAAGGGATGGCTTGACCTTGTTGAACAGAGCCGTAAGCTGTTTGGTAACGGGATGGTTTGCGTTGTCCAGCACGTGGGATAGCGCACCGTGCACAGTCTCATGAATTAACGTGTGGTTGTTTAACCCAGTTTTTGAGTCCAACGTAATTGTGTTGGTTTCAGGATCAAACATGCCGGATATAGGCTTGCCCGCATCGTCTTTTAAGTTATCAACAACTTTGACTTTGGTGTCGGTCACGCCACGCATGAGCAACTTAAGGATACGCCCTGTCAAGCCACCGGTTTGAGCAGCAAGTGTGTTCAACGCATCAGTAAGATCGCCCGCTTGTAATTGCGACTGCACGTTGTCAGGCAACGCTTCATCCAATGCCTCTTCAAGTTTTAACTTCTTACCCTTACCTTTACCCTCTGTTGCGGCTACTGGTGCAGGTTGCCCCCATTGAGCTACTAAGTGCGCTATTGCTGAGCGTTCTGCTTCAACATTAATTTCAGCAGGTGTTTTAGCTTTGGCTTCTGGTGCGGCTTTGACTTCAGGCGTAACTTTGGCTTCAGGCGTAACTTTGGCTTCAGGCGCAGGAGCTTTGGGCGTGGCTTCAGCATCAGCTTCGGCTTCCGCTTCTTCACGCAACTCATCAATGCGCTCATCAATAGCAGTGTCTCTGGCGTTATCTAGCAAATCACTTAGCGTACTAATTACGTCATCAGCATCTTGCTCTCTGTCACTCAGACCTTCTCTGACATCTTCTACATCATCCAGAACGCCGTTCTTTTCAAGCCTTGTAGCTAAAGCACGTACCTGTGCCTTGGTTTCAATATCACCATCTTCAATTTTTGCAATGGCTTGACCGATAGGACCTGCATCAACATCAGCTTCCGCTTGTGCTTGCAATGCTTCTTCTCGCGCTTCCTCTTCCGCTTCTTCCTGCGCAGCCTGTTGTTTTGCTGCTTCAGCATCAGCCTTTTGCTTAGCGGCTTTAGTTACAACATCAGCCTTTTGCTTAGTTGCTTGCTCTTGCGTGGCTTTTTGCTTAGCGGCTTCAGCTTTAGCGTCAGCTTCGATGTCAGCTTTAGGCGTAGTTGATTGAGATGTCGGAGTTGCGCCCGCTTGCTTAGGAGCTTTTGGTTGCGCTTGCGGTTCTAGCACCCTGCCACGAGGCCCAAACATCTCACCCTGCGTACGTACAAACGGCGACTGTGACAATATCTCATTAATCCGTTTTACAGCGGTGCGCGAGCGAGGATCATTACGGGTGGCATAAGCATTACGTGCAGCTTTGAGTTGGTCGGCAACATACGTACGTTGGGTAGGATCGCTTAAATCTTTGCCTAAAATGTTTTGACGCACCGCAGCAGTCTTTGGTAAGTACAAGAAATCAACAGCAGCTTCATCAACAGTGGTAGCTGGCTGCTCAGGTGCTTGCTCCTCAACCTGTGTACCTACACCTTGCCGAATACCCTCTGCCCGGGAGGGTACTGGTGCTTGTTTACGTGAAAACAAGTCAAGCTGCTGTTGTTGTGTTGGCTGTCCGGCTTGAATCGGTAAAATAGGTGCAGCACCTTGAGACGCTTTGGATAGCCCAGCATCTGCCAAGTCACCTTGGGCATCGGTCAGGTCGCGCTGAATGCTTGACTGTTGGGCAAGTTTGTCTAGCTCATCTTGCTTCTGTGCCTCGCGTTGTTGCTCAGCAGCGGTGTACCCCATCTCGCTTTGCATCTGCGTTAGAGGGGCATTTTGCGAGGTTGGAGCGGGCGCAGCGGGCGCAAACTGTAGTGCACCCTGCCTAGAGTCGGCACCAGCACCGCCTTGCATTTCTGCAAGCGTATCGTCGCGTTGTTCGTTACGTGCTTGCTTATAAGCGGCAATGCCTGCTTCTTTGGGTGGTACACCTGCGTTAATAAACGCCTGTGTTAATTCTTTAATGCGTACTTCTATAGGGGCTACGGCAGA
>Ga0181347_1000341_pt1 | contig 15404 bp, 13 predicted proteins | sample Su13VDMM110SN_FD_130102 | JGI IMG/M metagenome (GOLD analysis project Ga0181347, IMG submission 130102) | Freshwater viral communities from Lake Michigan, USA - Su13.VD.MM110.S.N | ecosystem: Environmental > Aquatic > Freshwater > Lake | place: USA: Michigan | collected 2013-07-16
AAAAAACGACACGATGTCTTCTGGATTTTTGACTGTTTTTGGAAAAAATTGAATTGCTTTTATTGGAAAGATTGATTTGATTAGCGTCAAGCAACACAACAACAACTACGATGGCATCATATATCAACCAAGGAACTTATACTTGCGAGTGCGGATACTCCAAGACAGTCCAGAACACCGACGAAAGCAAGGGTGGAATCAAGACGATCGTCCGCCTTCATTCCAAAGTCTGCCCCCTCGTCAAGTCTGGGTTTAGATCAGCAAACCCAGTCGCCACCCCCCAGACCTACCTACTGAAACCTCGTTTCACGGAGAAGCAAGACCAGAAGACGATCTACCAAGAACACACGGCGATTCTCGCCGACGCCAACAAGAAAGCATTCGGCAACTAAAAAAAGACAAGGGTTTAATCAACCCATTTTTTTCTGTATAAAGAATAACACAGTATTCCATAACAAGAATGACGCTCAACGATTCAGCAAACAACAACAAGTCGTATAGCAGTAAAACACGTCCGTATATGATAGAGCATCACGACCAGATTGAGGAGATGCGTGATAAGATTAAGGCGAATATAGGGTGTGCGTTTCGCAACTATTATTTTAACTGCGAATGCGGAACAAAGGTGGGGTTTCACACGTTCCGTTTTCATCTGGCGACGCAAAAACACAGACGAGTATGTGGCGATCTGCCGACTCCTACGCCGAAAGAACTACCTATTGAAATAAAACTTAAAGACGATTCAATATAATATACACATAGATTAGAATGATGAATGCCCTGAGTATCATACCGCAAACTGCTAGTGAGGGGTCTCCCCCCAAAGTCAATCGCCAATACATACAGCGATGCCTTTTCAATTGGCGTCATCAGTTGGATATTGATCTGTCTGTTGAGGAACACGCCCTATTTAGGGAGAACAAGAAGCACTACCTCAAAGTGGAGCATTTAGACCCCTCGCTCATCTGTAAGATGTTGAAGCGGTTTCACCCAGAGTTTCAGTTTCCAAGCAACCCTATTCCTATCCCTACTACCAAGATCGCCGACGAATAATAAAATAGACTCCCCCCATTTTATTATCCTTATTTTTTCTCCTTCTGGATTGTTTCCAAGTCATCACCCTCGGCGAGACCAGCAGAGAGCAACCAGCAGTTCTTTTCGGTCATAACCACCGTGGGGTAATTTTTGAATATACAGCACCACCTCGTATCCAACGCTTTAATTTTCATAATGTCCTTGATGTCTAGACCTACATACTGCTCCAAAAGGTAGCGTGTTCCACGTAGCGATCCGCTGTGGGGGAAATAGATGATTGAATGTGCCTCGTTTAAAATGCGACGTGTGTCGCCCTTATTCGTAGGCAAATGCGATACATAACAAGCGGAGATTTTGTAGTGACGACCGATTTCCAAAACTTGGTTGGATAGCGACATAACCGCCTCACGGATCTTCTTATCGCTCAAAACGTCGCAATCATCAAAAATGACGAGGGACTCTTTAAGGTCTTCTGGTTTTATGGGGTTTTTATAAAGGGATTCGTCCATCTTCACCCTCAAGGGTTTTATGGCATCCAAACTCTCGTCTTCCTTCAGCGATGAGAAGAGGTATATGTCTCGGTCTGGATACGCCTTTTTGAACTTCTCGCAGTATTTACGTATGTATGTGGATTTACCAGAACCAGAGGCACCAGTTAAGTAGAGGATCTCACGCTCGCTTTTAGTGTTGGGGATTTGCTGGAAGTGGAACTCTTCTGGTAATTCTAGACGAGGGAAACCCTCCTTCGGTTTATCGCTTCCAGTCGCAACCCATATTTGCTTTCCTTTTAGATAACCATCGCCTTCAATTGACGCCAGAGGGCGTCCAACCTTTTCCACGTTCAGCGACATATATGTATATTATACTATAATATGATTATATTATTTCTTGAAGAACTTAACTGTTTCTTGTTGGATTTTATCATCGTTGGACTTGATTAGAGAGTCAATAGCGGACGTATCCTCGCCAACCCCTAACTCTTTTAGTGCGAACTCCGCTCGTTTCTTGGTCTTCTCGTCCTTGTGGTGTTCCAGTAGCAACTTGATCGCCTTGAGTTGCGAGTTCAACTGGTATATCGCTCCAATCGGCGAATTGAATAGACGTGTTAGACGAACCATCTCCGCTGTTTTGCCTTGTATATTGTAGATAGAAAATTGTCTCTTGTATGCTTTAAATAAATTACCGTCTCTTTTATATTCGGCAACCTCGTCTTCTAACGCCTTGAGTGGATCCTCCACGCTCTTCGGTTCCGTGAAGTTGTATATGGCGGATAATTCTGTGAAGGTGTTTGCTAAATAGAGAACATAATCAATCTTGATGAAATCCAGATTTTTACCGTCAATCGCTCGTAGGAAGGCGGATTGCGTGAAGTCCTTGATGTTGTTGAACTTGGTCTTGCTTTCATCTGTGTTCTGGACTTTTAGTTCTATGAAGTATAAGGCACCGCACCGATCACCCTTCGCTCGTTTTAAAATGAGACGGAGTTGGTCGTAGATTTTCTGGGCGGATGTTGGTTCGCTGATTTGGGAGAAAAGGTCTATGTCGCTGTAGTAGCGTTGGATGGCGAGTTTTGCCGACCCCATAATAGCGATGGGTTCATCCTTGTATTTGAGTTTGTTTATAATGCCGACGATGTCGCCAGATACGATACGCTTTTCACAGATGTCCGCCATTCTTATATATGTTCGTAGATTATATTTATTAAATATTATGTGTGTATTATAATTAGAAAGAACATCGCAGATGGATTTTAAAAGATACCTTGATGGGATAGGGATGTCGCCGAAGCAGTACCTAATGGAAGCGAGGACGAATGCGGATAAGCACGGATACGATCCAGAGATTCTGGAGTTCAGCGAGGATGGCGTGGCGAAACTGGTCTATGAGGGAGTGGGGTTTGGACGTGTCGGTTATAGAGATTTTATTATCTGGCGTCATTTAGAGAACAAGGGGGAGTTTCCTCGTGGGACGGCAAAGAAGCGACAGAGTTCGTATCTGGCGAGGGCGATGGGGATAAAGGGGAACTGGAGGGACGATCCAACCTCACGGAACTCGCTTGCGATTACGATCTTGTGGGACGGCAACCCTGCGTTGAGTGGGGGGAAGTTGAACCCTACGAAGATTGCGATTGCGAAGACGATTATTGACTGGACGCCAGAAGAAGTGATGGCGGACTACGAGAAGTTGAAGGGGTTGTCGTGTGATGACCCTATGTTGCCGAAAAGTCGTGCTGGTTTGAAGGTAGTGGATGATGCGACGTTTGCTGCTCGTATGGATACGTTTTCAAAAGGATACAACCTCTACACCTTCATAGACGCCCTCGCTGGAAAATTGAAGGATAAACCCTATATCCAAAAACTACTTGCGTATAATGCGAAGAACTCGCCAAAGGCGGTTCGTAACCCTAACTACGCTGCCCTCAAAATAAAGCAACTCTATTTCGGTAGTATATCCGCATTTAAACCCTCGGTTGCGAAATGGATCTACTGTAAATTGGGGGCGAAGAACATCCTTGATTTTAGTGCTGGGTGGGGTGGTAGGATGGTAGGAGCGATGGTTCTACCAGATACCAAATACATAGGAATAGATACGAATAGAGACCTCAAAAAAGGGTATGATAAGATGATTGCGGAGTTGGGGGTGCGTGATCGTGTGAAGATGATCTATGCTGATAGTGCGAAGGTGGATTATTCCAAACTGAACTACGACACCGTATTTACCTCACCGCCGTATTTCACTCTGGAGAAGTATGAGGATATGCCGTCGTATGAGACGAGAGATGAGTTCAACGAGAAGTTCTATTTTCCAGTTCTGCGGAGGGTGTATGCTGGTTTGAAGAAAGGGGGTAAGTTTGCGATGAATATACCTCACAAGGGGGGTGGGGGTGATATGCTCGGCGATGCGGAGACCGTGCTTGGAAAACCCAGCGATCGTTTTGAGTTGCCTTTGGCGAAGGGTGGAAAGCAAGAATTATCAAGGGGGCGATCCGCTGGGGGGTATAAGGAGTATGTGTATGTTTGGGTGAAGTGAATCACCGAATCACCACTTTTTTACGGTTTTTGATAAGTTTTGTTTTATCAAAAATCAACTACCAAACTACCGACCCCAATAAAAAAGGGGTCTTACCCTGCCCCTTTTGGTTTTGATTTTTACTTGGTTTTTGATTTGAATGCTGGGGCGAATCTGGCGAGGCGTTCCGCTTCTTTTTGTTGGAGTTTTTCGGCGTGGCGACGCTCGGCAACCTCACGCTGACGCTCCGCCTCTTTTGCGTCAATCCGTTTGGTGAGGGGGTCGGCGATGTGTTGGCGATTGAATGCGATGAGGTCTTTGGTGCGTTTCACTTGGGCGTTGTAGGCGACGACGGTCTCATCAATCATCGCCTCCATCCGTTCCGCCTCCAGACGCTCACGGTGGAGACGATCACGCTCACGACTCTCTTCGGTTGCTTGGGCGATCGCCCAACGCTTCGCCTCCTTCTTCGCCTCTTTTCTCGCCTCCTCAAACGCTTTGAGGCAGTTTTTCACCTCCTCGCAGACATAGGGGTTGCCGTAGTTTGGAAACATCACGGTCGTCATACCAGAGTTTTCTGGTTCGTAGAAGAAGTCGGTCTTGACGATTGTGAAGGATGGTTTCCAGAGTGGGTTGAGGAGTTGGAGACCCTCTGGGAGGACTTTGGCGTGGAGGCGGATGCCGACGAAGAATGCTCTGCGTGGGCAGTATCCTTGGAAGTCATCCCTCACTTTGATTTGAAGGAGGAAGTCCGCCCAGACACCGCTGGTCTGTCCGCAACTCCAACCGCCCCCCTCTTTTCCAAACCTCACGGACTTCCTTCTTGATTGTTCCAGCAACCAAGATACGGTGAGGAGTTGAACCATCTTCTCGGCGTTGGAAGAGTATTCCTTGTTCTTTTTTCTCACGAGGAAGCGGTAGAAGTCCTCATCATACGCATCGTCAATATAGTTTCCCTCTTGGGCGGTGAATCCAGCACCCACATCACTTCCCCACTCAACATCCCAGTCCTTTTTGAGGGCATCCACCGTCGTATCCATCAGTTTCTTTCTGGCGTGTGAGTCATATTTGTTCGTAGTCATACCTTCAATCCATTTGGTTCCGTCGGCGAGAATGTAGTCTTGGGTGAAGGTGGGGGGTTCGTTTTGCGTGTAGTCTTCAACATTCACCGCATCAACAGTATCCATCAACGCTTCACGCAACGCCTCCTTCATAGGATCGGTGTCGCTGACATCGTCAATCGTGCTGATTGGAACGACCTCGCCGTTCTTTCTCTGGATCACGTGAGTCGCCCCACTCGCCAAGAGTTGGCGGACTTTCTCTGGGGGGTTTCCTTGGGTATATTCCTTTCCTTCTTTCTTGATATAAATCCTTGAGGTCATCGTCGTAGTAGTTGTCGTGTTTGCGTCAATCGCTGGAGATCATTTTACCCAATATTAGCAATTCAATTTTTTCCATAAATCGTGAAAAATCACGCATCACCAGAAAAGAGATAAAATGATTTTTTTGGTAGTTCGGTAGATGATTTTTGATAAAACGGAACTTATCAAAAAACATAAAAAAGTGGTGATTTGGTGATTGACCCCTTACGATGACTTGGGTTTAAACTTGGGGTCTTCAACGCCGATACGGCGAGGCATCCCCTTCAACAATCCCAACGCCTTATCTTGTAGCATTTCGCTATGAAGTAGGGGGGAGGAGTCTGGAAAGCGACCGCTGTGGGTATATACGTCATTCTCCTCATCTTGGTATCCCTCATAACTCTCTTGGGGCAAACGAGGGCGACGAGGGCGACGCACCCCCCCAGTATTGCGTGGTGTGGGGTGGAGATCCTCTTGGGTGGGTTGGAGTGCTTTCGGCAACTTGGAATACTTGACGTTAATCTCTACGCCGTTTCCGCTTCCATTCATACCACCCCTAACACTCTCCTTGCGGACGTTGGCGGATTTTTCGCCTCGTTTAAAACGATACGCTTTTGTTCCATTACACATAGAGGAATTGAAACAACAACGACCAGCACCGTTGCCGTAGGCATCTGCTCCGTCGTAGCGTCCTTGGGGCGGTGCTTGCTGGTCTTCCCTTCCAGTTGGTTTTAGACCCATATATGACTGTATGAGACGTAGGACGAGGGCGGAAGTCCCCCACATAGGAAAGAACTTCAACAGAATCGGTATCATAACGTCTGGGTGGTTGTAAATATACTGAACGACGGTCTGGACTGAATCCCTTTGATAGACACCCCTCGTAGTCTGTGCGATGCTAGTGATCGCTGCTGGGGCAGCAACAGCACCGCTCGCAACCGCTCTCAACATCGCCACAACCGCTGGAAACAGATAACTCTCAATAGCGGTTCTACCCCCACTAGCGATCGCTGCGAGAACCTCCGCTACACCCTCACCCTCCATCCTCGTCCTATCCATACGTCTCGCACTACCGAGGACACCCCTATTTTGAAGATTGGGTATGATCGCACCAGTAGAGTCGCCAACGTAGTCGCCTCGTGATGAAAGGCGTTGGCGGTTCTTTAAATTAGCGAGGGTGTTGGGTCTATACGCTTGATTGCCGTCAAAGTTGTTGGCGATGCGGAGGGGTTGGGAGCGATCACCCCTTCCTCTGCCCTTATTGAAGAAATTAAGGACGCCGTCTTGAACCTTGTTCCTTAACATACTGCCGAGTGTTGAACCGATTGGGGTGTCTAATGCTTTCTTCGCTAAATGGGACACACCGTCAAAAAGCAACTCACCCAGAAAACCGCCATTCATATTACCACCGAATCCTACCATCTGCTCTAAATAACGCTTCGTGCTTTTGATCTGTTGTGGAGTTGCTTGACCGCCGAATAACTCATTCGCAACAGCGATGAGTTGCTGGCGAACTTGCCCCTTCTCTGCTTTAGTCTTTCCAGCGTATCCAGTAAGGGCATCACGGAGACCCAGTCTGTCTGCTGCTGCTGCTATCGCCATCTTCCTATTCTCGTCTGCTGGACGCCCACGAGGGGGTGTTGGTCGTGCTGGTCCTCCTTGCTGGGGTTGGGGTTGGACTGCGTTCTGTCGTCGGTAGATGCCGAGTTGATCTACAATCTCGGCGATAAATGTGTCTATTTCGCCGTCATCTTGGAGTCCGTAGAATTGCTGGATCTCATCTCTCGTATCATCTGGAAAAGCATCTATAATATTTTGAGGATCTATATTGGGGTCGTTAATATCGTTTCCAGTCTGCCCCTCATATTGATTGATGTCGGTTGCGATACGACGATGGATGCCGTCTAATTCTTGCTCTCTTGCTCTATTGTCCTGCTGGGAAATTTGGGGGTCGTCTTGGTATGGATCCAGCACACGGTCTAGGAGTTGCGGATTTACATTACCGAATGCTGCTTCTTGCGGAAAGGTCTGTGGGTCTTGAAGTTGAACCGCCCCTTGTTGGGGTGCTGGTGCTGGTTGCGGTTGGGGCGGTTGGTTAGGACCTCCTTGAGGACCTCCTTGTGGCGGAGGAGGAGGCGGAAGGTTGCCTTGTGCTGGGTTCGCTGGGAGTCGCTGAATACCCAGCGTGCCTCTCGTCTCGCTTCCGTATTTAACATTCTTATAAAACCCAACTTGGAGTTGCTGGATAATATCTTGGAGTGTATCAAAGTTCTCAACCCTACCTCCAGTTTGGTTTCTAAATGCTGCGATCTGTTGTAGTCCATTCTGGAAGAATTGAAGGAGATCATCCTTGAGTTTTTGGCGGACGTATGAATAATCACCAGCGGTCGCTGGTTGGACGTCCGCTGCGGTCTGCTGACCTTTAAGATAAGGGTTAATCCTCGCCACCAGTTTATTCCACGAAAGCGAAACTGAACTGAAGTCGGCAAACCCACGAGTTACGGCGTCTGGCGTATTCATATCGGTCAGTCCGTCGTTAAGGGCGTTCTTCACGTTCTCAACATCCTTGTTAAACTGATAGGAGATCATCTGGAGTCTGTCGTTGGGGGGCATCTCGCTCTGGGGCATTATGGCGACTTGCTGTTGCTGGCGTTCAAAGACCTTCCTATTCGCCCTTAAATCCTCATTCAACGCCTCTCGGTTCTGCCGATGTCGTATTGATAGAATTACCATTTGGTTATAATGTATATATATATAATATATTTATTATAATATTGTCGCTAAATTATAATCCATTACAGATTTATTTACGATATGTTGCCGATGCTTTGGATAATGCTTCCTTATAGGAGACGCCGTGCTTGGAGGCATATGCCTTAACGTGATTAATCCACGCAGAAGCACCACCGCCAGTTCTCATACCGCCGACGGTAGGACGCATTTGATCTACTGGGGTTAAATAATGCTGACCTTCGCCCTCCATAGCGTCTGGTGTGTTAAGACCGTAGGTAGTGGCGTTCAACTTGAAGCGACGACCACCTTGGATATAACCCCTAGATGCGACGTTGCGAGGGGGCAGAAGACCGTAGGGTTGCTCGTTGTTGTCGTATCCAAACATACTCTCTTGCCCCATCGGTGCGAGTTGTCCGCCGACACCGCCTTTCATATAGAGGCGTTTTCCACCAGCACCGAGGGCGTAGCGTTTCTCCTTATCCAGTCTTACTGGATCGTGGATGGTTTCGGCGAAAGCATTTTTTAGGTCTCTATCCTCGCTCTGGCGGTGAGTAGCAGCGTTCGTAGTTCTCGCCGACATAGCACCGCCATAGGCGAGGTCGTAGGGGGACATCTTACCACTACCATTACAAGCGGAGCAACAATTCCTACCAAGACCAACCTTCTTCTTGGCGTAGTTAAGGGCAGCGTCTTTAGCAATATTACCCAACGCTGGTAAAGCACTCTCGGCGATAGGGGCGAGGACTCTGCCGACTGGGGCGAGGAAGTTGCCGACATCGCTCGCTGCGTTCTTCACCCAATCAAAGAACCCTTCACCCCTCATAATGGGGGAGTTCCTACCAAGACCGAACATACGACCGATCGCCGAACCGATATGTGGTGCTGCCATCATAGCGAGGGGGGCAAGCATAGGAAGAAACCCACCAGTCGCACGACCGCCTTCGGCGACCATAGGGGGGCGATAGCGAGCATCCTTCATCACGTCGCTTCCAACGTTGAAGGCAATATCACGCATCGCTGGAAGAAACCTCGCCGATCCTTTCATTCCATTCATACCCATTTTCAAATCACGCAACATCGCTGCCTTAACTTGCCTCTTACCGCCAGAATAGGCACCACCGAAGAGTCTGGTGAGAAGACTACCGACAACTGGGGCAGCAGCAGCAGCGAGGAAGGGAAGGAACCCACCCCTCATCTTACGACCGCCAGTCCTCATACCGCCGACCTCACGAGACGCCTCCTCAAAAGATCCGCCGACCATTTCGTCCTCGTAGTCGTCCTCATAGGCACCACCACCTTCCATACCATCCTCACTCAAATAATCATCATCATCCTCCTCATCAGCATCGCCACGACCAGAACCGTTGAGTCTGTCTATCATCTGTCCTTTGCGTCGCTGGAGGGCGTTGCTACGTGCCGTTAAAGCACGATTGTATGTATCGTTATAACCAACCATTTCTGTTATAATATACCTTAATATAATTATTTTAATATAATTTCTATCCAATATTATTTACATCAACCCATCAAAGTCTATTATTTATTCTCCGTGATTTTTTACACAGATGCGGAACGTTCGGCAACCGCCATTAAATTAGGTGGAGGTAGAGTATCAACAGCAATCTCCGCCTCAATATCTCGCTCCACCTTTATACAACAACACTCTACCGTTTTACACTTGGATTTATAAAGCATAGAACCCCCTTTCAATAGAAGTCCAATCATAGATGTTATGAAGAACGACCAGAACACCTCACTCATCTCCATCCTTCGTCTGTAATGCCGTATATTATAATTTATATAGGGATATATCTAATAACCAAATCACCACTTTTTTATGTTTTACGATAAGTTCATAAAAGATAAAAATGATCTACCAAACTACCAACCCTCGGTGTCTCCTAAATTAAGAAGACTGAAATGTTACGAAGTTGGGGTTTAGAACTACAAATGAAAAGGGTAGGGCAACATTCACCGTCGTTAGAGTAGCAGCGTTAGCAACGGTAAAAGTGACTTGTCCTGCTGCGACAGTAGCAACTATAGCACAAGCAGTCGCACCAGCGGTCAAGGCAGCACCAGTAAAGTTGGCGACAGCGATACATCCAGCGTTGATCTTGGGGTTGGTATAGACTAGGGTTCCGTTAGCACCAGCGGTGGTTCCAGTTCCAGTTGCGACGACTAAATCTGCGATAGACATATTTACGATTGTTATAATATACTATAACATAATTATTTTAATATTAATTCTGCGTCAAATATTAAAATGGTAGATTGGTAGTTATAATCACGCTAAATGAAAATCCTTGGAAACGGTTAAAAAGTGGTGATTCGGTGATTTACATCAACCGATCCTCCATAGCACCGCCACGACCACGACCGACACCACGACCGACGCCATTACCGCAGATCGCCTTCAACGCCTTACTACCCATCTGTGCGTATTTATTATCGCTACCGTCAAGGGCATCACGACCCACCTTAAGCATTCCTGGGGCGACAGCAGAAGCGAATGAACCCAACTTATCAAGGAGACCACCGCCGACGAGACGCTCAACATCACCGCTAGAGTGGGGGGTCTGTGCGGATGCGGACAGCACATCGTCCTTGGTGAGGATACCAGTGTAAGTTGCTGATTGACCCTTCTCGCAAACGAATAGACCGCTGTTGAGGGTGATGAGAACCATTTCAATCGGCATTCCACCAGCGATAGGGGCAACGGCGTTAGGTGCTGGGATGTAGTTCTCCACATCAAGGGTGAATTGGAGGTTAAAGTTGCCGAGCGAACCTGGGGCGTAGTAGTCCTCGGTGATCTGGAGATGCTTACCCATATCCAAGAAGAGGTATGAACCAGAGGTGGGGATCTGCTTACCAGACCCAGTCGCAGCGACCGCTTGGATGGCGAACCCCCTAAACTCCTCCCACGACTGGTTGCTACCAGCCTCCACAGAGTAGCGATACAACTGATCTTGGGTAGCAGAAGCGAGAATACCAGACTGGTTATTGAAGTTGAATGAAACTTGTCTAATCGCTAAAGCGGAGTCGGTGTCGCTCAAAAGTTGTGCGGATTTCGCCTTGCGGACGAAGATCAGCAACTTATCTGGGATCTGGTTCAATTGGGTAGTAGTGAAGGTAAGGCGTGCTGTCGCTGGGATAATCGTCTGTGCTGCTGCTCCAGCACCACGAGTAGCATAGGCGATATTGGGGGTGGATGTAGAGAGATAGCGAGGCATCTCATAATAAGGAACAACGTTGCGTGCCGACAACATATCGCTCGGTTTGGGGGTGAGGAAGTTGAAGATGAGTCTGCTATTGGAATAAGACTGAATGACACACTGGGAGGGGAACTGCTCGTTGTTGTCGCAAGGGAGACCAGAACGCCACACACGAGCAACGTTGGAAGTGGAAAGATTGAATACGACGTTGAGGTTCTGGATGCCATAGAACCCTTGTCCGCTATAACTGGATTTAGCGAACATAAAGGGGGCAGCGAGAAGGGGTTCCCTAACGGTGTATTTAATGAAGTAAGTTACGGCAGCATCCACCGCTGGGATGAGGGGGACTGCGGTAATGATGTTAGCACCAGCAGCGTCAAAGGTGTTGGTTCCGCTCACTTGGACGTCCATAAATGAACCACGAGCGTAAAGATCGTTGTCGTAGGAGTGCGTAGTGTAGTTGCCGTTGGGGTTATTGTTAGCACCGATGGCGTCAAGGTATTTACCATAGACATCATACAAGTTAGGACACATACCGTTATACCTCATCAATTCACGCTTATCGTTGAAGCGGAGAATCGCTGGTAATACATCGTTCATATTGATTGAGACCGAGTTGTTGTTGATTGTAAATTGCTGTGTCAAGCACGCCGAGTGAAGAGGAAACGGTCCTAAAGCGTTTGCTAGACCCAACTGGACGACTGGATCACCAACCGCCATACCAGCAAGTTTGGCGGAAGTGATAGCACCAGTAGGTATAGTGACTTGTGCTATAACCGTGCTTTCCCAGATGACACGACGGTCAATAATCGTGGTCTCACTAGGAACTTGGATGTTGTAGGTGTGAGAGTTAGCATTCTGCGAGATAGCAGCGAACTCGGCAACGGTGATATTCTGTCCGCTTTTCTGGACGGCATACTTAATGCTGTCCTTACAGTTGAGGCGTTCATCACGGACAAGAACTTTCTGGAAGTCGGCGGAAGACATATTTACGATTGTTATAATATACTATAACATAATTATTTTAATATTAATTCTGCGACAAATATTAAAACCCCTTAATGAGTATTTAGACTACGCCTTGGAAGTCCTTCCGCCTAAACATCAATTTAATTGAGGCATTACATCCAGACCCCAACCTAAATTGATTGAGGCGTCCAAATGTATCCTTCCAATTGACGCTTATTTCAATCGCCGATAGGGGGGCGTTTCCGTTGAGGTCAAAGAGGCGGTATTCGGCGGTAGGAACATAACTGATGTTCGGTTTTGTTTGCCACCCCTTATCGGTAGTCACTTCTAAATCTGTGAGGATGTTGGCGATTCCACTATTGTTTCCAGCGTTGGTGAATTGCGATCCAGCACCGAATAAGACTGGGGCGGATACGATTGATGACGCAATAGGGAGCAACGAGGTAGTGAATACGAACGACTGTACTGGATTCCATAGGGGCGTCGTTGGATACTCTTGAGGCACCCTTAATAACGAGTTTGCGACTGGTTGGACTGGGAGTGCTGCTGGAAGGACTTGGACGATCTGGGTCGGCATCGTTGCTGGTGCGACTGGGGCAGAAGGGATATTGAGGTAAGGATTTATAGTCACTAAATCTGGGAGGTTCATCCTCCAGTTGTTTCCTACATAGGGGACGATTTGGTTGTATCCACTCTGGAAAGCGGAGAATGAACTAAAGAGGTTGAATAGGGGTGCGTTGAAATAGATCTCAATAGGGGCGTTAAGGGGTAGTGCTGCGAGAAGGGTTGGGGTCTGGTTGTTTGCTGAAGGCGTCTGGAACAACTGTGCTGGTGCGACCCAAGTTGCTATATTGGTATCATCATTCCACTCCAGATAGGGGAAGCACTGGATAGGATACGCTGCCCCCACCGCTGCTGGTAGGGCAGCGATCACTTGCCCATATACGACCCTTAATGCTCGGTTAATCATCTCAATAAAAGGTTTGAATGTATAGACATAGTAGTATTCATTTACAATATCTCCAGCAGTTAAGATTGATGTAGGGGGAGGTGCTAATACTGGATCGCTCTGGGGTATGAATTGAACGTATTGCTGGAAGTTTGTTGCGACGAGGGAGGGGTGGGTCATAGACACTTGGTAGATGAGTTCATTTACCGACGCTGGTGCTGGGACTGAATTGGATGCTCTTGGTTGGGGTATGATAAGGGGGAGTGTGGGGGTCTCAACGCTAAACCGAACAACCGAAGCGAAATAGTCGTTGGGGTTTGCTAAATAAGGACTGTTCCTAATCTCCGTGAATTGGAGAAAAGGGGGTTGCTTCGTTCCAGTCGTATCGTTGTTGAGGATCGTGAGGTCGTAGTATATGTGATAGGGTTCGTATGAAATACGAGAACTGAAGTCTATTCCGCTCATTATGATATATATAATATAACATAGAATTATTTTAATATATTATTCTCCATAAATAATCAATAAATACCCTTGGCGACCCCTAATGGGGTGTAATAATACAAAATGATTATTTACAATACCGATAATCTGTAAAAATACAATATAACCAATTAATAATAAATTTATTATTATCGTATTATTACAGATAAAGGGTATTGTAAATAATCTAATAGACCCTAATTGATTATTTACTGGTTAAATTGTATTATTACGGATGCGGATGCTCGTAGATCGGCGTAGGATCGCCAATACAAGGCGACAATTCGGTCTTCTTCGGTCTGCCCCTTACCTTATTCACTAGGACAGATGAACTGCCGACAGACACTCCCATCTCCGCCAACTCTTCCTCAAGGCGAGCAATCCTTTTGAGTAGTTGCTCTCTGTCCTCAATCCGCTCCATCTTATCATCAATCAAGGCGTTAATCTGCTTCTGTTGTGCCTCGGCAATCAAGTCGGCACTCTCCTTCAATCTATCCAACTCTATCGCAGTCGGCGGTTCTCCCTTACCACCCTTTTTGTAAAGGTGGTATGAATGCTCTGTCGCAAGAAAATCGCAAATCGTCTCCACCTCCATCTCAAAAAGCATATCATAATCATCCCCATTCCCTCTCGTCTTCTTCTTCTCATTCACCACAAGGACAACCTCCTCGGTGTTAAGGGTTGGCGGAAGTCCGCACTTAAGGCGTGTGTTCTCCTCGCACAAGCGGAGGATCGTGTCTATTGCGTAGGACATAGCGGTCGGCATCGTTGGTTCTATACTATACATAGACAATAGTCTTTATATTGAAATAATCCAAACTTTATTTCAATATCACCAAATCACCACTTTTTCACGTTTAATCATAAGTTTCGTTTGCGTCAAAATGATCTACCAAACTACCAACTCAATCTTCCTTAATATAGGTCTGGTTCATCTCGGCGACGCTATGACCCATCTGCTCGGCGATCTCCTTTTGTTCGGCAAGTTGCTTTCCAAACTTCTTCGTGGTGTAGATATGGCGGAGCATAGATGACCCAATCTTCTTTCCAAATACCCTATTTAGGATACGTGTGATTGAATTGATTAGAAAGGGTTTATCGTTCCATAAGGTCAAAAAGGGTTCAATAAACACAGTCGCCTCCTTCTTCGTCTTCTTTGCTGGTGCTTGTAGTCTTCGTAGAATACCCTTCTTCTCAAAATAGACAGCAAGGATCTCGTAGAGTTCTTTAGGGATAGGTATGATGGTCTCACCATATTTTTTGGAGGTCTTATAGTTCCTAAATAGAAACCTCTTTCCGTTCCAATCAAGGATATTGTTTCCACTCAACGCCTCACTAACCTCTGGGGTGAATGCCGAGACAACCTTCATATTCATATAGTCGCTGTTCCTTCGTGGGGGTATAAGAACATACAAGGATAGGACTACAAGATCAAGCAACCTATTATATTCACCCTCCGTGATAGGAGAACTCATCTGGGTTATATTATCCCTTAATCCATCGTAGATGTGTTGGACGTCCTCCCAGTCCATCCAGTTCGCACTTTGAACCTCTGTCTTAACGCCATTATGATTAGCGTCATTCAAGGTCTTATTCAAGTCAATCATCGTTTTATAATATTTCTTAAGAAGGGCATCAATACCTCTCTCCCCC
>Ga0181347_1000343_pt1 | contig 15392 bp, 9 predicted proteins | sample Su13VDMM110SN_FD_130102 | JGI IMG/M metagenome (GOLD analysis project Ga0181347, IMG submission 130102) | Freshwater viral communities from Lake Michigan, USA - Su13.VD.MM110.S.N | ecosystem: Environmental > Aquatic > Freshwater > Lake | place: USA: Michigan | collected 2013-07-16
GAGGTGGAAACCCATGAAAGACTAGTTGACCTTTACCGTGAAGAACTAGAGGAGTGAAAAATGAGTGATACAGAAAGCCTAGTGAGAACCTACCTGACCATCCGCAACAAGCGTGATGACCTAAGAATTAAGTACGAGTCAGATGACGACGCGCTTAAGCAAGACCTTGCCGCTGTGGAGACCGCGCTGCTGGCTATCTGCAACGACATGAACGTCAATGGGTTGAAGACCACCTTCGGGACGGTCACGCGCTCGCTTAAGGAGCGGTTCTTCTGCACCGACTGGGACAACTTCAAGAAGTTCCTAGCGGAAGTGGATGGTTTCGATCTGCTGGAGCGTCGGATCCATCAACGTAATTTCAAAGAATTCGTAGCTGAGAGGCAATCTGACGGTCTGCCTCCCGGTGTGAATGTACTGCGTGAGTTTGACATCGTAGTGCGTAAGTCTTCTACCCCCGTCGAAACAGTTTAATCAGTAGGAAAATATATGAGCAACGAACTCGCAAAAATCATCCAAAGCCTTCCTTCCATCGTCGAGACGGGGTTGGACGCCGACACTCTTGCAGTAGCTGGCGCTGGTGCGACAGGCAGTAAGCGGATCAGCATCAAGGGGCGTGTCTTCCGTAAGTTTGTCTCCGGTAAGGAGCAATCGGTGAACAAAGACATCTCCATGAATGTGATCTTTGTGAAGCTGGCCCACGAAGCCTCGCGCACGTTCTATGCATCCGCATGGAAAGAGGGAACAAAAACCTCTCCCGTTTGCTGGTCTAGTGATTCCAAGACGCCTAGCCCAGATGTAGAATCGCCAGCCGCTTCAAGCTGCAACGACTGCCCGAACTCCGTCAAGGGATCCGGTCAGGGCGGTTTGGGGACTTCCTGCAAGCTGTCATGGCGCACGGCGGTGGTTCTCGCTAATGATCCAGAGGGAGATGTCTATCAGCTTGTGCTCCCCGCAACTAGCTCCTTCGGTAAGGAAGAAAACGGTCAGTGGCCTTTCCGCCCCTATATGCAGATGCTTGCAGGAAACAACGTGAGCGCAGGAAGCATCGTCACCAAGATGGAGTTCGATACCAATTCGAGCACCCCTCGGTTGTTGTTTGCTCCTGTAGAGGCTGTACCCACTCAGTACCGTGAGACGATCAAGCGGCAAGGTAAGACCCCTGCGGCTGAGAACGCGATCAAGCTGACAGTCTATAAGACTGACAGTAGCGATGATGAAGGTGATGCCCCCGCGCAACCAACCCGTAGAGAGGGTACGCGCTCTGCTGAATCCCCGCCGACTGGCGATGCTTCAGATGTCATTAAAAAATGGGCTAAGCCCGGAAAGAACTAATCATGGCCCGCCGATACAACAAAGAAAAAGCCGACAAGATCATGGCTTATGAGGGTGACAACCTTGGGCAACAGTTTGGTAGGGCTGTACTGAAGTCCAACCTGCCACTCACCTACGTGGCTCAGTTGTTTGGTCTGACCCGCAACGCTATCGACCTGTGGTTTGCTGGCAAGCCTATCAAGAGCAAGCACCATGATCTAGTTCATAAGTTGATGGATCAGTTTGAGGATGACTACAAGGAAGCCAAGCTCCCGGCACAGAACCTCTTGAAAGCCAAAATATATCTTCTGCAATTCAAGGCGCAGGGGGTCGTGGCGGAATCCGACATGAAGTCGATGCCCCTTAACGCACCAGAAGGTAGCCCCGGCGTCACAGCAGAAATGCTATATGACTTGACCAAAGGAAGAGAAGCCGCCCGTGATGAGGCAGTATCCGAAGAGCAGTAACCTGCTCATCTTGTAGGTCTAAAAGGCGAGGGAAACCTCGCCTTTCTTGTCTCTGCGACTATGAATGAACTATTCTTTGAAAAAATCCTGCCTAGTCAGGGGGTTCTGTGCGTAGCGTCTATAAGCAAAACAGGACAGATCTCCCCCCGATTCCCTGAAACTGTCGATGAGCTACTGGCTCAGATCAGTAGCTTTCTCACTAAAGAAGTTAATATCTATTTCACGCCGGGATCCTATGAGGGGTCTAGGCGGACACAGAAGGACTGCGTAGCGGTCAGGTCATTCTTCCTTGACCTTGACTATATGCATGGCAAGAGCGTCTATATCAGCAAAGAAGCTGCGATAGCTGACACCGAGCGGTTCTGTGCCGAGATTGATTGGCCCGCGCCTACGCTAGTGGATTCGGGAGGCGGCATCCATGCCTACTGGATCTTTGACGAAGATCTGCCTAGCAAAGAGTGGACTGCCTACGCTGAGCGATTCAAGTCGTTATGCCTTGAGCACGGCATGATCATCGACGAATGTGTTCCCGCAGACTCAGCGCGGCTGATGCGTGTACCGGGGACGCTCAACTACAGATACGACCCACCATCCCCTTCGCTTCTTCTAACTGAAGTTTTTACTAGCCCAATCGAACGCCTACTCGGGGCGCTTGGCGAACCTGAAGAAAGTCCTATCAGTGATCTGTCGCAGATCTTTGCGTCGGCTGAGCAGGGTGTTGACGAGGAAACAAGAAGGATCTGGGATGAGCAACGCAAAAACTTCGAGTTCAGCTTCTACAGCATCGTTGAGAAAAGTCTTGAAGATGTCGGATGTAATCAGATCAAAGATGCTGTCATCAATGCTGCAACGCTTCCTGAGCCGCAGTGGTATGCCGCCATGTCAGTTGCGGTTCGCTGTACGGAAGGCATGGAGGCGGTTCATAAGTTATCTGAGGACTATCCGGGTTATAGCCCCACGGACACCGAGCGCAAAGCGAACCAGTCGCTAGAGAATGCTACAGGGGCACATAGCTGCGAGGCTTTTGAGTCTCTCAACCCTGCTGGGTGCAAAGGATGCCCGCACCGGATGAAGTTTGGGAAGATGGGGCCGATCTCGTTAGGGAAGACTCTACGTATTGCAGTTGCGATAGAAGTGCCTGAAGTAGATGAAACGGAAGCGGGGGAAGTAAGAGATCCGGAAATCCCAACGGGAGTCCCGCACTCACTAGTATTCCCAGACTATCTATTGCCATATGCACGGGGGCAGAATGGTGGCATCTACTACATCCCACCTAAGCGCACGACCAAAGACGGCAAGGTGATTCAGGACGACCCCGAGTTACTGATGCAGCATGATCTTTACCCGACGCAGCGGATGTTTAGTCCCTACGATGGCGAGTGTTTGATGATGCGCCTAGTCTTACCCAGAGATGCTATACGCAACTTTATGTTGCCCCTCAAGGATGTAGCGGCATACGAGAAGCTGAAGGCGGCACTAGCCAGTAATGGCGTAGTGTTTGAACCCGCAAAGATCAATCGCCTCGCTTCATACATTATGAAGTGGAGCAGCTTCCTCATCAACACAGAAAAAGCAGAGGTAATGCATATGCAGCAAGGATGGACAGAGGGACATCAATCGTTTGTGTTGGGCGCAAATGAGTACTCAAACGGAAAATGCCATGCCTCACCCCCTTCACCAATGTCTAGGAATATCACAAAGTATCTAACTGTCAAAGGTACTTATGAGCGGTGGCAGCAGTCGGCACAGGCATTGAATGCGCCTGAGTTCGAGCTTCATGCGTTGGTTCTGTTGGCGGGATTTGCTTCACCTTTGATTGAGTTCACCAGCGTCAACGGGATCATCTTCTCTGTACTGGGCGCAACAGGATGCGCTAAGACGGGTGCGCTGTATGGAGCACTGAGCATTTGGGGCGAACCCGCTCCGTTGGCGCTGAACGATGCCACAGACAACAGCTTGATTCAGCGTATGGTCTCGCTGAAGAACCTCCCGCTTGGGCTGGACGAGCAGTCGAACATGGCTCCAAAGACTGCCTCTGACCTAGCCTACAAAGTTTCGGCTGGCCGATCAAAGCTACGGATGCAAGCATCGACGAACTCCGAGCGCAATCAAGAGTACCTTACCCATCTGATCTGTATTGCCACATTGAACCAGTCAATCAAGGACAAGGTTCAGCAGTTCAAGTCCGATGCCTCTGCCGAGGATATGCGGATCTTTGAGGTCTATGTAGATAAGCCTTCCACCCTTACGGAAGCGTTAGGTAAGGAGGTGTTTGATGCATTCAACTTCAACCACGGTCATGCTGGCCCGATCTACGTACAGAAGCTCATGGAGCTTGGGCCTCAAAAGGTTAGCGACATCATCTCTGAAGAGTACGACAAGGTTATGGCGCGGTTCACTGGTAAGAGTGAATTCCGTTTCCTGATCTGGTTCGGGGCAGTGATCTTTGCCGCTGAGCGTTTTTGCAGGATGGCGGGGATCGTTGACTACGAAATGGCCCGAATCGGTAACGTATTGCTGAAGAATCTCAACACGATCTCTGACAACCGAGAGAAGAACAAGATGGATCCTACCGTTTTGTTGGGTGAGTTCATGGACAAGCACATCAGAGATACGCTAGTTATCCAAGATGGCAGGGTCACGCATGAGCCGTTCGGAAATCTGCTTGTTAGAGTTGAGGTTGAAACCGATGAGTCTGAAAAGATCTGCAATGCCTTCGTATCAAGCTCCGCACTCAAGACATTCTTATCTGATAAACAGATCTCTATCCATGCCTTTGAGGACGATATGAAGCGTCGGGGCATCCTATCTGCACTGGCTGGCAGGGACAGGATCAAGAAGAAGATGGCGGGGGGCTGGAAGGCGGGCTTGAGTTCCACCAACATCCATGCCTACGTGTTCAAGATGAATGCCGAAGACTTTATTGGAACGATCAATGAGCCAACCGCAATCGCCGCTTGACGAGCCAGTATGGATCTTTCCATTCGAGGTAATGGATGTGGGGGAGAGTTTTTTCATCCCCACAATGAAACCCGCCTACATGATCAATGCCATAGAGGACGGAGCCAAGCGAGCCCAAACCAAAGTCAAAGCCTACATAATGACTGAGAAAGGGGTGCTTGGCGTCCGTGTATGGAAGATACGTTAAAGCTGATTGTCGCTGATCGCTTTCATACCCATAAGGGCATTCTGTTTCATCGTATCTTGGATAGGCTGCATCTCTTTCAATTTAGCCGCCTTCTCTTTTATGCTCATACTACGATCCTCACGAACTTTGTTCATGGCTGCACGGATAGTCCTGAGCGGGCCACCAGTCTGCTGCTCATAGTAATGCACAAGACCGGGGTACTCAGGGTGATCCTCAATGTAGGCAGCAAGCCTCTTGGGGTCAGCTTTTAGCCCGTCCATACGTGACTTGATAGCCATCACCTTCTGCTCTGTTTCAGAGAACTTACGTGAGTCGTAGTTCGATGGCGTACCGATGAAGCTGGCGATTGGGAGGGCGGTTTTCTTTGCGTCAAATTCCATCTTACCTGCCGCCATCAACCCCAAGTTTGTACCTGCCGAAGCGATCTGCGCGATACCGTCCATGTAGTTATTGGCAAAGAAGTACAGCACGTTAGGGGTGATATCAACACCGCCCTTAGTTATGTCGTAAAGCCACGTAGATGTAGATTTATACATCTGAGGGATGTTATCACCGCCCGTATATGCATTACTTGCACGGTTTTGACGGTTGTTGTAGATCGCATTCCCCATGCTGTTCTTATTCATCACGTACTCAAGGAACGGCTTGATAGGTGATGGAGCAATCGAGTCAAGAGCAAACGCCAAAGGGCTATCCAGTGGGTTCATCTTGGAGATAGGTATTGGCAAGAAGTTGTCCAGCCCTAGCACCGCGATGTTCCCTAACCCTTCCTTCACTGACGCCGTACCCGAGGCCATCATTGAAATCTGAGCCCCCGCCGAAGCAAATGCGCCCAGACCATACGGCCAAGGAACCTGTACAGCATTAGTCATTCCGGGGATGAAGAAACGCGCATAGCGACTCCAACGGGACGGATCATCCGTCTCCACTTTGTTGCGTTGCTTGTCGTCCTCACCAGACAGCATAAGGGCAATTTGATACGTAGCCGCCCCCATGCCCATCAGCGCAGCAGTGGTGACACGGGCGTTGACCTGAACCCCCTTGGCTTCCTTGATAGCCTTGAGGATCTGTGCCTCTGTAGCTTTAGTGCCAGTAGCCTGTGCACGGATCTTGGTCTCAATGTCTTTTGCGCTTTGGAACGCAGGGGATAGTGCATCAATGGCTCGCACAGCACCAGTAGCAGCAGGGCGGAAGAACATGAACACTGCACCCAGCGCCTTGCCATAGTGCCCAACTTGCTCAAAGTTTGCTAGGTTCTTAGTGTATTCAGCGGCTCGAACTTTGGCCTCATCTTCAGCCTTTGCGCGGGGCATCCCCTCTTTCAGATTCTTCTTAAGGAAGACATCCCTCATTACTCTGTATGTAGCTGTGCGGTTAGCCAACTCAAACATTTCTGAGTAGTTGTTGAAGAACGCCCCCACATCTTTCACGACACCATTTCTACCTATCCCACCAACCATCTCAGTGAGTTGACCTTTGGTGGAAATGCCCTGTGCATAAGACACACGGCCTTTGACCATGTACTCAAGCATATCTTTGACGAATTCGTCCGTATTTCCAAGCTTCTCGGCTTCCTTAGCGCGGCCTGTTTCAAACAGATTCGCCACCTTCCATGCCTTCTGTAATCCACCTGAACCAACTTGACGAGAAATCTCAGTAACAAGCTGCGCGGCCTTGACAGGGCCGAACTGTGCGCTCAAGAATCCAGCATTGGTGAGCGCATCACGGGCGAAGTTCATGGGGCCGAACGCTAGGTTGTATGCAGTGTGGGTACGCCCAATGAATCCCGTGACTGCATTCAACTTGTCTAGAAGAGGATTTGCTTCTCTATAAGTACGACGAATAGCCTCTGCTTCAGCATTATTTTGCAACTTGATAACCGTAATGGATCCATCGGGCTCGTAGTGGTAAACCACCTTTTGCCCCTTAGCGGCTTCCATCACATCAGGGTTGTTGATCCGATCCTCAAACTTGATGCTCTCAAGTTTTCCGTCTTTTAGGTCGGCTTTCAAGATGTTGTCAATCGCGGCGTTCTTAATAGAAAGCGTCAAATCTTTACGCCCCAATCTAGCCGCAGCACGGCCCCCATCGGCCAGAGTTTGCAAGACCGAATTGTCGGAGTCAGAGTGACGCCCGCCCATTGCGTTTTCTTTTTCTTGCAGATCGCCAGCTAACCTACGCGGGTCTGTACGTACATCAGAATCATCCTTGCCGCCCTTGCCCTTGAGCGGGATGTAGTTTTTGAACCCATACATAGAGATGAGGTTAGATACGCCCGGAGCCCAGTAGTTTGCTTCCTTGTTTATACTGGCGGTCTCATCTTGATAGTCTTTGATGTGCCCTGCGATTTCTTTCAATCGCGCCTTGTTCTCAGGAGTCTCAGTATCAAACTTCTGACGCATGAGCTTCAACTCTTCTTGCGTAAGCGTACCCCCGACCCGATAGCGGTCTGAAGTCTTATCGAAAAGCTGCTTCTCCATAGCCTTATCAATAGGCTTAGGATTACCATCCTTGTCTTTCAAGAACTTGGTGGTACGGGTGGCATCATTCGTGGCATGAATGTCAATGATCTTATCAAGCTGGGTGCGGTAGGCTACTGCCTGTGCATCAGTTGTGCGTGGATCTATAACGCTCTTCAGAATAGCTTTTCGAGCATCTTCAGGCGTATACAGTTTGCTCCCAATTTTCACGGACTTATTCACAAAGTCCAATGGGACAGTAAGCATATACAGAACTGAACGGCGCTCAGGCTCATGCCGCGCTAGCATATAGTAGTGCGCCGTCTGGAGTGCCTTCTCAACACTTATCTTATTGGCTTTGGCAAAGTCAACAACACTTTGATCAATGTTCTGCTTAAATCCTTCCAACTGCGTATCAAAAACATAGCGAGCTTTACTACTTGCCCCGGTAATCTGTGTCCAGACGTTATTGATGCCTTTGCCAGTATGCTCAATAAGCCCCAACCTATCGTAGCGTTCTTGCAGGTTCTTAATTGGTCGTTGCGCGTTCTGGAACAGCGTGACTATATGCTCCCCGATCTTTGGGGCATTGATAATACTCTGTATCGAGCGGGTGGGCTTACCAGCAATGATAGGCTGATCAATGACCTCATCCGGAGTCCTTGCCGCAATCGTAGGCCCTTTGCTCCTCTTAGCAGGGAGCGGGGGATGTTTAATCCCAGCCTCGGTAGCTGATAGCAAATGCTCAAAAGCACCAAACGTCTCCATAAGCACGTTCGAGCCAACGACCTTATCCTTCTTGAAGATCTCTTTATTGAGCCCAAGCAACCTTGCGATTTCTTTGGTGAAGTTTGTCCAGAGGTTCTTTGACTCGGGGAGAATATCCGTTATCAGCGGTGTTGGACCCGCCTTTTTACCCGCCTCGCCCTTACCCTTGCTTGGCTGAGCATAGCTCCACTCAAGGTTCTGCAAATCCTCTTGCAGCTTGTGATCCGTCAGCGAGTACGATAAGAACTCTTTGATGTTCTCAAACGCATTAGGGTATTTATTGCCTAATGTCGTCTTAGCCTCATCCATCATTGCCTGTAGGTGCTCTACGGCAGCAATCTGATCCTCAGTAAGCGACTTGTAGTTATTCTTATAGGCGTCTAGGACTTTGATGGTTGCAGCATGGACAAGCTCATGCATGAGCGACTTGTCAGTAAGCCCTGCCTTAGTAACCTGTACGGTATCTGTCTTGGGATCGTATTGCGCCAAGCGACCTTCAGGGAGACTATCAACAAGTTCAATCTTGCTGTTGATGCCAGTCTTATGAAGCTGCTCAGCAATAGCACGGTACAGATAGTTAGGCGAAGCTTTACGGAGGTAGTTTAAGACCCCCTGCATATCGCCCTTTTTAATTAGTTCCGTGATGCCTTCAGGGATAGACTTCTCACCAGCTTCAGCTTTCTTAAGCCTTTCATTACGAGCTTTATTCTCAGCATCGAATGCAGCATTTCGGGCAGCAACTTCAGCTTGGCCTTCAGGAGTGCTTTCTTTTTGCTCAGTATCCCATCCCAGTTTCTTAGCCGTATCATCGCTTACCTCAACCTTGGGGCGCTCAGATTCTGCTTTCTTGTTTTCCGCCGCTGCTTTAATCTCAGTTTGGCGGTCAGCTTCAGTTTCGTTATACTCTTTTTCAGCGCCTTTTAGCTTCTCAGCTTTCTCAAGCTCATGCTGCTTACGCACCTCTTCAAACGCCTTACGCTGGCTCAATGCAGAGTCATTCGTATTGTTTTTTGTATAGAGGTCACGACTAGCCTGAGACAAATCCCCCCAATTAGGGAATGAATAGCTAAGATTATCGGCACGGCTCTCTATCACACGGTTACGGGAGTAACTGTCTCGGGCCTCATGCTCAGCCAAAGCTGCTTTCTTAGCCGCTTCACCCGCTGCCTTAATCTCAGGTTCACCCTTACCAGCTTCGGTAGCTTCCCTAATAGCAGCGCGGACTGCATCTTCAGATGCGGATCTACCCGTCTCTACGTGCTCTGACAATGCGGCTGCGGCCTTGTCATGCTCAGCCTGTGTGTTCTCAGAGATACGGTCTCTGAAATACAGAACCTTTTGGTGGGGCGTAAGCTTGCTGAACTCTGGCAGGTGCTGCTGTTCTGACTCTGCGATATTTTCGTTGTAATGCTGACGAGTCTCTTCATAGAGATCTTGCTGCTCTTTAGAAATTTGCAGTGGTTTTTTCTGAAGATCTTGCTCTGCAATGACTTCTGGGGTAACAGCAGATAGCGGCTTACCTTCGCCACCTACTTGTGGGCGAGCAATTTCAGCCTCCAGCTTCATAGCCGTGACTACACGGTCTCGGAATACTTCGTTGCTCTCGCCCTTCTTTTTCTTGATGCTCAACAGATTGGCATTTACAGCAAGAAGCTGCATACCGTCTTTGTCAAGATTACCGAGCCTCTCTATATCCCCAAGCAGTTTTGCCTGTTTAGGTTCTACTGGTTGAGGAGCCTCTTGCTTAGGCGTAATGATAGGGGCCGCAAATTCATCACGATCAAATGGGGTTTTGGTGGCGGGAGCCTCCACTGCGGGCGTAACTTCCTCTGGCTTTCCTTTAAGCACAGCGAGCTTTTGCTCAAGCTCCGCTAAATTAGTACGCATATCGCGTAGCTGTTCGGCGGTTTCATTCCCAAAGAAATCATCAAGATTATCTTTAAGACCCGCGATCTCTCTTTCTAACTTAGCTACCTCTGATACCGCTTCGGGATTAGCCTCCTCTGGTTTAACTTCGGGCTTAGCCTCCTCTGGCTTGATCTCAGCCTTAGCGCGAATCTTTGCTACAACTGAAACAGCCGTATCGGTATCAGTTACTTCAATCCCATTGTCTGCCGCGATCTTCTTCAATCCATCCGTAAGTTCGGTTGGAATACCACCACGATCTACGGCTTTCAGTAGATTTTTAGCTGTCTGTGTAAGTTCGGCGGTCAGTGGAGGGGGTATATTGCCCTCTCCTGTTCCAGCCCCGCCAACAGCAGACTCAGGTGCTCCCACTCCCGTTGACTCAACTCTCTCAACTCCTCCGGGGGTGGTTCCTGCACCGGACTCGCCAGCCATGCCAATGCTTTCTCCAACTGGGGGAGGGAGAGTTCCATCGGCTGCACTCGTAGTGGTTTCCGTAGCTGATTCAATTTCCGCATAGGGGTCCATCAATTCCGAGAGTTCGTCGGGGGTAGCTTCAGAGGTAGCTTCAGAGGTAGCTTCAGCCTTATCTCCGACCACGGTTGGAGTTTCTTCCTTACCTTCAGTCGTCAGTGCTTCATCAGCTTGCTTAGCGCGAAGGGCATCGCCTTCAGCCTTTGCGTTCTGGATCGCAGTACGCTTCTCCCTCATATACCCATATGGGCCAACCACACCTCCGAAGACAGCGCCACCTAAGAAGGTTTCAAGGTAATCTTTCCTAGCCTCTTCGTCCGTAAGGTTCAACCCTGCTTGCAAGCGGGTGAGGGCTTCCTTACCCGCCATAGCAATGCCAACCTCACTCATTGCCTTACCAGTAGCAACGCTGTATTCAACAACGGTTTTTCTGAGGGCTTGCTCAGCGACTTTCTTGGCTTCCTCTTCGGTAAGCTTTATACCCTTACTACCCAACAATCCCCGGACACCGGGGAGCATCTTTGCAGCACCAAAGTCTAGGGCTGTCTGTGGTATCGCCGTGGCGAGCGCGCCTCCGAGGTTAGTCTTTTCAAGCGGAGTACCAGTCTCAACTTGTTTAGCGATATTGCTTGCAGCGTTAGGTGCATAGGCAACCAAAGCCTGTAGAGCCAGAGCCGTGCCCCCACCAATAAGCCCCAACTCAGGGCCAGCAGCAATAGCAAGTGGCGCTGCTAGATATGGGACTGCACCACCAAAAGTCTCAGCAACTTTAGTGACACCCCAATCTTCAGTCGGCTTAAAGATCTTTTGTTGGAATTCCCTTTGCTGCTTGTTGTAGTCAGCGGCAGCTTTGGTATCCATCAACCCCATGCGCCCAGCGAGCAATGCTCCTGAACCTTGCATCTCGGCAAAACTTGCGCGGGCCGAGGGTACAAAACCAGACTCCGGTTCTTCTACGCCGGGGGCAGCAGTGGCAGGGCCATACAGGTCGGGGAACTCACGCTGGGCTCGATCCGCTGCGTCCTCATAGGACATACTATCGGGAATCTTGACGTATTTCCCATTAGGAAGCGGAAAGTATTTAGCCACGCTCATCCCCCATGAAACTTCCTGCTACTTCATCCTCGGGGACATCCCTTGCTAATCCCCTATCGTATCCCTGTGACAACCGAGGATTTTTACTTAAATACTCGTTATAAATTGTCTGTTTATAGATTTTTGCTTTTGCGGGGCTAGTCTTTAGAAGTTCGAGGTATTGTGGATCCCCCTGCCCATAAGGGCCACCTTTCATAAGAAAAGCATCAACCATCTTCATTACCTCATTGTACGAAGAAGCTGGCGGAAGAGTGTTAATACCCTTATTCTTCATATAATCGTAGTAGGAGTTCTTAGAGTCAAGCTCTGCTTTACGGTATCTTTCAGTTGACTCCAACTGTTTCCGCGCCATCTCATCTTGCATTGTGTAATGAGTCATCTGATTGCGCTGGTTCAGCAACTCACCAGCCAGCCTCATGTCACCCCTACGGAGTGCTGACTCATACTTGGTCTGCACATCTTGCAGCTTCATCATTTCAAGATCAGAAGTGTTCTGCCCAGCCATTGCACCTGTATATGCGCCAAGACCTTTAAGCCCTGCATTACCAATACCAACACCTAAATGCTGTGAAGGGCTTCCAGCCAAAGCGAACCCTGCGGTCATCAGGGCTTGATCCATTGGACTGAATTTAGATTGCCGTTCAGCAATCTTGGCTTTCATTTCAGCAAGAGATTTTCGACTGTCATCTAAGATGTCACCGCTCTGAAGCCCTGACATGATCTCGTTCAGTTGATCCATCTGGCTAGGGGCGGCAGGGGCTTCAGCCTGTTCCCTCTGTGGAGCCATTGGGCTAGGACGCGAAGTCAATGCATATTCAGGGTTAGGCATGGGCGCTGGCCCCGGCCCCGAAAGTGCCGCTGCCATTTGAGCATGGTCGGGTCCGCCGAAATTAGGTATGACTGGTTTTTGCGGAGTTTGTGGCTCATCTGTTTCCCCCCGAGACCTTCTAAGCGCATCCGTCATAGGAGTCATAGAAGCCGAGTCGTAGAACGCATTTGTCGGGAGATACGGTATCTTTGCCCCAAATGCGTTTGCACCGCGCACAAGCGTACTTTCAGCCGCACCTGTAATAGCACGGGGGATCAACGTCCCAACGTCATACGCCGCCGCACCAATCTCTTTGGCGCGGTCTAACGCCGAGTTCCCTACACTAGAAAACGCGTTGTCAATCGCTTCACGATCACTTTCTTCTCTAGTGGGTGGGTTCCAACCCAAAGTTCTTTTTGCGGCTGGCGTATTTGCAAGCCCCGCCGCTGGAGTAGCTGCTTGTACATTTGAAGTAAGCCTGTCGGCTGTTTTAGTTAAGTAGTCCCGTGCTTCTGGCTCAAGTTGGGCTCGATTTACAGCGCCTTGATTAGCCTTAAGATGCTTATCTGCAACGGTCTCACCATCGTGATACGCCATTGCTATCTTTTCTGGATCCCCGCCATACTTCTTGTGTAGCGTGGACATAAACGTCAACGACGCATCTATGTTCTTGTATGGATCAGTGAACTCATCGTCTTTCAGACCTAAGCTTCTACCCGTTGGACGGATGAGTTGGCCGATTCCTGTGGCAGTGCTCTTAGGATTCTTAAGATTTGGGTTATAGCCAGATTCTTGCTTAAAAATGGCGTCAGCAATCTCACGGGGTATGCCCCGCGCATCCGCCTGTGCAAGTGCGTACTCTCTGTATGTTTTGAAGTCTTCTTTTGGGTCACCTTTAACGGTCTTCCCTTCAGCGAACGCAATGATCCCACCACCCGCAGCCCGAACAGGTTCAGGGCTTTCTTCCATAGCGTTAGGGGCAGCGATTCCGGTTTCGGCCATCTGTTGACCGTTAGGTACGGACGGAAGCCCTGCCATAAGGGAATCTTTGACAGTTTGCTGCGGAGCCCCAGCCGCCGCTGCGTTATTCATGCGGCTATGAATAGCCTTCGCTGCCTGAGCCTGAGACAGCATGATGATGAAACCGGGGTCTCCTTGATGCAGATGAAGGTATTGGTCAATCTGCTGATCACTCATACGAGTGAAAGGGTTATTCATCATAACTTACCCTTTAGTAATTTTACGGAGAAGACCAGAAGCTAAGCCCGTGGCCTTCTTGGACTTGATAGTTCCGCCCTTTGCTCTGAGGAGGGGAAGTGCAGCCGTACCAAGGCCCAGTGCCATATTTGCTGGATTGGGTGCAGCCTCATACATCTGGCGCTGAGTCGTAGAACCAACCGCAGGATTCTTGATCAGGTCACTCATGAAGCCCAGTTGCTTATAAGCGTAGTTCTGCTGATCCATGAAGTCTTGGTGTGCGATATCATCCGCCCGCTGCTGCTGCGACTGCCGCTGCGACCCATAGGTATTACGCAGCTTATTGATATCCATACCTTGCTGGAACTGCTGCCCACCAAGCGTAGACAACAACTGAGCGGCGTTTAGCCCTTGTCCTGCACCGAACTGTCGAGACTGTTCCCGCGCCTGATCTGCTGAGAGACCGTACTGTGCGCGATTCTGTGCATCCTGCATCTGCCGCTGTTGGTCTGCGCTGAACATCCCTGCGGCTTGATTGAACGCATCGCTGTAACCTCTGGCGTTGATGTCCGCCATGTTTTGCAGGGTGTTCTTCTCAGTCATGGACTGCTGCAACGCACCGCGAGTACCGCCGAAAGCCCCCATGCCCACTGCTTTGGCAGCGTTCATGTTCTGCGCTTGCATACCTGCACTAGCAGCTTCACGCAGTTGAGGAGCCAACGCACCCTCAAGGTACGGGTTCATGTACTGGTTGACATTCGCACCCGTGTACTGCTGAAGCTGGTTGTTGTACTGGTTCTGGAAATCCGCAGGGTTGTACTGCCCAGCTTGAGTAGCCATTTGCGTGGCCTGATCAATCTGTGGCGCAATACCCATGTTTTGAGCGTCTTGGAAAGACTGCTCCTGCATTGGGTCAAAGCCAGCTAGCCTCTCACCCCCGTAAGCAACATACGGATTCTGATTGATATCAGTTAGGGCTGCACCTTTAGCTAGAACATCCTTTGCATAGCCACGCGCCCATGCTGGGAGTTCTTGGGTCTGTGTAGTACTAGATGGTTGTTTACCGCCGCCGCCGCTCATGATTTATTCCTTAAAAATCTTCTGGTAGATGACCGATTGAAGGTCATAGTCCCTAGTGTTTGCTACTCTGCGCCATCCGGGTCGTCCAATGAACTCAATGCCGATGCAGCCAGCATCCTTTGCAAACCGCTCTGTGTATTCCTGCATCTTGTCTTCCACGAACTCCATCGTCCCCGGCTCCATCGCGCAGTACTGAATGGTGAGGAACTTCGCCTGTGGGTATTCTTTAATTTCCGTGATGAAATGTCCATAGACTTTTTCTTCATCAAACACCAACCAAAGCTGCATCTGCCCTGTGATGACGAACCGGACAATGTCGTCCACTGACGAACGCCCCCCACTCCACTCTGAGGAAATCTTCAAATACGGCAGCGCCATTGCTACCGCATTCGTGATGTTTCCGTTAAGGACGAGCGTGATGTCTTTCATGCGGGCATTAGTTTATGAGCCTTGGTGTTCTTAGCAACTTGCTTCTTACCCGTAGTCTTGCGCCGAGCGTTCTGAATGCGGTCCATCATGGCATAGAGTTGCTTTGCGCCAGCTTCGGTAGAACCATTACCCAGTTCCGACACGATCCGCGCAGGGATCACAAACTCACCGTCAGCAAGCCTAGCGGGTTGCTTTGCCCCAATAATTGCAGGAATAGAGTCAGACACACCATCACCGGGACCGCGAAGCAA
>Ga0181347_1000344_pt1 | contig 15380 bp, 15 predicted proteins | sample Su13VDMM110SN_FD_130102 | JGI IMG/M metagenome (GOLD analysis project Ga0181347, IMG submission 130102) | Freshwater viral communities from Lake Michigan, USA - Su13.VD.MM110.S.N | ecosystem: Environmental > Aquatic > Freshwater > Lake | place: USA: Michigan | collected 2013-07-16
AAGGTTTCATAAACCAGAGTATAAGAAGTATAATACCAGTGATAACAATCCAGATCCACATATACTATATACGTGATGTTATTTTACACATTCTGAATTGTCAGAATTTAATTTGTAACACTCGTTACAGTTGTGGTGGACGTGTTGGACCTGTTCACAGTCGAACTCCCAGTGAGAGTGGACGTGCCGCATTTTCCATCCGCCCCTTTCACAAAACTACTGAGACACTTGTCAGCGACACACTCGCTTCCATTCTTCTTAAAAGTGAGGGCATTCAGGCCTGTTGAAAAACATTCACCATACTGTGACACATCTACGAAATGGTGATCATCGGCAACATACTCAGTCACTCCATTCAGGGTAATCGTAAGTCTGTTATCAGCTGGTGGTGGCTCCTTCCCCACCCACAAGTGAGTAGGTGTCGTGTTTGCATAGGCCAAGTACTTGTAATCTGGGTACAACTGAATCTCTTTTATTTTTATATCCTTCTTGTTCAACCATGCATCCTTGAACGCGTCCTGTGTCAATTGAAGACTTGAAATGTCAATGTATCCCTTGAGAACATTCTTCCCACCACCACCACCACCACTCACGAAATAAAGGACAACGCCAATAATTATAATGAGAACGACTAGAATGAACCCCCCTACTAAAAGTTTTCCTTCTGTTGTCCAGGGTGCAGCAGGCACGGGTGCAGCAGCGGGAACGGGTACGCTGGATGAGTTTTCCATATACTATACTACCAAGTAAACTATTTTCTGATGCATGCATTTTTCTCAGGGGTCAATACGTACCCAATATCACAGGTAGGTCGACACGTTCCATTTGGAAGTTTCCTGAATGGAAGAATTACCCCAGTAGTATCAGCTTTTCTATCTGGAACACACGAACCATACTGGGTTATATCAAATATAATAAATTTTTCCTTCCATACACGAAATTTAAGTACATCTTCGGTGGGGGGTGGGGGGGTTGTGCCTGGTGGCATTGATCTTCCTACAAATATTTCAGTCATGTTTCCTGTACTATACGTCGTATCTATTGCCATATACTTGTAGTGTGGCCACATGTTCTTACCATTCACCATAACCTTCTTCTTATTGATAAAATCACTGATAAAATTAGGCATGTCTGCTTTTTTTCCGATATATACATACCCTGGGGGTGGGGTGGACGTGTACGATTCAGAACGACCCGACCACATGTACCAGGCAATGAGAGCGATGATAACAAAGAGAATCCAGCGTGGGAACGATTTTTTCATTATAGAGTCTACTGAGAAAAAATAGCTGTCTTCACAATGTGTGTACCAATCTGCATGTTATTCAGAGTCTGGTCACAGTGCGCACATGATGAAGGGTCTTCAAACTTGACATAGACGGTTCCACGGATAATCTTGAGATTCGTAAAGGTTCCGAAATCCGCCAGGGTATCACGAACGTGAGCGTACCCGATCGGTTCCTCGACACCCGTGGAACGCAGGGGGGCAGAGTGTGGCAGCCCACGGAGTACAAAGTTGAAATGTTTGTGTATGGCATCCCGCTCGATACTGTACAGGAGGGAATTCAGGGTATATTTGGCGAATGCTGGGTTCTTTTTCGCAAGCACCGCAATTTCTTGAATCTTCGGGGCGGTCTGGGACATGTCAAATCCCGTGTATCCGACGAGATCCGTGATGCGATCACAGCTTTTGGGGTTCAGATGGCGAACAGTCTCCATTTCTTAGAGAGTGGTCCACACGTACCTAGGTGTGTCACGGACACGTTTTTTTTAGTAGAGTACAGTAACCAAAATGTCCAAATTTGTTTCACTCCTGATGTTTTCACGCACCCAAGCACATGCGTTCCATCTTCAGACCAGATCCTTTGCGGTCCACAAGGCACTTGAAGAATACTACACAGCAGTCGTACCCCTGGCAGACGCGTACGCAGAAGCCTATCAGGGAAAGTACGGAATCATTAAACGATACTACAATTTCAGTCTCTTGGGGGGCACGGCTTCGACCAAGAAGATTATTGATTTTTTCAAAGTCATCCTCCGTGAAGTGATGAAACACCGTCGCGGGGTGCGTGACACGTACTTGGCCAACATGGTGGACGAGGTCATCACCCTCATCCGCTCGACCCTCTACAAATTAAACAATCTGCGATAGATCATAGATACGCCAGGTGGTACCATCTTGATGATAATCAAGAGGACTCGTAGGTACAGCAGAGCCTGGTTTACGTCCAACTTTGTATTTCGTAGAAGACGCGGTGGTGCCCCCATAATTACACCCTTCGTCCAAATATAAAGTACCCATGTTTGGTAGTGTTTTACCCCATTGTATATGTACACGATAATTAGCCTCATCAAACACAGTTGCGGTGGGGTCATCATTAAGCGATCTTATAGCCACTGCAACATATTTATAACCCTCTGATTTTTTACCTCCAGGTTTCTCCCATTCCGTTTTAAGATCTTTTAAAGTTGCACGCGGTCCATTCCTACCAAAAACATCGTCAAGAACATACGGTGTAGAAATGTTTGTTGATGGATCATATCCCATTAGTGGCGCCGAGGCTGAGTCAGTTTTATGACACCAAGCATTTGATGTACCACATGCAGGCCATTTTTTGGAAGGATTGACACATCCAGTGATACCATCGGTTGGACCAATCAGGGTGTCAGTAAATCCAGGTGTCATGAGTGCATACCCCATACACGTGTTTGCATATGGTTTCTTAAAGTGTGTAGAAGGTCGTAACGTGAATGCGTCAGCCCCGCGACTTTTTGCGTATTCGGCGCATGTCTTGACCGTGTAATTAATTCTTGGATTTTCGGTAAACGTGTCAAATATCATGAAATTAGCTGCTGCTGGACTCCATCCAGCTACAGTCTGAGGATCTGGGGCAGGTGCAGGACCCCCTGGGGGACATGGGCTCGGGGAGGGGCCAGGGGCCACGGTGGCCGCCTTCTTGTTCTTTTCCCTGGACCAGAAGACTGTCATTACGATTGCCCACACTAATAAACCTGCCGCAACAAACCAATCAAAAGAGTTGACGAGTCGGACATTTTATTATACATCTAGATTATAAAATGTTTCTATTTGTCCTCACCATCGTGGCACTCAGCATATTGGAATTCGTGGGGGACAGCAATTTCAAGTTTTTTGCGCGAACAAATCGGCCCTTCTTTCTTGCATTCGGGCTCCTTGCGTACCTCGCCATGGTGGGGGTCCTTGTGGCGGCCCTGAAAGAGGGCAACATCATCTTCACAAACGGAATGTGGGATGGTATTTCAGCTCTGTTGTCAACGGTGCTGGCGTACATACTCTACAAGGAACGTCTGAACAACAAGTACCAGTGGACAGGTCTTGCCCTTGTGATAGCTGGGTGCACCCTCCTAGGTTTTGGAAAAGTGCCAAAGTAAAAACAAATCATCTGTACTTTGACAAACTATAATATTGTGTGAGCTGCGGGGTCACACAGTTGTACCGACGTGAAATCTTAATCATAGCCTCGTTGACATAGATTCTCAGTGCATCAAACATCTCCATGCTTTCATTCACATTCCTCTCCATGATAAGCCGACGAATGATATCTTCCCCCGTGTTTACAAACATCTGAAAAACATCGTGAATCTCAGAAATCTTCTTCATCCGCTTGTCACCCTCCTGGATACGCTTCTTAAACTCAGTCTCCGTGATGGAGTTCATGAGATACAGGATCCTCAACTGTGAATTGTCAATTGGGTACACACGAAACCGAAACCGTACTTCATAATCTTCAATGTGTCGCAACGCATTTAAAATCTGAACAAAAAGGTTCTCAATCTGATCAGGACAGGGTCGAATTGCAAACAGCATCTCCATCACGTGAACTCTCCCACCGCACGGGACATCCCCAGGCGTGCGTGGAATCACCCCACCATTCATTCGTCTCTGAAATTCAAAGTAGTGGGGGTTGTGGATGACACCCGTCTCCACCTCCAGGGTGTCCCAGTTGAACACCGTGTGACACGAGGGGCACCACATCTGGGGGCATCCCGAAATCTTGAAAATCATCTCACCACACCCAGGACATGACTTGGTATCCTTTTTTATGAGAGTGAACGACTCCACCCGCTCGGTGTCACACACGTGGTCACTCACAAGAACATCATTGCACTTGGAGCAGATGTTATTCTTGCAGATGGTGCAGTTCCAATCCTCTGACAAAAACCCTCGGCACCCCTCAGCTGGGCACTTGTGAACAAACTTCTTCTTGGGGCGGGTGGTGGGGGCTCCCTCGAGCTGGTGAATCTGGTTCTGCACCTCTCTCATCTCCGCGGCGTAATCTCTCCCCACGGTGGGATTGTTGCGGCGTTCCACATACAAATTTGACACCTGTGTGTACAGATTGCGTATGGTGATACGTCGGTCCAGTTCAGCTTGCGAAGCGGGGAGCAAACACTTTTCACGTTCAAACAGGATATCCTGTTTATGTTTTTTGAGATTGTCATTGACAAAGGTGCGCGTGCAGTTCATGTCAACAAATTCGCGGTTCCACGCTTTGCGACATGACATGCAATGGGGGTCAAGTGTAGTATCCAGGAGGTACCGCTGCACACATGACTTGCATGCGACTGTTTCACAGTATCCACACGTAATTGGTTTTCTGACAGTTTTGTTGAAATTTTCACAACATATGGTGCACGACATTCTTATAATAGGGGGGAAAATGTCCTAGCTTGTTTTGAGACATTTTTTAGTAACGCCGACGGTACCCTCCTCCTCCCCCTCTTGAAGAAGAGGCTACCAATAAAAGGATGAGAAAGAAAAAGACACCCCCACCCACTGCAAACCACACCCAGTTGGGCTGATTTTGAAATTGCTTTTTCTGGAAGAAATCTTTAATCTTGGTCAGGGTATCTTTTTCAGCTGGTGGTGTGGTGGCACGTGGAGCCGTTGTGGTGCGAGCCGTGGCCGTGGTGGTGGCGGGCGTGTCAGGGGTGCCAGTGCCAGGGGTGCCAGTGCCAGTGTCGGCGGGAGTGCCTCCTCCAGTGCCAGTGTCGGCAGGTGGGGTGGCAGCAGTGCCTCCGCCTCCGCCTCCGCCTCCGCCTCCGCCTCCGCCTCCGCCTCCGCCTCCGCCTCCGCCTCCGCCTCCGCTAGTAGGGCTAGGGCTAGGGCTAGGGGGAGTGGTGGATCCACATCTTTGTGTAACTTTGGTGTTTATAGTTCTTGCCGTAACATCTTGCATAGGTACTTTAACCTCGCATACGGTTAAATCGAAATTACATTTTGGGTAGTTGCTATTAGGTCTTGGAAATAAGCTAGATGGATTTGCCTGTTCCCCTATATCAGAACCTGTAAGGCATATGGGACTATATGATGAAAGAGTTACTGCTCTCAAATTATTATTAAAAGTAGAATATCTCAATGGATTGTCTTCAGCTACTTTACCATTAACTTCCTGATCTTTCATATAATTAATTTCTGCAATAACATCTTTGATACCTGCATATGTTTTTTGTTCTGATGTTAAACTATCATATCTTGAAAATACTCTTGTCTCCGCATCTGTGGTCTTTATATTATTTTCAAATTGAGCCAAATTATAAAATTTACACGCAGGCATTTTTTTATTCTTAGTTTCCCCACAAAACGCATTCATTTTATTGTAAACACTGTTAGTATCAGTATCATCACCTACAAGTGCACAGACACGACTCGATATAGAAACATCACTTTGGTCAACAGCATTGGGTAATTGTACACCAGCATACTTATCACCATTATCAATTTTACACAACTGTTCGACTATTTGTCTATATTGTGTTTTACCGTCAGCATTTTTTAGGGTATGAACGTTTGGTTTCTTAACAATATCGTTAACGAATGATTGTGCATAAGTAGATGCATTATCCGTAGTATGTACGTTATCGACCCATTCATACTGACACGAAGCTGTATCGTAATATTGATTTTTTAAATCGGTCACTGTTTTGTTGTTAAGAGTATCATACACAGCTGCTGCACCCAATCGGGAACCATTTAAATAGTACACCATAGGCGCTGCATCTATACTTAGGGGTGTACCTAGTGGAACGGTTTTTTCCCCATCAACCATTGTAGACTTACGTTCTGTCTGCATATTTGGTAAAGTAGTATTATCTTTACTATTTGATGAAGGTGGAGAACCATGCGTCCCAGTCAAAGGCATGTAAGGGTTATTCCTATGGTCTAAATGGCTAATATCTTGTGCACGTGAAGGCCTGCTTTCTAAAAAAATGGGATTAGCATAATAAGTACTAGTGTTAGGACACAATTCATCTCCGTTCTTAAAGGTAGGTTTTAATATATTTTCACTAGTCGAAGGATTACCAGATGTAGTAATTTTTTCTACGTCAGTAACATAGTGAACTTTAGGGTCCTCTGGGTACAGATAATATGTAGTTAAACGTGCCGAGTTGGTGCTATCACCACCAATTTCATCCCAATTTAAAGAACAACTCCCTCCTTCACCTTCCTTTCGTGGTTGACGAGTCTGCCACATAAGTGGCAATCTGGTAGCATACCCTAGATTTGGAAATCCAGCTGCATTATCAGTTCCATAAGTAAATCCATCCTCATAGTTCGAATTCATACGGGCTTTTGTAAAATTTGGTACAAATTCAGGAACTTGTTGTTCGTTTGCATTTGTATGGATCGAGTGTGCATGGTAGTCATATAAAAGAAGTTTATGTAATTGCACGTCATAACCATTTATGTCCTGACCTTTATTCTTATTAGGGTATTGAAAGTCATCGGATGTAAAATTGGTATTTGCGGGTACATCACGATATATTTCATTGACTGCATCTTTGTAATTTTTACGAGTTTTGCCCCGTTTGGCAAACCAGCCAGCATTATCGTACCATGGCAAATCCTGCTTGAGTGACCTGTAATTCCCCCCGTACTGATTCAAATTCGTATCGCCATTCATCAGTTTATTCTGAGATATAGTTCGTAATGGATGATCGGGTCGGAGATAATTCATACCAAACCCGCATTTATCTTTAGTAATATAATTATATTCTGTGTTGTAGTTTGTCATGAGTTTGTTGTAAATTTTCACATCTGTCGTAAATCCCTGTCGTGGCATTTTATTATAATGTACGAATATAATAAAATGACGACAAAAGAAAAATTGAAAGCCATAGCCGCCAAGTATACAACGCCATTTATATCTGACAATCTAGAAGTCAAGGTTCAGTACATAAACATTTCAGTCATACGATCAGAGTTCAAACGTGTATTAGTCCTTGGTCCTTTAGATATTGATATAGATCAAAATATTCAGATGACTATCACTGTCCTAAATAAAATAGCAAGTGATATTGGCGCTACTGGATATTTGGAGGCGGCACCCAAAGTGGCAGCTGAAATATATGATGTCATGATAGGGGATGGATACACATGCATGCGTGGTGACAAAGCTGCATACGTAGAGCACTATGTGAATGCTTTCAAAGAGCTATCAAAATTCCGAGAAAAGACAGTCAATGCAACCTTGCTTAATTATACATCTCTGTCTACAAAAACTAATAATGTGCTGATAGACCCATGTGGCATGTCTAAATATTACACAGAACAGGAATTGAAAGATTTGTTTGAGGGTACGAGTGCTCGTAAAGATTATCTGATGAATGAAAAGTTCGATGAAATTGTGGCTACACATTACAGTTCCAATACCCGCAATCAGGACTGTGGTATTGGTGAAGATGGTCAATTGATCATACCTGCTGCAAAATATTCACAATCAATAGATGTTAATACTGTTTTTAATGTAGTAAACACTGTATACACGGATGCATTCAATTCAGAAGATTTTTACAAACCGTCTGGGCCGCCGCCACCGCCAGCGACGACGCCCCCAAAGGGTGGATTCCCCGTGTGGGCAATGCTCCTGATAGCCTTGGGGATATGTCTGTTCGTGGGAGGTTTAATAATTTTATCAGGTGATAGTAATAATAATTAAACATGTCATTCGGACTGGCTGCAATGGGAGTCGTAGGTGTACTCGGGCTGATGGGTGGTATGAAAAAACGACCCAAAGAGACACAAACATATAAATCTGATTTTGAACACTTGACGAACATTACGACTGATATTATCATCAGAACCGTCGCGTCCACGGATTCCTCAGTGACCAACACGGCTGATATAACGGTTGAAAATTCCAAATTTTTGGGATGTATATTTTCAGTCAATCAAACGATTGATTCAAAAGTATCAATCATAAACAACGTGAATTCATCACTGAAAGCAAATGTACTCTCAAATTTGGCGGATACAATAACATCAAACATAATCCAGCAATCCGAAGATAAAGATGATGTGTTCAAGACGGCTATCAAAGGGTGGCTTGGTTCATCACCAGATAAAGAAAAGTCAGTCGACATCCGCAATAAAATAGAGACAATTTTGAATAACAGTATAACGGATGAGACATTCAGTAATATATTCAGTGATGTAAATAATAAACTTACGAGTACAACAAAAGGTGTTACGGTCGAAACATGCCCCACTGAACTCATAGACAAAATATGTGGTGGTGGGAAATGTACACCACAGGAAGCGGCAAACATGTATGAAGTCATGTGTAAAGATCAACAAGCTGATGGAACATACAAACTACCCCCATGCCCCATTTCGCAGAATATATATTCAAATGTTGTGGCACAAAATATAGTAACCAAAGTAGTCGAGGCATTGGTGGATTCTACCGTTAATACGGATTTTGCAAGTTATCTTGAACAGACGGATCGTACAAGTGGTGGCCTAGACTGGTGGGTGTGGTTGTTGATAGCAGGAGGGATACTCGTATTTTTGTTCATATTCTTCATGATATTGCGGAGCCGTAAAGGAGGCGGGGGCGGGAACCGTAACAACTTCTACCGCATCCCAGACAACAAGTGAAACTCCTTGAGCTGACGCAACGACTCGCTCTCACCCCCTTCGGAACGAACTTTCGCCTCGTAGTAACTTTTAAAATTTACGATGCGCTGTGGTGGTGACTTGTAAAATTCGAAAGTATTGATATTCTTGTAGGCATCCAGGATTTTCTGAACTCGGCTCATGGCGCTTTCTCTGTGTTCCATGTCCATATACTCTAGACTGAGACACTAATTTTGTGGTGCATCGCCTTGCAGAATTCGGTGAGTTTGTTGAACATCTTGGTCCAGGTGACGTCGTCGCGTTCCACAATCATATCATTGCTCTCGTGTTCATGGTGTTCCACGAGATGGACCGACGCGCGACCAGGATCCATGTGAAGAAACGCCTGCATCTGGGCATTTTCATAGTCCCGAACCTTTCCAAAAACAGCCTTGATACGGTTCTTGGTGTAGATACCATTGTGATCGACGCGACCATACATCATGTAGGTGGTTCCGTGGACTGTACAAATGGGGAACACTGAAAAATGGCGGAGAGGTTTCACATGGGTCACCTGAACATCGAGGGGTTTTTTAAACCCGCACATGTCAAGACAGGCACCTATATCGTACACACTCAGGTACAGTGTGTCCACCGCGAGACGTTTGTATTTTCTGGGATCAGACTGTGTGTAGCGTATGTACACCTCCCCAGCAGCCCGTGCGTCTGCGAGGGCGTTGTGGGCACCATCAAGTTCACGTCCAAAAAGATCCTTGTACAAGAGTCCCAATTTCCTAAATTCAAAGAAAAAATCACGGGTCATCCGAAGTGTGCACACGGTCCGCACGTTTTCAATGACATCCATGGGGAGGCCACGTCTCCACACTTCTGACATGAGCACATTCATGTCAAATTCCAAGTTGTGACCCACCACGACAGGAATCTCTTTCAATTTTTTGCAGATATCCTCGTAGACCTCCCCGAACGGCACACCGTTCAGGACTGCACGCTCATGTGTAATCCCATGAATTTCGGTGGCAGTCACGGTGTACCCTTCTGGTTGGACAATATGGTACGTGACAGAACGTTCTCGGTGTTCACTGTCGTACTCTATGAGGGCAAAGGACACGAGGCGGCACGTGTCGTACATTTCAAGATTTTTAAAATCAGCTCGTCTTGCCAGAGGCAACCCAGTTGTCTCGACATCAAATGCCCAGAACGCGGACATATACAGAGTAAGATTATATATTCCTTAAATTATATACATGTCGGGTGGCATCATACAGCTCATTTCGATTGGACAACAGGATGTGCACATGTCTGGTGATCCACAAATTTCATTCTTTCGGAGTGCGTACAAGAGGCACACCAACTTTGCGCAGTACACGACGCGTCAGATTATTCAAGGAACCCCACAACCCTCTGGAATGTCCACGGTGCGCATGGAAAAAAAAGGTGATCTCTTGAACTACATGTTCATGGTGGCTCTCCAGGATAACGTGGTGCAACAGATTCAGGATTGGGGTGCCATCATAGACAAGGTGGAGCTCCTGGTGGGTGGGCAGGTGATAGATACACAAGATAGTGTATTCTGTGAGCAGATTGCGATTGATACAATGTCACAGAGGTTCACCCAGAGTTCAGCAGCGTCCCTACACAATGGCATAGAGACGGTGTCTGATTTTTATCCTCTCCGTTTCTTCTGTTGTGAAAATTGGCAGAGTTCGATACCCCTGGTGGCTTTGGAGCATCATGATGTGGATATTCGCATCTACTGGGCGAACGATGTTCAGTACTATACGATGGAATTTTCGGCAAACTTCATCGTCCTTGATGACCCAGAGCGTGACCACATCCGTTCACAAGAAAAGACGGACATCTTAATTTTCCAGATTCAGAAGAGTATCCCATCGGGTGGAAAGATTCAAGAGTTGACATTTAACCATCCAGTGAAATTCCTGGCGAGCAGCAACGCCGTCACGGGTTCAGTGAACGCCCTTGCATCAACGACAAACAGGATAAAGTTGGAGATTAACGGTCTGGACATTACAGAAATGAGGCAAGCCTGTCCGTATTTCACAACCATCCCCTCGTACTATCACACGCAGTATTCACGTGGAAACAGAACCTACCTCTTTCTGTATCCATTCTGTCTCGACACGTCGAAATTGCAGCCAACAGGGACGTTGAATTTCAGTCGGATAACGAGTTTCAGAATACACAGTGATGAAGAGCTGACACGTCCTGTGTATGCGGTAAATTACAATATATTCAGGGTTCAAAATGGCATGGGTGGTGTCTTGTATGCAAATTAAATATGTGATTACACTAAGGAATGTCACGTTTTGTTGACTCTCGTTCAGAGAGGATTATAGCATCGAGGATAGCAGGTGATGGTGCATTGCTTAGCAACGTAACGCTTGATCAGGTGTGCAGGTATGGGGCCCTGACGGCGCGAAAGGTGGTGCTCAGGGATGTCGCCACGGATGGCACTACATTTGGGATATCAAATACATCTCCTATAGATACCCTTTCAGTGGGTAATACATTCTTTGTGAAGAATAGCATTGGGAAGATTGTGGTGAATGGAACTGTTGTGTCAGGGGCATATGATGTTTCGAACGTGTCGACACAGAACCAGCTACTTGTGAATGATAGGGGCATGTTGAAGGGTACACGGTCCCTCGCAGGTGATTTCAGTGTGGGGGGTAAGTTATCAGTTGGGCAACTTGTTGTGACGTCAGGTGCACAGAATAATCAGTTGCTTTTTAGTAATGGGGGTTCCGTCGAGGGGACACCCATAACGTATCAGCCTGCCACACAGGAAACTATAATTCCAGGAACCCTCAAGATATTGGGAGGTTTGACAGTCCTTGGGAACGTGTCACAGTTTGAGGTGGAGAATGTGTTTATAGATGACCCCATCTTGGAGATAGCTTCAAATTCTTTAAACAATACCTCAAGTGGCCTTGTCATCCAAAGACCCTCTGGCAATGTGGCCATCAGCTACCAGGCTGACAACACCTTGAACATGTCATACACAACTGGGGGTGCAGGTGGGATTGAACTTCCGATTGACACATCAAAGAGCTTGCCCATAAAAATTCAAGGAACCCTCAATGTCACAGGTGAGACTGTCATAAATGCTCGGCTTGGTGTGAGTCAAATTAATTTTATTTAGTGAGTATATAAAGAAAAATGGTTGTGAGCATCACGGGTACGTCTTCGAATGTACAGATTAATAACGCAGATCTCCACGTTACGAACGCAGCGAACAAGATCATCGCACCAAAGGCGGAACTTTCCGCAATTGATGGGGTATCTCTCTTGACGACGTCAAATGTAGGTATTGCGAATTCAGCCCCAGTCCACACCCTCGATGTGGGTTCCAAGTTTTACGTGAATCAGAACGGTTCAGACTCTGTACCTGTTGTGAAAATCCTTGGTCTCTTGGAGGCGAACAAGATCAACTTCAACACAGGGGCGGGTACAGGGGCTATTTTCTACGCCGATGCAGCAGGTGCGCTCAGTGCAGAGAATGGACTCAAGTACAATGACGTGGCGAACATCTTGACTGTGGAGGGTGGTTTCGTATCCAATGGTGCAGTGGACATCAACGCAGTCGCCGATATTTCAGACACCCTCACGCTTTCCAAGGCTTCTGGGACTGGTCTTGCAGTGACGAGCGCAGCAACTGTGGGTGGAACCTTGGGAGTGTCTGGGGCAGCCACCCTAGCAAGTGCCGTGGTCAGTGGAACCCTCTCATCTGGTGCAGCCACCCTGGCGAGCGCTGCAGTGACGAACAACGCAACTGTTGGGGGAACCTTGGGTGTGACTGGGGCGGCAACCCTCGCGAGTGCCGTGGTCAGTGGAACCCTCTCATCTGGTGCAGCCACCCTATCCAGTGCAGTGGTCAGTGGAACCCTTTCATCTGGAGCAGCAACCCTAGCCAGTGCAGCAGTGACGAACAATGCCACTGTTGGGGGAACCCTCGGTGTGACTGGGGCAGCCACCTTGGCGAGTGCAGCCGTGACGAACAATGCCACCGTCGGGGGAACCCTCGGTGTGACTGGCGCCACCACTCTCTCATCCACTCTCGGGGTGACTGCCAAATCCACTTTGGCAGCCCTTGATGCCAACAACACCGCAGTGTACGGAACCCTATCCGCTACTGGCGCCACCACTCTTTCATCCACTCTCGGGGTGACTGCCAAATCCACGTTGGCAGCCCTTGATGCCAACAACACTGCCATCTACGGAACGTTCTCAACGACTGGAGCCGCCACCCTAGCCAGTGCAGTGGTCAGTGAAACCCTCTCATCTGGTGCAGCAACCCTAGCCAGCGCAGCCGTGACGAACAATGCAACTGTTGGGGGAACCCTCGGTGTGACTGGCGCAGCAACCCTAGCGAGTGCAGCAGTGACGAATAATGCCACCGTTGGGGGAACCCTCGGGGTGACTGGGGCGTCAACCCTAGCGAGCGCAGCCGTGACGAATAACGCCACCGTTGGGGGGACCCTCGGTGTGACTGGTGCCACCACCCTCTCTTCAACCCTCGGCGTGTCTGGGGCAGCAACCCTAGCCAGTGCAGCAGTGACGAATAACGCCACCGTTGGGGGGACTCTCGGTGTGACTGGTGCCACTACCCTTTCATCAACCCTTGGGGTGACTGCCAAATCCACCTTGGCAGCCCTTGATGCCAACAACACTGCAGTGTATGGAACCCTATCCGCCACTGGGGCCGCCACCCTTTCATCTACCCTCGGTGTGACTGGGGCGACTACCCTCTCCACCCTCGGAACGTCTGGCCTAGCCACCCTTGCGAGTGCCGCTGTCACGAACAACGCCACCGTTGGCGGAACCCTCGGTGTGACTGGTGCAACTACCCTCTCCACCCTCGGAACTTCTGGGCTGGCCACCCTCAGCAGCGCATCCGTCACGAACAACGCCACCGTTGGTGGAACCCTAGGGGTCACTGGGGCCACGACCCTCTCCACTCTCGGAACTTCTGGGTTGGCCACCCTCTCAAGTGCATCCGTAACTTCAACCCTCGGTGTGACTGGTGCAACGACTCTCTCCACCCTCGGAACGTCTGGTCTAGCCACCCTCAATAGCGCAACTGTGGGCAACACCCTCACGGTGAACGGCTCTGGAAATGCCCTCGTAGTTGCAAACAACGCGGTGGTGAGCGGACAGATGCGTGCCAGCACTGGATTGATTGACAACAGCCTCCAGGTTCACGGAAACCTGATTGTGGATGGGCAGCTCACGGTGGTGGCGACTCAGAACATTGTGATCCAGGATCCCATCATGGAGATTGGAAACACCCACACCAACTCGGCAGTCGCCGTGGATGTCGGTATGGTGTTCCGTCACCCAGTGTCCAACGTCGCCACCTTTTTTGATGATCACAACGACGTGTACAGAATTTGCAAGACGAACAACAGTGCTTATGACAGCGTGCTCACCCCAACTGGATCTCTACCAGTTGTGATTACGGGAACCCTAAACACGAGTGGTGACACCACGGTAGGCAGCAACTTGACGGTCACCAACAACGTGACAACCTCCAATCTCACGATCAACGGAAGTCTGTCACTTGGTGGCAGTTCAATCAAAATTCAAGGAAACTCGATTGTATTTGGTTAAAAATTTTAATACTTCTTTTAATTAATAGATGAGTAAACCAACCATCACAGGAGATTCATCAAATATCAGTATAACAAATTCGAATTTGAATGTGACACGTGACGTCACAGCAAATGCATTTTTTGATGTACGTGGTATTCTAGGGAGTTCAAACTTACATGTAACTTTACAAAATGGTAACACCACGACACAGAACATGACCACCACAGGGACTGTGACCGCTGCTCGATTCTTGGGAGATGGAGGTCTCCTGTCGAACATTTCGAGTGGTGGAGGTGGCGGGGGGACTGCAAATCTGCATACTGTGACCACAAACGGTAATGTTACATCTAATCCAGTGATTTTCAATGGTGGCGTGACGGTCGGGGGCACTGTCACTGCCAACACAGTGTCAGCAACGAATGGTATTTCATATCTTAAAGAATTATCAGTCACAGGTACAGTGAGTACGACAAATATCAGTGCAAGTGGTCAGACGAGTGTAAATGCGTTCCAAGCAATGAATGCAACCCTAAACGGAACCCTGAGTGTCACGGGGGCATCCACCCTAGCTGTACTGTCTGCAAACAACACCACAGTCTATGGAACTCTGGGGACCACTGGTGTATCAAATTTGAAGGGTCTCAATGCCAACAACACCACAGTCTATGGAACTCTGGTGGCCACGGGGACATCCACCCTAGCTGGACTGTCTGCAAACAACACCACAGTCTATGGAACTCTGGGGACCACTGGAAACTCCACAATTGGGGGAACCTTGGGGGTCACGGGGACATCCACCTTGGCTAACCTGTCTGCAAACAACACCACAGTCTATGGAACTCTGGGGACCACTGGTGTATCAAATTTGAAG
>Ga0181347_1000345_pt1 | contig 15373 bp, 18 predicted proteins | sample Su13VDMM110SN_FD_130102 | JGI IMG/M metagenome (GOLD analysis project Ga0181347, IMG submission 130102) | Freshwater viral communities from Lake Michigan, USA - Su13.VD.MM110.S.N | ecosystem: Environmental > Aquatic > Freshwater > Lake | place: USA: Michigan | collected 2013-07-16
ACACCTAGCGCATAATATTTAAATAATTTTTATTATAAACCCTTCACCTTTGTGGAGGGTTTTTTATTTTTATGTATAAATTATAACATACATGAAAATATTCGTTCAGATAGCATCTTACAGAGACCCCCAATTAGTTCCAACAATCAAAGATATGTTGGCAAACGCCAAAAAACCAAAAAACATTGTTTTGGGTATTGCAAGACAATATAGTCCTGAAGATGGATTCGATAATTTAGATGAATACAGAAAAGATAAAAGATTTAGGATTTTAGATATCCCTTATCAAGATGCCAAAGGTGTATGTTGGGCAAGACACCAAGTTCAACAATTGTATGGTGGAGAGGAATATACTTTACAAATAGATTCTCATATGAGATTTGTTAAAGATTGGGATGATATTCTAATCAAGATGGTTAAAGGATTACAGAAAGATGGTTATAAGAAACCTTTACTTACAGGGTATGTCCCTTCTTTTGACCCCGAAAATGAACCAGCAGGAAGAGCACAAGAGGCTTGGAGAATGGCGTTTGACCGTTTTATCCCTGAAGGTGCAGTATTCTTCTTACCTGAAACAATTCCAGGTTGGAAAGAATTAAAAAAACCTGTAACGGCAAGATTTTATTCAGCTCACTTCTGTTTTACATTAGGACAATTCTCAACTGAAGTTCAACACAACCCTGAATACTATTTCCACGGAGAAGAAATTTCAATCGCAGCTCGAGCATATACTTGGGGTTATGATTTATTCCATACACATATTCCTGTTGTTTACCACGAATATACTCGTAAGGGTAGAACAAAACAATGGGATGATGATAATACTTGGGGTCAAAAAAATAGCCATTCACACTTAACAAATAGAAAATTGTTTGGTATGGATGGTGAAACTCAAGAAGGTCATGACGGTCCTTATGGTTTTGGTCCTGTTAGAACTTTAACAGAGTATGAAAAATATGCAGGTATTCTATTTTCAAAAAGAGCAATAGACAAATATACTTTAGATAAAAACTATCCACCAAACCCATATAATTTTGAAACTGAACAAGAATGGAAAGATAGTTTCTGTATGATGTTCAAACATTGTATTGATATTGGATACTCTCAAGTAACTGAAACTGATTATGATTTTTGGGTTGTTGCATTCCATGGTAAAGACGATAAAACATTATTCCGTAAAGATGCCGATAAAAATGAAATTGCAGGATTTATGAGAGACCCTGATAAGTATTGTAAAGTATGGAGAGAATTTCAAACAGATGAATTACCGACACACTGGGTTGTATGGCCTCATTCGGAATCAAAAGGATGGTGTGATAGAATCACAGGTCAATTAAGTCACAATAACATTAGCTAATATATGGTTACTTGGAACGGTATTAAAATTGCAGATAAAGGATTTTTAATAAATCTCGAGGAAAGAAAAGATAGGTTAGAGGAATCTTTATCCGAATTTAAATTAAATAATATTGTTGGTGTTGAAAGATTTGACGCCATCAAAATCACGGAAGATAATGATTATGGTCGGATAACGAGAGGTTGTACACATAGTCACATGGATATCTTAAAAAAACAAGTAGAAAACAAATGGGAGAAAGTCATTATTTTTGAAGATGATTTTTTTTTAGATATATGTCATAATGAGATTAATACGATTTCTAATGAAATGATAACAAAAATATCTGAAACAGATTCTGACCTATTTTTTTTAGGTGCTTGTTTATTGGAACCATCTGATTACGTAAATGATTACTTAATAAAACCAAATAAATTTGTACAAACTACAACATATTTAACATCATTGAAATTTGCCAATTATGTTGTAAATAATTTTAATTATTTGGATAAAGAGCTTGTAGTATATGGTGAACAAATAGATAGTTATTATAGTGTATTATCAACTAAAGACCATTGGTTAATGGACAGGAATTCATTAAAGGGTATTCGCGAAATTAAAGACCACGATTTGAAAATTTATTTTCATTCCCCAATACTATTTAATCAAAGAGAATCTTATTCTAATATAACAAATGTTTATAGTAGTTATATCGCACTAAATAATTTTCGTAATTTATCTTATTATCCAAAATAAAATAATATGAGTTTAGAATCAAAAATATTCGTGAAACACCATTTAGGGATGGGAGATATTATTGTTCATAATGGGATGGTACGTAAAATTGCCGAAGACAATCCAAATAGTGAGATATTTCTCGCATCAAAACACACTGATTTAAAAAATACTAAATATATGTTTAGGGATAACCCAAGAATTATTGTTATTGGTGTGTTAGACGATGGTGAGGTAAGTAATATTACTAACTCCAATAATTTTGATAAAATCATAACATCTCATTCTTGTGATAGTAATCCATATAATTATGATAATTATTTTGATGATGGTTTTTATTTATTCGCAAAAATTGACCCTATTGTTAAAACACAATATTTTTATATCGAACGAGACCATGAATTAGAGAATAGAGTTTTTGATGAATTAATTACGAGTAAGGGTATTACCGATTACTTATTTGTTCATGAAAAATCCGATATAGGGATTAAAATAAACCGTGATAGATTAGATTCGTCGTTACCTATTATAACCGCAGATCCAAAATATGGTATATTTGAATTATTAAAAGTTCTTGAGATGGCAAAAAGCGTTAATGTTATTAGTAGTTCATTTTTAAGTTTAATGATGTGTAAAAAATATAATCAAAATGTTTTTGCTCATATGTATTGTGATAGGAATCACCTTGCGCCATATATTAAAAAACACGATATCGAAGTTTTATTATAAAATATGTTAAATAAAAAAAAAATAACTCACACTGATTATTTATTGTTAATAGAATTAGATGAGTTTATTAAAAATAATATAAATGGAGTAAAGACGTTTAGGTATTTTTTAAAAAGACCGTATAAAACGATTAAAAATCATGTTTACACTTGTTTATATTATATTGATAATAATTGTGTGGGGTATGGTCATTTAGATTATGAGGATGAGAAAATATGGTTAGGTATTATGGTTTCTGATAATGAAGTTGGAAAACAAATAGGTAATCAAATTATGGATGATTTAATTCAACAAACAACCGATATTATTTATTTGTCTGTTGACATTAATAACGAAAGAGGATTAAAATTATACAATAAAAAAGGTTTTGAGGTAATAACAAAAACTGAAGACCATTATATTATGAAATTAAATAAATAAATTTATGTCAGATACTTTAGGAAATGTAGTCGATAAGTTAGTAACTATCGATATGAAAATGTGGGATAACCAAGAGTTATTATACGAAATTAGAAAAATGTCTTTTGATGAATATAAATCAAAATATTTTGAAGACGAAAAAGGTGCCCAATTACTTTGGGAAACATTAAAAAAGGCTTGTGATTTAAATGTTCAAAGAAATCAGTTAATAAATGAGGTTGATTCTAAAATCATTGAGATGATTGACGCCAAATTAAGTGGTGAGAATTTGGATAACGGTAAATTTTTACAACGAGCTCACAAAACTTATTAAAAATTTAAATGTCTATAGTATATAAATATAATTTATCTAATATTGGGTTAGGGGATTTAACATTTTTTTGTGGAGAAATGTTATTTAAGCTTAATGAGGACGATATTTTAAAAGTAAAAATTGATAAAAAAACTTTGGTCTCATTTAGAGATGATAGCGAATCTTATAAGAATTTCTGTTTCGATTATATCAAATATATTTTAAGTGATTACTTGGTAGTTGAATGTGAAGCAAATGAAGAAGTCGATGTTAGATGGAGTTTTAATTCAGATTATAATCATAAGATGTTATCTAATAAAGATGTTCGACAATTTATTAAAACAAAATTTTCTTCAGGAATTATTAATGATGATCATTCGAATTATATAATACTTTTTACTAAAGTTAGAGATTATAATCGTTCTAATTACGAATTATTTTCAAAAGAATTATTTAAGATATTAAATAATTTAAATACCAAAATCATATTATTAGGTGAGAAAAATGTTCATTATGATGGTGAATACTCCTTTCATGGGAAAGATGTGATTTATTCATTATATGATGATTATATTAAAAACATTCAAAATGAGAAAATACTTGATTTAACTAAAGACGATTATGTCGCCGATAATATTAATGTTGAAAGTATTATTAATGATTTAACATTAATTTCAAACTCTAAAAAAATTATTATGATTGGAGGTGGTGGATTTTGGTGTACATCATTATTTACCGACAAATTAATTTCTCTAAATAATGAGGAGACAATACGAAAATTTAATCACGAACTTAATCACCAAATTTTCGAGTCTGTTGATGATTTTCTAAAAAAAATACAAAATGTATAAATTTTACGGTCAATCTGAACAAGATAAATTTATCTTTAATAGATATTTTATAGATAAGAAAAAAGGAATCTCAATTGAGTGTGGGGCTTTTGATGGTATTATGGAATCGTCAACATTATTTTTTGAAGAAAATTTAGATTGGTCTTGTATTAATATAGAAGCGTCTCCACCAATATTTGATATGTTAAAGACCAACAGACCCAAATCATTTAATTTTAATGTTGGTCTTGGGAATGAAGAAAAATTATTAGTATTTAATCATGACACTCATCCATATCATGGCGTTAAATTTGGTAATGGTTCCTTTAACCATAAATTAGAACATAAACAATTATTAGATAGTGAGAATTGTAAATTTGATGAGTATGAAGTAATTTCTACAAAGTATTCAAAATTAATTGACGAATTAATGGATGAACATTTTCCAAATTATATAATTGATTTATTTGTTTTAGATGTGGAAGGATATGAAATAGAGGTTTTAGAGGGTATGAAAGATTCAAAGTATTTACCACAAATTATGTGTGTTGAGTATCCTCATGTAGGTCTTGACCAAATAAAAATGATATTAGAAGGTTTAAATTATAGATTTGATACTTCTGTTGAAAACAACGCTTATTTTATAAAATTATGATACCAATATATCAACCATTCTTAAATAAAGAAAATTTAAAATACGCACATAACGCGATTGATTCTGGATGGATTTCATCTCAAGGAGAATATTTAGATTTATCAAAAAATAAATTAAAAGAAATTCTTAATTGTAAAAAAATAATATTAACTAATAATGGTACAACAGCAACTCATTTATTAGCAATTGCGTTAAAATATAAATACCCTCACATTACTAAAATTATAGTACCAAATAATGTATATGTTGCGGCTTGGAATTCGTTTTTATTTGATAAAAATTATGAATTAATCCCAATTGATTCAGATTTAAACACTTGGAATTTTGATATCAATAAAATAGATTCTTTAATTGATGAGAATACGGCAATACTTGCTGTCCATAATATTGGTAATATTGTTAATATTCCAAAATTAAAACTTCGTTTTCCAAATACCGTTATTTTAGAGGATAATTGTGAGGGGTTTTTAGGAAAATATGAAGGTAAGTATACAGGTACAGAATCATTTGCCTCATCGATATCTTTCTTTGGTAATAAAACCATAACTTCGGGTGAGGGTGGCGCATTTATAACAAATAACGATGATGTATTTGAATACATCAATAAAGTTAAATCTCAAGGACAATCAAATGAAAAATTCATCCACGATGTTTTAGGGTATAATTACAGGATGACAAATATTCAAGCGGCAATTCTATACGGACAATTGGAATGTTTAGATGAAATTAAAGAAAAAAAACATAAAATTTTCAACCAATATAAGTCAATATTTGAGAATGAAAATAAAATTTCTCTTCAGGTAATTGAGACTAATACAGAACATTCAGAATGGATGTTTGGTTTAAGGTTAAATACTTTTACCCTTTCACAAAAAAAAGAATTAGAACTTCATTTATTTCAATCAGGAATTGATACTCGACCAATGTTTTATGAAATGAAAAAACATAAATATATTTCACATATTTTGAATAAAGATTATAATTCAGTCATATTGAATGAACAATGTATTATATTACCTTCTTATCCACAATTAACAAATGGACAAGTTAACTTTATAAGTGATAAAATATTAAAATTTATAAATAATGAAAATAAATAAAATTTACAAACAATGAAAATAAAATTATTTGATGAGAATTTGGTTGGACAACCAGGATTGTCTATGCATATCGACCCTAAAACTAATTGGGAAAGAGACCCTGAAAATTATGATATTGGAATTTATGTTGACCGCATGTGTTTTACACAGCCAATTGATGATTCAAAAATAAATTGCGCTTGGTTAATAGAACCACCAATTATTAATGGCGAAAATTATCGAGATGTTATTATAAATAAAGAAAAATTTAAATATATTTTTACTCACCACAAAAATTTATTATCTCAATCGGACAATGTTGTATACATACCACATGGTGGAACTTGGATGAGAGAAGAAGATATTAATATCCACGATAAATCTAAACTTGTTAGCTGTATTTTTTCTTGGAAAAATTGGAACCCTTACCATAGAATGAGATTTAGAGTGTATGATAGGTTAAAAGATGATAGTCGTGTTGATTTTTATGGTTCAGGATGTGAAAAACCAATTGATTTTAAGACAGAAGCATTAAAAGACCATATGTTTTCAATTGTGATTGAGAATAGTATTGAATCTGACTATTTTACTGAGAAAATTTTAGATTGTTTCTTATCTGGTACAATCCCTATTTATGTTGGTTCAAAAACAACTTCACAATATTTTGACGAAAATGGTATTATATATTTTGAAGGTGATGAAGATTTACCATCAATTTTAGATAAGTTAAATACAGAATTTTATATGTCTAAAATAGAGTCAGTTAAGAAAAATTTTGAACTGGCAAAAGAATATATGTTTCCCGAAAAATTAATCCAAAAATTTTTAGATGAAAATGTATAATAATATTTTAGTAACCGCAACTAATAGTCCATATTATGAATCATTACTTACATTAATAAGTGGTGTTCACAAACATAGTGTTGATATTGTAGATAAAATTTTTGTTTATAATTTAGGTTTAGATGTAAATGAAATTAAAACTTTAAACTCATTAAAAAATGTTGAAGTTTTAGAATTCCCTGAAAATGCTACGGATTTACACCCTAAGTTTATGGAACCAAAATCTTATGTATATAAAATTTATTGTATGCATAACTCATCAAAGTTAGGTAATAATGTTTTATGGTTAGATTCGGGTGCAAGCCCACTTAAATCTATAAAAGTTATTTACGATAAAATAACTGAAGACGATATCTTTTTGGTTGGTGACATTCATAGAAACAGAGATTATACACATACCAAATGTAGAGAATGTATGTCGGCTAGTGAAGATGAATTAGATGGCAAACAATTATGGGCAGGATTAGTTGGATATAAATCAAATGGTAAATATCAAAATATTTTTGACGAAGCATATAAGATATCTTTAATACCAGGATGTTTAGATGGGAATCAAGAAAATCATAGACATGACCAAAGTATATTGTCTATATTAACACATAGAAATAATTGTCCAAGACAAGATATCGATATCTTTGGATATTGGACTGATTGGAATCGTAATCTTAACTTGGCTATCGAAATGGGGTCAGTTATTTTTGCACATAGAAGAGGACATAATGATAAAACAAATTTAATATATGAAAATTAATTTTAATGAAATACCGAAGTTTGTAATTAATCTTGAAAGAAGGCCTGATAGATTAGAAGCAATAACAAAAGAATTTGAATACATGGGTTGGGACTTTGAAAGGTTTAATGCCGTTGATACAAATAGTTATGAAGGTTGTGCTTATTCACACCAAGAAATAGCAAAAATAATATTAGAGAGGGGTTATGAATATGCGATGGTATTTGAAGATGATATTTTCTTTATGCCGTACATCAAAAAATTAATTCCAATGATTGAAGAAGAATTAAATAATAACGAATGGTATTTTTTCCATTTCGCACCTTCAATACATAGACCATTAAATAAATTTTCTGAAAACTTAGTTGACTTAACAACATTACCACCAAAAGATGTTAATAAACATAGAGGTATTTTTGGAACATCGGGATTTGTTCTAACTAAAAGGGCTTGTGAATATATTGTTAAATGGAACACCAATGAAATTATTGAGAATAGTCACATGCAAGTTCCAATTGATGAATTTTTAGATAGAGCTGTTTATCCTAATATGCAATCGTTTTCTGCTAAATTACCTTTAGCTGTTCAAAAACGAGATTATTCTGATATTAACAAAACTATTGATTCCAATTTTTATGTAATGACTTATAATTGGAATGGATATTTTCCTGATAAACTTGAAGGTAAGTATATGGATTACGATAAATGTTTAGAACTAAGAAATAATGATGAAAGTTAAAATAATGACAAGTATTTATTCAGACCTTTATGGTACTGAATTAGGGGGTAGGACAGGGAGAAGAGACCACTATCGTTTTAGTTTATTGTCTTTATTAAAAATGTCACAAGCAGATTTTGTTTGTTATACCTCCGAAAGAGAAATAGAGGATTTAAAAGAGTTTTTTTATAAAAATCACAACATTTCTGAAGAAAGATTAAAATTTGTTTTATTTGATTTATCTCAAAATGAATACGCCGAATTAATTAAGGGTGTGAAAAATTTTGATACAATCAGAACATCTGATAGGTGTTATGATATTCAATATTCTAAATTTTCTTGGTTTAAAAATGAAGATAAAACATATGACTATTATTTTTGGTTTGATGCTGGGTTGTCCCATTGTGGATTAATACCTGATAAATATTTACCGGAAGTTGGAGTAATGAGATGTTATTATGAAAGTAATTTATTTAATGATGATTTTTTAACTAATTTAATTAATTACGCTGAAGATAAGTTTGTTGTGGTTGCAAAAGAAAATTCAAGGAATTATTGGGAAGGAACTGTTGACCCTAAATTTTATCAAGTATATGATAATAGTGTTCATATTATTGGTGGTTTTTTTGGTGGGAAAACAGAATTATGGGATAAAGTTGTTAAACAATTTGATGACGATATTAGAGTGATATTACCTGAACAAAACAAATTATTCTATGAAGAACATTATATGTCTTTAATGTATCAAAACCATAAAGATTGGTTCAAAGGATTAAATTTTGATATTTGGTGGCATGAAAATAATTTTAAAGAAGGAACAGAAGAATTTTTTAGTAAAAATAAAAGTTTTTATAAAATTTTAGAAGAACTTAATAACATATATGAATAAGATAACATTAGTAACAGGACTTTGGAACATTAAAAGAGATGAATTAACTGAAGGTTGGTCTCGTTCATTCCAACATTATTTAGATAAATTTGAACAACTATTACAAGTTGAGAACCCAATGATTATTTTTGGTGATTCTGAATTAGAATCATTTGTTTTTGAACGAAGAAGTCACGAAAATACTCAATTCATTGCTCGTAGTCAAGATTGGTTTAAAAATAATGAATTTTATAATAAAATTCAAGAAATAAGAAATAATCCCGACTGGCATAATCTTGCAGGATGGTTACCCGAATCTACTCAAGCAAAATTGGATATGTATAATCCTTTAGTAATGTCGAAAATGTTTTTACTAAATGATGCAAGAATTATGGATCAATTTAATTCAGAGATGATGTTTTGGATTGACGCAGGATTAACAAATACGGTTCACCTTGGATATTTTACTCACGATAAAGTTTTAGAAAAACTACCAAAGTATATTTCAAAATTTTCATTTGTTTGCTTCCCATATGAGGCAAATACTGAAATTCATGGGTTTGAATTCAATAAATTAAATTCGATTGCTGGTTCGCAAGTTAATAAAGTTGCGAGAGGAGGATTTTTTGGTGGTCCAAAACACACCATAAATGACATGAACGGCATTTATTATAATTTATTAAAAAACACTTTGAGTGAAGGATATATGGGAACTGAAGAATCTATCTTCAGTATCATGTGTTATACTCATTCTGACTTAATAAATTATTTTGAGATAGAATCAAATGGTTTATTTGGTAAGTTTTTTGAGGATTTAAAAAATGATAGTTTAACCCCTAAATCAGAAAGTTCTAAAGAAGTTGCGGTTAATGACTTAGACCCAAATAAGGTTGGATTATATGTCATAACATTCAACAGTCCAAATCAGTTTAAAACATTAATCAAATCAATGATTGAGTATGATAAAGATTATCTTAATAAACCAACAAAATTTTTATTGGATAATTCTTCGGATGAATCGACCTATGAGGAATATTCTCAACTTTGTAAGGAATATAATTTTGAACATATTAAAAAAGATAATTTGGGTATTTGTGGAGGTCGTCAATGGATTGCAGAACATTTTCAAAATGAAACCGATTTGGATTATTATTTATTCTTCGAAGATGATATGTTTTTTTATCCAAATGAAGGTAAAGTATGTAGAAATGGTTTTAACAGATATGTTCCAAACTTATACAGTAAAACACTTCAAATCGTTAAAAAAGAAAATTTTGATTTCCTTAAACTTAATTTTAGTGAGTTTTTTGGTGATAATGGAACCCAATGGGCGTGGTATAATGTTCCCCAAAATGTCAGACAAAAATATTGGCCAGGTAAAAATAGATTACCTGAACAAGGTTTAGACCCCAACGCTCCAAAAACCGTTTATGATTCTGTTAGGACGCACCAAGGAGTCCCATATGTCACTGGTGAAGTTTATTATTGTAATTGGCCTCAAATAGTTTCAAGACCGGGTAATCAAAAAATGTTTTTGGATACGACATGGGCTCACAGTTTTGAACAAACATGGATGAGTCACATGTATCAGTTAGTTAAAGATGGTAGTTTATATCCAGGATTATTACTAATGACTCCAACAGAACACGACAGATTTGACCATTATGATAGAAGTTTACGAAAGGAAAGTTAAATTAATATTTTACCATTCTTTTTTAAATTATCTTTAGCCCATAATGGTTGGAGATTTGTATAATGAAATAATTTAAGTAATTCAGTTTCATTATTAGCGGAACATAAAGGTATTTTATGGTCAATATGCCAACCATACATACCATAATTATCCCAAGTCATTCCATCCTCAAATTGTTCTTCAATATATTTTTTTAAGCAATTAATATCAATTCCAACAATATTATAAGTTTTATTTCTTTTTGTAATATTTTTTTGTTTAAGATATTGTGATATTCTACTTCTAATGTTAAGTTCTACTTTGAATAAAGAATTCTCTTGTTTTTTGGATTTAATGTAATCATTAACTGTATCCCGATTATTTTTAGTCCATAATTTTGAACGTTCTAAAACTAATTCTCTATTTTCTTGATAGTAATCTCTTTTTTGTTGAAGAGCCCTTTGTTGGTTATTTTTATACCATTCTTTCATTTTTTCAGGATTTTTTTCCCTGTAAATTTTACCTTCAATTTTACGACACGCCTTACAGGATGATTTTAATCCATCTTTATTTAAATTACAAACACCAAACTCACAAACCTCTTTTTCTTCTTTACATTTACTACAAATCTTTTTTTCCATAATATTCTCTTAATAATTTTTCAATCAGTCCTGACTTATTTATTATTTCATCTTCCATTCGTTTAAATAATTTAGGGTCTAAACTAATTGCGAATTTAACTTTTTTTTCTTCTTCTTTTTTTCTTGGTTTCATATAATATAAATATCTTGTAAAGTATGAAAAGTCATACCAAATAATAATAATTAAATATTTTCAGTAAGTCAAGTATTTATAATAAAAACAAATTAAATGGATTTTTATATCAAGGAACGAGCAACCTTACCAATTTTGAAATTCCAAATCGTAAAGGACGGCAGAGCAGGATATCAACAATTAATGCAAGATTTAGAAGTATCTACAATTTTCTTCACAATGATTGATGTTGAAACTGGTATCCCAAAAATCGTTTCAGCACCTTGTAGTATTGTTCCCCTAATTTTACCTGAAGGTGCTGCCCCCGAATATTATGTTTATTTTCAATTTACTTCAAGAGATACGGATACACCCGGAAGGTATGAAGGACAAGTATTAATCAAAAATGACGAGGGAAATTTAATACTACCAATCAGAGAAAACTTATACATTAATATCCAACCAAGTTTTATTTCAGAAACAGCTTGTTGTTAATTTGATTATTTAAAGTTTTATTTTATATTTAGAGAATAAGGTAAATTTCACGATGGTGTGAAAGCTAATGAACCACTTTAAATTATAAAATATGATATCAAACGAAGAGATAGAATCATTCTTGCATGGTAACGACCCTGAAGAATTTATTGTAGCAATTGAATACGATTATCGTGAAAATTGTATCTACAAAATTAAAGAAATCCCCGGAAAAGGAAAAGAAATCCGTAAAGACACATTTACCCCATTCGCATGGGTTGGAGATTTGCGTGGAATTAAATTCTACAATGACTCCAAAGGTACTCAGAAAGAAGCAATGACCAAACATGGTATTGTTATCGAAAAATTAGAAACACATGGTAACGAGAGATTAGAAAAAGGATTAACCTACATCGTTAAATCTCTTAAAGGTTACCGAGAACTCATTCAATTTTTTAGAGAGGGTGGTTGTGACCCGTGGGGTGAAAAGACCAAAGATAGGGTTATGATTTTACCTCCAGTAGAACAATACTTAATTTCCAAAGAAAAGAGACTTTTTAAAGGATTTGAGAACTACGATGAGGTTACCCGTCTTGTATTCGACTTAGAGACGACCTCTCTTGAACCAAAGGATGGTCGTATATTCATGATTGGAATCAAAACCAATAAAGGATACCACCGAGTTATTGAGTGTATGGATGAGAATGAAGAAAAGAATTCCATCATTGAGTTTTTCAAGGTAATCAACGAACTTAAACCAAGCATCATCGGAGGTTATAACTCCGCAAACTTCGACTGGCATTGGATATTTGAAAGATGTAATATCTTGGGAATTGACCCCAAGAAAATATGTAGGTCATTACACCCCGACCATTCATTTACAAGAAAAGATGGTATGTTGAAATTAGCAAATGAAGTTGAGAATTTTACTCAGACTTCAATTTGGGGTTACAATGTAATCGATATTATTCATGCGGTTCGTAGGGCTCAAGCAATCAACTCAAGTATCAAGGCTGCGGGTTTGAAGTATATAACCAAATTTATCAGCGCAGAATCTCCAAGCCGGGTGTATATTGACCACTTGGATATTGGGCCATTCTATGTAAAGAAAGAGGAATATTGGTTAAATACCCAAAATGGTAATTACAGAAAAGTGGGACAAGACCCGAAGATTGATGAGATATGTGAAGGTAGAAAAGATGTTTATATCAAAACAACCGGAGATAACCTTGTGGAGAGATATCTCGACGATGACTTGGATGAAACCTTAAAAGTTGACCAAGAGTTTAATCAAGGTTCATTCCTACTTGCCGCGATGATTCCAACAACCTATGAGAGAGTTTCCACCATGGGAACTGCTACATTATGGAAAATGTTAATGATGGCTTGGTCGTATAAACACGGATTGGCAATCCCAGCGAAACAAGGTAAGACAGACTTTGTGGGAGGTCTTTCGAGATTACTTAAAGTGGGTTATTCCAAAGATGTTCTCAAACTTGACTTCTCGTCTCTATACCCATCAATTCAGTTGGTTCACGATGTTTTCCCTGATTGTGATGTTACCGGAGCGATGAAAGGGATGTTAACTTACTTCCGTAACACTCGTATTAAGTATAAAAACTTAGCGTCAGAATATAAAAATATCGATAAAAAGAAATCGGAGTCATATGGTAATAAGCAATTACCTATTAAGATATTCATTAACTCAATGTTTGGCGCGTTGTCTGCACCTCAAGTTTTTCATTGGGGGGATATGTATATGGGAGAACAAATTACCACAACCGGGAGACAATACCTAAGACAAATGTTATATTTCTTCAAAAAAAGAGGTTATACTCCTCTTGTTTGTGACACTGACGGTATGAACTTTTCTTTACCTGTGGGAGGTGTTGAAGATAGAAGATATGTTGGTAAAGGAAATAATTGGTTGGTTGAGAAAGATAAGGTGTATACTGGTTATGATGCGGATGTTGCGGAATATAACGATATGTTTATGAAAGGTGCCATGGGTCTTGATTGTGATGGGACTTGGGTTTCGTGTATTAATTTGGCAAGAAAGAATTATGCGACTATGGAACATAATGGAAAAATCAAATTGACGGGTAATAGTATTAAATCAAAAAAACTTCCGTTGTATATTGAAGAATTTTTAGATAAAGGTATTAAGATGTTATTGGATGGTGATGGTAAATCGTTTGTAGAATATTATTATGAATACTTACAAAAGATTTATGATAAACAAATTCCTTTAAGTAAGATTGCTCAAAGAGCTAAAGTCAAATTAACAATCGAAGACTATAAAAAAAGATTAAACACTAAAACCAAGGCGGGTAATAGTATGTCACGCATGGCACACTTAGAATTAGCAATCCAAAATAACTTAAAAGTTAGTTTAGGTGATGTAATAATGTATGTTAATAACGGGCTTAAATCCTCTCATGGTGACGTACAGAAGAAGAATGATGGGGTTCAAATAAATTGTTATATGTTGGATAAAGACATATTGGATAACAACCCTAATTTAACGGGCGAATATAATGTTCCAAGAGCAATAACCACATTTAACAAAAGAATCGAACCTCTTATGGTCGTGTTTCAAGATGAGGTTAGAAATAATTTAATTGTTAATGAACCGGAAAAAAGAGGTATATTTACAACCGCACAATGTGAGTTAATTAACGGATATCCTTTAGGTGATGGAGACCAAGATAGTATTGAGGATTTATTAACATTATCCGATGCGGAAATTAAATATTGGGAGAAAAGAGAATTGTCTTCTGATTACATTTATGAGTTAGCTGAAGAAGGATGGGAAGAACATATTAAATAAGTTACGAATTTTTTAAACCGTCCGAACTGATAATATACCAGTTACCTGCACAAAATCTAAATTCAATACAAGCGTATTTGTCGGCAACTACTTCATCAAATTCCTCATCTATTTTACCCACATCGGGTTTTATTGTGACATCGGTCATTGATTTAACTACGATGTGGTCTGTAGTTGTTGAGTCCAATATTACTACCGATTTCGCAACACTTCTAACCACTATACACCCTTCTCCATTTGTTTTATATTCACTCTCGGATATTACTGCAACCTCAGAGGTTTCAATAAATTCTCCGTTAATAAATCTTTTAGAAGGTATTGTTCTTAAAATTCCCATAAATTAAATTACATATATTTGACGAGGCATTGCCCTGAACTTCATTTGTTTATTTAAGTTCTCCGCAAGTAA
>Ga0181347_1000347_pt1 | contig 15315 bp, 25 predicted proteins | sample Su13VDMM110SN_FD_130102 | JGI IMG/M metagenome (GOLD analysis project Ga0181347, IMG submission 130102) | Freshwater viral communities from Lake Michigan, USA - Su13.VD.MM110.S.N | ecosystem: Environmental > Aquatic > Freshwater > Lake | place: USA: Michigan | collected 2013-07-16
CATCACTTTTAAGCTACGGAGTTACCACTTCCGAAGCCGTTCCTACAAAAGCTCAGAAAATAAAAAGCAAAGAACAGCAACTTGGTAATTTGGTTAGCAAGACAGTTTGTTATAGGTTTATGTCCTCATATTTAGAAGATTTTCACAATCTCAAACAAGCAAACGAAATTATGGTTAAATATGACAATCCTATGCTTGCCCTTACTGCATTTGGCGTGGGCCTATCTGGCTTTAACCCAACGTTCAATAAGGCTGTTGGCTTTTCTGATGGACAGATAGCAAGCATAACGCAGTTTAAGGGCCGCGACACCTTGGAGGTTAGCTCCGATGAAGCTTTAATCTCTGACTCCATAGCAAAAGCAGGATTTACATTTTCTTTTTTAACCAAAATGGGAGAGAAAAGATACAAAACAACTCTTGATATACGTTTTGCCGGCGGCCTGAGCGTTTCAATAATTGTTGACGAATTCCACGAAGAATAGTCTTGACAACTTAGCCACATTGGCTTATAATAACACTTACCTACGGATAGATAATGAGTAAACAGTTCTCTAATGGTCGTCAATTGAACGACTCGATTTTAAAGGGCGCAAATATCCTTGCAGATAATGTAGCCTCTACCTTGGGACCAAGAGGAAGGACAGTTATCCTTCAAGAGAAAGGAAAGACACCCATCATAACGAAGGACGGTGTAACTGTGGCGGGCTATATAGATTTGGATGATCCCTTTGAGAATTTGGGTGCTCAAATTCTCAAACAATCATCGCAACAAACAGCAGCACAAGCTGGTGATGGAACGACAACAACAATTGTTATTGCAAGAGCGTTGCTAAGAGAAGCGCAGAAGTATGTTATCTCTGGTGTGTCTCCAATGGAAATCAAAAGGGGAATGGATAAGACGCTAATTGCAATCTCCAAAAGATTGGAAGAGATGGCAAAGCCAATATCATCAGAGGAAGATATTGCACATATTGCTTCAATCTCAGCTAATAACGAAAAATCAATTGGAACGCTTATTGCAACTGCTGTTGACAAGGCAGGTAAGGACGGCTCTATTACAATAGAAGAAGCACGTTCTATGGAAACTTCTTTAGATATTGTAGAGGGTTTCCGATTTGATGCTGGCTATGTAGCCACGGCTTTCGTTAATGATGAAAAGAGAAAGATCGTTAAATACGAAGATCCATTCATCCTTGTTACAGATCATAAGTTTGATTCTGTCCAAGATATGCTTCCTGTACTGGAACTTATTTCAAGAGAGGGCAAGCCATTTGTAATCATCGCAGAAGAAATTGAGGGGCAAGCTTTGGCCGCACTTATCATGAACGCTATGCGTGGGACAATGAAAGTTGTTGCAGTTAAAGCCCCGAGATATGGAGAAGAGAGAAGAAACATTCTTAAGGATCTTGCGGTTTCTATTGGAGCAACCTTTGTTTCTATGGAAAGCGGAATGAAGATGCAAGATGTAAAGCTGAAAGACTTTGGAAGAGCAAAGAAGATTGAGATAGCTAAGTCGCTAACTACAATTGTTGGCGGCAGAGGGGAGTTATCCAGCATCGATGAAAGAATCGAATCTGTTAAAGCAGAAATCTCTCAAACAGAAGATATCCATGAGTGTGAACGACTCCAAGAGAGAATTACCCGCCTTGCTTCTGGTATTGCTATTATTCGTGTTGGTGCTGCTACTGAAATAGAGATGATAGAGAAGAAACACCGAATTGAAGATGCTTTGGAAGCAGTACGTTCGGCACAACAAGAAGGAATTGTTCCCGGTGGAGGCGTAGCTTTGGTTCGTGCGTGCAAGGGAATCGAACTTGAAATTGACAACGATGAGCAAAAGTACGGTGTCGAAATTGTACTTCGCGCAGCGCAAGAACCAATTAGACAAATGGCGTTGAATGCTGGAGAATCACCAGATATCATTGTGAACATGATAGAGCTATTGGAAGATCCAAATGCCGGATATGATTTCTTAAATAGAAACGTAGTCAACATGATAGACACCGGAATTATTGATCCGGTCAAGGTTACTCGATGTGCCTTGCAAAATGCCATTTCAGCCGTTGGAACTTTAATTACAACAAATCACGCTGTTGTTGAAATTTAAGACTATTTAATGGTGTGTAGCAACCAACACGGAGATTATAATTAATGGCTTATTCCACAGAAGATTTGAGAGATTTAATTATTGAATTAGATAAGAAAGTGGAAAGAGTTATAGCCAGCGTTGATTCAATGAAATCAAAGCAAGAAGAAATAACCGCCGATTTAGTAAAAATTAAAGATCCAGAAATTGGATTGTTTGCAAGAATTAAAAGCTTGGAAGAGTGGCGTGGTGTCCACTCAAAGATCACATGGACAGCAATAACTGCATTAATTGCCTTGACAATGAAGCAGTTCTGGGATACAATAACATCATAACAACAGGATGATGCATGCGGGTTAAGATTTCGTATACGACTGAATTAGATAATATTCCCGAGGAATGTTGGCGTTTGCTCGATGGTAAAATACATGATGGATTCGAATTTAAAGAGCAAATTGAAGATATCTATGAGTCTCTTGGTGCTGGAGAGTTTATTGATGCAATGGTCGTTCTGGAACGTATTCATAAATTACGGCTTGTTTTATCCAACTATGATCAATCATTGGATGATGTTGCAACGATAATGACAGGATGGGCTGATGTTCGCTTGCGTGCGATGAAGGATCGTGTTGCTATGCCTGATGAGCAGATAAAGGAAGAGAAGCAGCCAAACTACAGCGAGCTTCTTAGTAACCTAAGAGAAACTGTTAGCTCTCAAGTTAACTCCAAAGAATCTAATAATGTACCAGCAGAATCTTCATCGACCGGGTGATCCGGTATGGATTCCAAGTCAAACCGCCCTATATTATCCAGATGTATTGTGCCCCAAGAAATATAAAATTAATGATAAACCAATTTGTGCATGGTTTATAGAGGCCATAAATGATAAGTGGTGCAAGATCATGTACGAAAACATATACTGGTCAGTTGAGAAATATGATGTATACCCATATCCACAGGAGCAATAAAGATGGTACGATTAGTTGAAGTAGTAGAAGCAACAATTACTACAAATCAGTTAGAAAGATTCTCTTTGAGAGAGATATTTGTAAGTCCAGAACACGTTATTATGGTTCGTGAAGATCCGGGTTTTGCAAAAATCATGTTGGAGTCTAAAATCAGAATCCCCGGCCTTGATTCTATTGCGACATTCACGAAGCTTACAATTAATCGTGGTTCAATGGGAACAGATATTACTGTCATTGGTTCATCTGAAATGGTATATGAGAAAATAAAAGGCGCACGTTCTAAACAGCTATTGAGGGGCTAATATGGGAAGATATTATTGGGTTCATGCACTATCTGATTGCGAATTCTGTATTGATGCAGTTAAGCTTTTAAATCAAACCGGCTTTCAATATATTCTTTCCCTCTATGATAGAAGTTTGCCAGCTTTGCAGGCTACTAAAAAGATATGGAGCCATGATTCCACCCCAATTATTGTGGAATATCGTGTGTCTGGAGAGTCTGAATTAATTGGCGGCTATACTGATTTAGTTGAGTATTTTACAGATCAAGGGTTTATGCCAGAAATAACCGAAACAAAGGAGGGCGAATAAATATGATATGGACTGTATTTGGGTATAGCATAAACGACGGCAAATTTGACTTGCCTTTTATGGAAACATTCTCAGGAGCACACGATGCAAGGATCGCACTTGCACAAGCTCAAACTCACTTTGGTCCATTGGTCAAATTGATATCAGTTGTAGCCGGAATTCATACATCATCATCCTACATTCTTCCAACTAAGGAGTTCTAATGCCGAGAGGTCGCCCAAAGGGTTCTAAAAATAAGCCTAAAGAGGTAGCAAGGGCAGAAATTCAATTAATCGAAAAGAAAAAGACAAAGATCAGAGGTCGCAAATTAAAAACACAAGCGGTCAAAGAGATTCAAGCCTTTGAATCAACCAGCGATGGTGTTCCGTACAGGTATGAAATACCGGAAGAAATCAATCCATTTGAAGCTACAACGGACATTTGTGAATGCAACTTCGAAGCAGTTACAGAGTGGAGATACGTTCCCGGTCCAGAAGATGAAGCAAAGAAATTAGGTTATTACTCTAGTTGCATAATACCCCTCAGTACCACAAGGAAGGTTTGGCCATTAGTGGCTTATATTTGTGTAGATCTTGAAAAGTATCGAATGATGGGGCTTTCCGATAAGCGAATATTCGTTGGATGCATTAACTATTTAAGCAGAACCCAAAGCAGAGCCAAGACTAAGCGTTTTGGGGACTTGTACCCGTATCACTTCAGGATTGTGAAAGATAAGATTTCTGCTATGTTCTTAACGACGGAAAAGAAAAGTTCTCGTTTTTGGGGAAAAGGGGAATGAGCAAACAACACGTTGAAGTTCTGAGAAGCTATGTGGAGAATTAAAATATAATGATAGTAAAACATATTCAGTCCCCATGGGGAACACAAGAAGTATGGGCGCATACCAAGCATTACGTCGGAAAAATATTGAACATCAATCCACACTCCAGACTATCTTTGCAATATCACGTTGAAAAAGAAGAAACAATCAGAGTCCTAAAGGGTCTATTATATCTGCACATTCAAGCACCAGATTCAAGCGAAGTTTCTGTTCAGACGATGGTTGAGGGCGATGTTTATCATATTCCTGTTGGTCGTATCCATCGGTTTGAAGCAAAAGAGGAGGCAGTACAGCTTGTCGAAGTTTCAACCACACAGCTTGATGATGTTGTTAGGATCCAAGATGATTACAAGAGAGCTTAGGAAATCAGCCCGACAGTATAACGGGGCATAGCCATCTCTTTTATCGTCACCGAAAACACCAAGAACTTCTTGGTGTTTTTGTTTATGAGAAGCCTATTTATATTATAAATAAATTCATTTATTTTGGACTAACTATGAGCAATGAAGAAGAGAGCGAACTAAAAGAGCTGATCAAGGACCAAAAGAAAGCACTTAGAGTCCAAACGAAGAGAATAAAAGAGCTTAAAGATGAAAACATTCTTCTTTGGAATTATTTGGAAGAGCTACGCGATCAAGAAAAGCAATTAATGTCACAAATAGGCGTTGTTCTAGACGACTATATCATAAAAAACATGAAACCAGTAGGGGATGCATAATAAATGAATAAGAGTTCAACTTCATATAATTGGCAAAAGTTCATTGACGATCAGCCAATAAAAGAAGTAAATGCCGACGATAATGAACTTCTTCTTGAAATGCGTCAAGAGATTCTTGATAAACTATCCAGTGAAATTGCCAAGGCAGAATCTGGCGAATATGCCGGAATGCCATTCAATGATATATTCGGGGAACCAACCGAAGGCAGTCCAAAAACAAGAATGATTATGCCTTATGGAAATCCAGATATTCATAAGATGAAGATTTTCATGCTGGATATCTTTGATAATCTTTTAAAAGAATATAATGCAAATCCAAATATTAAGTATGTTAAAGGTATTGTTTGGAGCAACAAGAAAGAACAGGTAACCCAAAAACTCAAACCCCAAGGCTGGGTAGAAGGTAATCCAATTAAAGAGGTTACAAAAGAGACAGGCTCTCCCTATATTGCCATCACATATATAAGCAAGATGGGAGAGGAAAAAGAAAGAGAGGTTGTAATGCCATTTGGCAAACTCTTTCAAAAATACTTTCCAAAAGAAATGGTTTGGTGGCAAGGAGACAAAGCAAAGGGAATCTCTGGAAAGCAATCTTTCTTCACAAGCAACGTCGAAACAATGGACAATATCATCCACGAAGTTAAGTTTGGCGATGAAAACGAAATACGAAAGGAAGCAACAACAGATAAGATTATTATAGTTTCAAGGCATCCAACTGACGTTGTTAGAATGTCTGATTTTGAGGCATTGAATTATTCTTGTCATTCCCAAGAGGGATCGCATTTTAAATGTGCTGTCGAAGAAGCCAAGAGAACGGCTGGTGGTGGTGCTGTTTTATTCATGGTAAATAAAGCCATGTTTGAAAAGAAATTCCCAGACGGAGTAATCCCCCAAACTGGAGATTTGTTCAATGATAGAGAACGTGGAATAAACGATAAATTTGATGCACAGGCAACTGCACGCTTACGATTGAGAAAGGTTGTTAATCTTGTACGATACCGGTACGGAGAAATAAGCACAGAATATGCAATACCAGATCGCAGAATATATGGCAAAGGCCCAGATGCCTTTAGACAAGCAACACTTGCTTATTTTGCAAATAGACAATTAGATAAGTTTGTTGATGCAGAAACGGGAGAATTAAAGATACCTCGTTATGGCAATCTTGAAAGATATGGTGGAAGTTATGAAGATTCTGGCACGGATAACATCGGAAACAACTTTATAAGTTTAATGACCACAGCCTTTACACAGGCTGGCATATCAGAAGAGGTCGTTGACACTAACGAACAATATCTTTTGCTAAATAATCGATTAGAAAAAGATAGCATTAATTGGGAAGGTGATTCCGACGAAGAAGATATGAATATTACAGACGATGATGCTCATGAGGAAGAACAAAGAGAATACGACGAAGTTATAAGGAGAGCTAGGATTAGCTTAGACTATATTGACATAGAAGTCACATATGATATTGAAGATAACTTTTTGATTGTATCGGCATCTGCTAGAGTCTCAATGTTGTTTCCCAAGACTATGTTTTCAACTACAAGCATAGGTGCTATCAAACGTGCGTTTGACCTTGCAGATTATGACGACCACGAAGGCCCCGTAAGCCTAAAATATCCAGATATGGAACTCGATTTCATTTCAGTTGTCGATTATGGGCAAAACATGAAAATCCAGTGTATCTATGCAGGAAAGTCAGATTCCCCAAACGAATTGAGCAGATGGATGAATGATCTTGTCGCATTTGAAGGGCGATTATCGCTTGAAGAATATAAATCAGAAATAGAAGCCATATTAGATAAGGCTGACATCTTCGGGAAAGTCGAATATAGCGAAGCTGTGGCAAAAGTTCTATCTCAAATCGAAGATGAACTTGAAGATTCAGGGTTTGAACTGAACTCTGGTACGAACAGAAAACTCAAAAAATATACATATATATTTGATATTATGGAATTTCCCCTTAAGAGTGAAGCGGACGCACCACTTTTACTCCGCTCTTTTCATACAGTAGAAAACGAGAAGTTAAAAGGTGATTTTTCTAATTTATTTGGGGATCTATTCAATCAAAAAGCCGTCACCAATCTGGCAGCTTCAATGAGGCAACAATCATTATTCAAAGATATGAAAATACCAAATAATGTTTCGGAATCATATGATATTGCCTTGACGCTGACAAAGTTTAGCAAAGATTACCAACAATCAAATGACTTTGTATCAGCGACAGCATCGTTTAACGTATTTTTAGATGCTACATTGAGCGAAGAAGAAAAATTAATGAACGCCATGTTCCTCAACAATATGATACAAAGTACTGAAACTATCAAGGATATAGCTCATAAAGCATTTGTGAGTACTTATAAGAGTTATCTCTCAGAACAACGCTTCACCCCTTTTGACAAACTAATTAAAGAATGGAGAGCAAAAAAGATCTTGAAATAGGCGATCTCGTCTGCGTTAAGAAAAACTCTATTTCCAAGAGCATTTATTCACATTCCCCATCAGAAAAAATAGGGATGGGAATAGTAATCCAGAAATTATCTGAACTATTTGTGTTCTCTCGCGATAATGATAAGCTTATAAGCGAGCTTGATCTTAAAAAAGGTTACGAATCTATCCAGAGAGATATGAAAATGAAATGGCCCAAGTCAAACGTAGTGAAAACAAGAATATGTAAAGTATACTGGTTTGCCATAGAGAAAACAAGATGGGAATATGAGCATGATCTGTACCATACAGAAGATGGCGAAGCCTAGATTTTGTAGTATAGACTACTTTACTTCTTCCAGAAAGGTGTTATAATACAAAGATGGACGAGAAACTTTATAAGCTGATCAAAGGGACAATTCGCAAGGATCACTATGAGGCCGGCGGCACTCCTTCTGATTGGCGTGGTATCTCCAACGTTTATACGAACAGAAAGAAGAAAGAGAACAAGGAGACATGCCGTAAGGAACATACTGAGGATTAATGAGCAAAAGTAAGAATAAAAGCTTTAAAGTTGGCGATATTGTTTTAAATTCCTTCAACGTCATAGCGAATGGGTATCAATGGGATACAATTAATAATAAAGTCGATGCTGTAAATGAAACCTTGCTTATTGTAGGATATGATGGCGGAAGTTTTATTGTAGCTCCAATGGGAGAACATTACCATTTCAATCGTCGCCTATTCTTTTCATACGGTGGTTTCGAAAGATGCTTTAAGCTCCTCGCTTCTCATGTAAACAAAAATTGTACATCAATCTCTTCTCAACATAAGTAGGTTTCTGTATCGCAGCATACTTGACTCTGTTCTCTTTGTTTGATATACTGCTTATAAGATAGGAGAAAACGTCTATGAAGTGGCTTATCGAGACTTTTGATTGGTGGTACGTTGGAGAAGTCTTTTTTAAGACTTTCTTCCTTTTATTTGCTGATTATGCATCCATCGTGTTTTGGGTTGCGACCTCTTGAAAAAGCACATTTATAATATAGGAGATATTGTAGAGGCCCCGCATGGAGCCTACCCACCACAACTTTATCGTGGTTTGGTGATTGAGGTAAACAACCTTTGGGTAAAGGTTCGGTTTTTTGAAGATGGAACTACATATGCATATTCCTTAAAAAAGGCTCCTTTCAAGGTTTTGACGAATGACAGAACCCAAGTTTAAAGTTGGAGATATCGTAAAGGTTGATTTACAGATTGATTGGTATATCGGCTATATCGTTCACGCTTTTATGCTTGACCCCATTAGTCCGAGATACAACGTCTGCGATTTTATGGACGGAAAGATCCAAAATGCCTTGATGGAATCTTGGATAATATCATACTCAGAGGAATAATTATGAATATAATTCAGAAGGACATTTCTTGGCTCGTTGAACGAGTGCCAGATTTCTATGAGTTTTATTGCGATCATAAATACGCATTCAATAATGGTGGATATGTAGCTGGAGGATTTCTTCGCAAGATTATCCATCACGGAAGTTGCGAGTTTGTTCTTGCACAAATGACAAAGCGCAATATTACTGGTGATGTTGATTGGTTTTTCCGCTATCAAGAGGGCTGCAAGGAAGCTTGGAACTCGTTTAAGCCAATGGGTGAAGCAGCAGATTATCCAAACATGCTCAAAGATATTAACGAACCAAATAGTCAGACAAAGTTTGCTTTTGAGGGATTCAATAAAAAGACCAGAATCAAATATCAGTTTATCTACAAGAGCTACGGAAAACCAGAAACCACTCTTGGTTGTTTCGATATTTCAAACTGCAAGATTGCCACGGATGGCTGGACAGTTTGGATGGTTGAAGATTGGGAAGAACTGGAGAGCAATAAGTTTATTCGTGTTGACAACTTTGGAGGTGATTATCTTATTTCTCGGCTTAAAAAGTATGTTAAAGATGGTTTTGATGTTCTTCCTTCTCAAGCAGAAGAAGTTATCTGCAAAATGCTTGAAGCCAGCACAAAGTACAGCTTCCACGTTCGTTGTTTGATGCAGGCAAACTTCATGCAAGGCAGCGACATTCTTCTCTTTTACAATAAGCTGGGAGAGATTAGTGCCGATAAGAACCATGATTATAATCGATGCTCAATCGCAGTAGCAGAAGATTTTGCGATGCACATGTATAAAGCAAAGACGAAGGAACATGAACACTCAGCTTTCTGATATAAAAGTTGGCGATATTGTCAAGATCACATATGGCGATTATTATAATGGAGATTATCCAGATCGTTATGCCATTATTATTGCGCCTCTGCATAGTGGATATGCCAATAATAATGGCATAGGAGAATTTTTTTACATAAAGATGCTGGACAATATGGAGAAAGTCTTAAAACTGACAGCAAGTACCTTCAACGATAGGTGGTTTAAAACAGAATGACAATGCCGATCACGGATTGTAAGATAGATTACAAAACGAAAGAAAAGAAGAAGAAAAGTGTTGACGAGAGAGACAAGACCGGATAAGATAAGAAGGTAACAAAGAGAAGGCGAAGCAACCCCCACCCGTGAGATTATAAACACTTTGTTCCCATAGCTCAATTGTACAGAGCAACAAGTTTCTACCTTGTAGGTTAGAGGTTAGAATCCTCTTGGGAACACCACTTATTTGATTTATTGTTAGACAGATTGCGAAGCTATTAAATCTACTCAAAAACATTATCGCTACCTCATGGACGGGTAACTCAGCGGTAAGAGTAGTTGGCTTATATCCAACCTGTCGAGTGTTCGATTCACTCCCCGTCTACCATTCGAATCCAGAATAACTTAGGCTATTGCTGGATAAAATGACATTCTGGAAAGACAGAAACTTAACAAACAAAAGGAAAAATCAAATGCGTAACTTTCTTATTACTCTCCCGCTTCTTTTTCTCACGGGATGCGATCCCGCCCCCGTAGATACTGTTGATACTTCACAAGAAGTGTGACGTTAATGCCGATGATCGCAAGGCGCAAATAGCGATCTGACATTCTGGAAAGACAGAAACCTTATGGCCTCTTATCCCAACAGGCAGAGGAAACCCGCTTAAAATGGGTACAGTCTGGATTCGAATTCCAGAGGGGCCACCACTTTAAATATCACGGAAACAAATTGATTTTCTACGTTGGCGATCTTCATGGCGTTATCACCGATTTTGCCAGTATTGACCATGCCGCCCAGCGTGCAGGCGCAAAGCATATCGTTCAAGTTGGCGATCTTGGCCTTGGCTTCGCTGGAGATAACTGCCGTATTACCAAGTATTTTCAGAAGCGTTCCCGTCAAGGGAAGCTTACAATTCCTTGGATTACTTGCGGAGGAAACCATGATAACTATAATCTATGGAATGCAAAGGCAGAAAAGCAGGGGAATGCCGATCTAATCGAGCTTGCACCCGGCATTCATTGGGCAGCAAGGGGAGCACTTATCGATCTGGATGGCATTTCCCATCTATTTTGCGGTGGTGCTGAGTCTACCGATAAGCACAACAGGACCGATGGAAAGAACTGGTGGAAGGAAGAAACTCCTAACTATGCCGAGTTTTCCATGTTTGCTCAGGCAATGGAAGAGGGAAAGCCACAAGTCGTCGTAACTCATGATGTGCCGCTTCGCGTTAATGTATTCCGTGTTGGACGGGAAAGCCAGCCAACTCCTCGCAATCTTGAATCTGCTTTGAAGCTATCGGGTCACACTCCCGCTAAATGGTTCTATGGACACCATCATATCACGGATATCCACGAAATTGAAGGAACAACCTTTGCTTGTTGCGGATTGGGTGGAGAATATCAGAGGGGCTAAAGAAACTTGAATATCTTCTTGACAGCACAAACAGGAACGGATAAGATACATATATGAAAACAATTTTATTCACATTTGCAGAACTTGATCTAATCCGTGCATGCCTATATGGAGATTGCAGCTATGAACTTCTTTCAGAAGGTGGAGATTATGCCGATATTTGGTGTTCAAAATTCGGGATTGATCAAGCTGCTTTCGAAAAGTTTCTTAGGAAGATTGGAACAGAGTAAACAATACGTTTCCTTTAATCAAGGGATAGTCGGGGTGGTGAGGCCCGATGAAGAAGGGGAGTGATTTCCCTACAAATAAACTACGCACACTTGGATAAGTGTCGCATTGAAAGAATGCGTTATAGGGCAACTGTGGAGGGGAAACCCGGCGAAACAGACCCTATCTTTCAACCACTTTGGGAAAATGGTGTAATAGTAGCCACGAAGCACTCAAAATGCTTTGTTCTTAGAACGTGTGGGTTCAATTCCCGCTTTTCCCACCACTACGGGACGGTAGCTCAATTGGTAGAAGCAAGACCCTTTTAAGGTCAAGGTTGTGAGATCGTACCTCACCCGTCCCACCAATTTATACGCCATATTAGCTCAGTTGCTCAGAGTGCCGCTTTTGTAATGCGGAGGCCGTCAGTTGAATCCTGACATATGGCTCCATTCACTATTCAAAACTACTTATATTCATGAATGAACCAACAATCTACGATCTGCATGCACTAAACACAGATCGACCCTATGTCTTTAGCAAGATTCCAGAAAATCTATTCCTTGCCATTCGTCGGATGAACGGCGAAAGTATGGATGATTTGGAAATGCGAATAGAACACTTTGTAAATCTCAGCTTTCTATCTCCGCAACTTCGTCTTATGGTCAAGAATGAAATTAAAGCGGCAATACAGAATGGTGTTGTTTGATGATAATTCGGGCATTTATTTATGGTGTGATATGGTTGGCTATTATGTTAGCTATTTTGCTTTTCTTTAGATATGTAACTATAGGGCGCATTAATCCAGACAAAGATGAGGAATAAAGTGTTCGAAGTTGGAAGCATTATGAAAAACCTGCAAGACCGGCATATTTATGAGTGTGATCGGAAAGATTAAAATCGGGGATATAGTGCGACTATTCCATGATGAAAAGTACTACGGAATTGTTATCGAGGAAATTAAAGATGAATGGGTTACGATTCTTTGGTTCAATACTCCAAATATTATTCGATCATCCTATCCTATTCGTAAGGTAGACAAAGTTTCATAAAGAAGATATAACATGATTGAAATTCCACAAGCTTATCAAACCCAAGCAGTAAAGCCCCGTGGCAATAACGTAAACGAAAGACTATCTTTTCTTATCGAGTGGTATAAAAAGACAGCTTCCATAGTCTCTTCTGGACTATACCAAAAGTCCTTTCTGGAAACAACGCAAACGGCAATTCCGTTGATGGAATCCTGCGTGGATGAAAATCCAGATACGACAAAGGGGAATGTAAAGGCACAGATTTCAAAGCTTGAAGAATTAATGTCATCCGATTCCTTTTTTAAGCTTCGTGGATGGGATCGGGAATACAGTTATTACTTTTACGTCGAATTGTCGAGGGTAGTTGAGTAAATAAGGTATAGCAACCTATTTATTTCACCGGAGAAAGAAAGTGAAACTTACAGAAGCACAGCTTAGGAAGATTGTTATTCAAGAAATTGAGAATGCTTTAGAAAGCAGTTCTACTATCAAAAAGGGAGAAAAGTAATGAGAAAGTTATTCCTGTTGCCACTTTTGTTCATTCAACCTGCAAATGCTGGGGATGAAGTAAAAGAAGATCGCAAGATCATATATAAGCAAAAAACGGAGATCGATTTCGAAAGTCTCAGCGTTGAAGGCATACTATTAAAGCCATCATCAGCATTAGTCCTTGAACGTAAACATGCCGAATTCAACCCCTTAATCAGACTAAGAGCCAGCTTCAGCGAAGAGATTGAACAATCTGTGAATGAAATAAAGTAGTTTAACTTTCTGTAGTCCAGACCACTTTACATCTTCAAGATCATGTGGTATTATGCCTTTATGAAGATCGGAAGCCTATACCTCTACCCTGCCTGTGCGGCCCGTCGCGAACCGACGAAATTGAATACTGCGTTATTGTAGGCATATGACCGGCCAAAAAAACTGTAACAATCCGAATGCTACCCGATCTTTTGGAGGAAAGAGCCTTTAAAGATGCACGAACATTTACACAATTCTGGAGAAAAGAAAATTAAAATGACATTTATTATTACTTTGTTTGCGGCCTATGCGTTTCACCAGCCACCGGCAACGATTCAAATTGAATTTGTTGATATCGAAGCCATTTATTTGCCAGAGGGGCATGCCGGAATTATCGTAGCTGCTCCCTTTGAATATACGGTTTTTTAATTAATGCTGAGACAGAATTAGATGTTCAGTAACGTACCCAAAGATAAAAGGCTTTCTAATCCAGAAATTTGGGCCGCTCTTGTTCCCGGTGATCTTATTATTACCGACAGTATCGACAACCACCGTGATGCTTTAATCGTTTTAGAGGTTACAAAAACCAAGATTATAGCTAAACGATTGCGTAACGATAGAAATCATTTTGTTTTTCGCAATCTAGGGGAGTTTTTTTGGATATAAGTAAGATCGGACCCGGTAATGTTGTATATGCAACGCATGTTGTTCAAATCACGAAACTTCGTGGAAACGAAAATAAGCCAAAGACCATAAAAGCCCTCGTTCTAGCGGAGAAAGATCATATTTCTTCTTCTGACGGGGAAGAATGGTGGATCGTGTGGAAGGCGATAGACCTCGAAACGAGCATGGAATTTAGACTTTCCTCACACAACTACGATATTGAGTTGGTTTCTTAGGTTTGCTTTTTCTTGGCCCTTGATATTTTTTTGTCTTGTTTTGGCAGAATGAGTTTCCAGAGAAGTTTTGATTTCCCCATTTGAGATTCAGACATTTTCTTTTTTGATTCCTCGGAATACTTTTTCCCAACACAGCGTTTATTCTCCTCTTTTCTTTAGGTGCTTTGTTTACCCGATATAAACACTGGAGGTTGTATTGCAACTTATTTTGTAAATGAATCCGCACATATATTGTTTGTTTCTCAAGCAACATGGTATACTATAAATGGCTTTTAGACAACTGATTTCTCACTTTCAACAACAAAGGATTTAAATAATGGACAATAACATTCGGATTTTTCACTCTACCTATGACGTTTCTGGCTTTTCATCGTGGAATAGCAATCGCTGTGTTCGATCTAACGGAAATTGCACTTTCGTTTCTCGACGGCGGGATGATAACCAGATAGATATTGCAATTTCGTTCTGTCACCGCAACGATACTTTCAAGAAGAAGGATGGAATTCGTGTAGCGATGAATCATCTTAGCGAGGGAAACTACATCACCATTCCGGTTGGACGGAACGTAAAAGGTCCAGCTCTTAACGACGTTATTCGTGAGTTCATGGGTCGATCCGGCCAAGATGATTTTAGGCATCTTTGTTATGGCACCATGAATAATATCCCCATTAAAGATTGGGAATTCGTCTACTTCTCTCCCCGTCATAGCGGAAACTCTCAGAAACGGATACTTAATTGGAAGCCAAAGAATTGTCAATTCTATGATAAGCGATTTTCAGGGCTTCATTAATTCTGTAATCCAGCCCACTTTACATCTGCAAGATCATATGGTATACTGCTTTAATGATTTACAAGATCATTTCCCTCGTTGACGGCTCGACAAAATCATGCGCTCTTGTCAATCTTTCGCAATCTCTCTCGCTTAATTGCGAAGTGCTGCGAGAAGTTGACGGATCGCATGAAGCTGTCGGTTTTGTCAACCATGAAA
>Ga0181347_1000350_pt1 | contig 15206 bp, 20 predicted proteins | sample Su13VDMM110SN_FD_130102 | JGI IMG/M metagenome (GOLD analysis project Ga0181347, IMG submission 130102) | Freshwater viral communities from Lake Michigan, USA - Su13.VD.MM110.S.N | ecosystem: Environmental > Aquatic > Freshwater > Lake | place: USA: Michigan | collected 2013-07-16
GGTCCATATGGTGGTGTTGGTCTAGCGTATTCAATTAGCGGAACAAATTTATACTATTCTGACGGTGGTGGTGCATCTGATTTAAATGATACAGCATATGGTGGCGGTGGTGGGGGTACCGGTGGTGCTGGTAACAGTGGTGCTGGTGTAACAAATAGAGGTGGGGGTGGTGGTGGTGCGTCTTACGGTGGTGGTTCATCTAACCCTGGCGGGGCTGGTGGTTCAGGTGTTGTAATTATTAGCTATCAATACACTGCATAATATGGGTAGTATTACATTCTAATATAAATAAATAATATATATGGCACATTTTGTAGAAATAGATTCAAATAACGTAGTATTAAGAGGGGTTGTAGTAAGTGATGACAATCAAGACCGTGGTCATGATTTTTTAGCCAACGATTTAAATCTTGGCGGTACGTGGTTACAAACAAGCTATAACACATCAGCTGGGGTACACCGTTTAGGAGGCACTCCTTTCCGTAAGAATTACGCCGGTATAGGTTATACCTATGATGCAGGTAGAGATGCTTTTATACCACCTAAACCGTATCCATCATGGACTTTAAATGAACTTACTTGTTGCTGGGATGCACCAACACCATATCCATCTGACGGTAAAGGTTATAATTGGGTTGAAGCTAGTTTATCTTGGGTAGAGTATACAAGATAATAAGTAGACTACTTATTGTATCTAGCTAGATTTTTACGTAAAGCGCTACCATATGGAGTATTATATAACTCCATATAACATTCAAGATTAGTATCAGTTTCTAACCATCTTGTATCAGCATATTGTCTTGCTTTCTTACAAACGCTCTTATAACGATCTACATCTCTCAAAGTAGTTTCAATCTGGTTAATCATTTCATCTCCAGTCTTAAACTTAATTGGTGCGTTTTCATACGTACATAAATCCTGACATGCAATAGGTAATCCAAATGCACATGATTCAATATACTTTAAATCACTTTTTGAACGGTTAAAGATATTATCTTGCAATGGAGCAACCATCATATTAACATTAAGACTGCTTATGCCTTCAGCATATTCATATAATCTTCTCCATGGATGAAACTCAATTTTACCACCCCTTATAAGATCAAGTAATGGTATTGGAAACGCTCCTAAGAACACCCATTGATACTTATTTACTGTACTTCTAATAACATCATTAACGTGTTGAAAGTCATCTTTATGTTTAACCCTACTATCAACATCAAAATGAGCTCCAGAACCAGCATAAAGAATACGGGGCTTCTTTTTATATTTTTCTAAGTTGTTCATGTTCTTGGTAAGATCATAATGATTACCAATCCAAAACTTAGGCATAAAATTTGGAATAACTGTTACATTAGGATTGCCTGTTTTTTCTTTATAATAATCTTTCATGAAATCACATGTAACGGTAATTTCATCGCTCAATGACATAATTTTTTGAGCTGATTCTCTAATCTCTGGGTTCTCAAAAGCTGGTTTGTATTTGTTATAATCAGGAATATCCTCTTTAAAACAAATATCATCTATCTCATAAATTAATCTCATTCCATTTTCTTTAGATACATTCTTTAAAAATTCAACAAAGTTAAGTTGTTGTCTAGTAGCTTGTCTTTGAATTCTAACTGACTTAGTCATTATATAATATCTAGGATCTAAGTTCATTACTGTTGTTCCGTGTACAACAGCTTTGGAATGCGCATTCATTATTTGTTCCGGCCAAATCATTCTCCAATGACCACAACCACTATAATCAGCGTAATAATTTAAAAATCTTGGTAACTCTAACTCTTTTGGCTTTTCTGGTTGTGGTAATTTAGTAGCTTGTTCCGGGTTAAGTAATGATTGTTTTGCTTGGAAGGGTGCAAAGTTTGTGTTTGAAAAAGGAAGAGGTTGGCTTGGATTACCGATCATAATATGATTTATAGATAAAAACGTATTATTCCACAAAGTTAATACGCCGCGTTATACCATTATGTTTTTCTAAGAAAATAACATCTCCTGTTGCACACTTAATGCTTTCTTTTCTATGGCTAATAATAAAAATGCATTCATTGTATTTTTCACAACGTTCCTTTAGTATTTCCAATACTAACTCAACACCCTTTTCATCAAGACTACTATCAAACAATTCATCATATATGCTAATATTATAATGAACATCGCCTTGAGATTTACGAATATCCATAAACGAAAACAAACAAGCTAGATCTATTGCTTTACGTTCTGCACCAGAGAAGTTATTATAAGCACATATCTTACCCTTTTCGTTCAATATTTCCTCTTCAAAGTATTCATTGAATATGCAAATACTGTTACTATCAAGCTTCTTAAGGTAATGAGCTAGTTTCCCATTGAAATTCTGTAGTATCTTTTTAACTATGTAACTCTTTACACCTTCCTCGCTCACCACAAATTTAACAACATCTAATAGGTTTAGAGACTTCTTAATATTCTCAAGCTCTAACTTAATAGCCTCATATCGTTCCTTTGTTTGTGTTATAACATCATTGAATGAGTCATTATGTTCATTTAAGTGCGTTATGTTTTCCTGTAACTGGTTATTAAGATCAATTAAATCTTTGATACGTTTTGCTAATAGCTTTCTATTCTCAAGTCTTACTTTTAAAACATTTAAATCATCATTAATCTTAGAGATATGATTCTTAACTTTAATGCTTTTATCCTTAAAACTATCAATATCTTTCTGGTTTGATTGTAGCGTTATAGTATCATTAACAATCTCACATTTATATTCCTCTTTTTTAGTTTCAAACAAAGTGCGGTCATGAGATTCGATTGGCTTTAAGCAAGTAGGACATACATCATCTGATGTTCCTATTTCTGACGATCTCTGTTGCTTGTTCTTTATATTAGTTTTTAATTCTGTAACTGATACGATAAGCTTTTTAATAGTATCATCAATCTTATCATAAGCTTTATTAAGGGTTTCAAGTTCAGTTTGCTTTATAGATAAATCTATATTTTCAGATGTATTTAAATCAGCTGTAACACTATCAATTTCCTTATTGTTTGAACCAATTCTACTATTAATGTTTATAATCTTATCTTCTCGATCTTTTACCCGTAACAATTTTTGTTGTTCATAAGTAGTTATAGACTTCTCAACCTCATTATATTTTGTAGATTCAATATCAAACGTTTTCGAAATTTTATTTTGATCTTCTCTCAAGTTACTAAGCATTTGAGAGAATATTTGTAAGTTAAATACTTGTTCAATAAACTTACGCTTATCAACCTTACTCTTAGCCATAAACGGTAACGTATTATTAACTGTCATTATAACACAATTCTGAAATACTTCTGGTGAAGAAGATAATACTGCTTCAATATATTCTGTAGTATTAGCAATACTATCTCTCGTCTTATCAATATTATTTTTATATATATTAAGCCTAGAAGGATTTAATGATCGTACGATAACAAAGTCATCATTACCTTTCGGTGAGTTAACATTAAACGATACCTCAACCTGACATATACCATTTGTTAAGTTGTTGGATATAAACTCTTTCTTAATCTCTCTAATTGTTGATCCAAATATAGCAAAGTATAATGCATCAGCGATAGTAGACTTACCAACGCCATTACGTCTATCTTCTTTATCTCTATTGATACCAGTAATGATATGTAATCCTTGCTTAAAATCTACTGAAACAACTTCTTCACCTACAGACAAGAAATTTTTAATCTTTAGTTTCTGAAAGGTTACAAATTTCATAATTTAGATCTATTATATAAACTAGTTGTATATTCTACAACTTCTTTCTTGTTGTTTATATCTAACATATTAACAAATTCTTGAATGGCTTTAGTTATATCCACTCCAGATAAATCTAAGTCAGCATCTTCATTTACTTTAATCTTGTTATAATTAATATCATAATCAACATGTAAGTCATTAGGTTTAAACGTTGTAATCTTAGCAACTAATGAATCTAAATGATCTGAACTTATATTGCGATCAATAACTAACTTAATAATATTATTTGATACAAATGAGTTAAACTCTTTATCAACCTCTTTAAGTGTAATTAGTTTTGATAAAAATATCTTTATATGCTTCGGAGTAAACGTACTCTCAATAAATTCATAAGACGATTTAGTTATATCTAGAATGTAATATCCTTTGCGTTGATAACTATCACCAAAATCCATTTCAAAAGGATTACCAACATACACTATAGTACTATTACTATACTTTTTTTCATCTCTTAAATGAAAATGTCCAGAAAAGATTAATGGTGCTTTAGATAATAAGATACTTGGATCGTCGCCATGCTCACATATCTTAAAAGCATTCATCTTAAAGTTTTGTAGCTCAAAATGACCAAATATAATATCAGTATTAGGTATTGAGTCTATCTTAGTACCCCAGGGACAAAACGTTAATCTCTTATTAAATGCTTCAATCTCATGTATTGTATCATATACAAATACGTTTTTACGACCTTTTAAAATGGATAAGCTATTAATCTCAGAGGTTTCTTTATAATAACAGTCATGATTACCTGTAATCATATGAACCTTAAAATCCTTTAGTATATCAAGTGCCTGATTAGCAGCATTGAGAGATACTAAACTAATTTCATCTCGGTAATGAAAAAAGTCGCCACAAAATATAACGTCAGTTATACCTTTATCAGTTAGATCTTTTTTAAACCAGTTTATCCATTCAATCGATACATCAATCCAAAAACTCGAGTTTTGGTGAATACCAATATGAATATCTGTAAATATCGCTACCTTATTATTCATTATTTGAGCTCACGGAGTCATCACTATCATCTCCTGATTCGTAGCTATCTGGTTTAACATATATATTATGTTCAGAACTAGCTGCCATCTCTTGTTCATAAAATCTACTTCTATATTCATTTAATGCTTCAGTATGTTTCTTTTCCTTTTTAATTCTATTAATAAAGGCATGAAAAGCAATTGTAGTAAAATATGAAAAAGGATTATATTCAGAAGTAACATCAAACTTATGATTTTTTACTGCTGTAAACATTTTTACAATAGCATCTCCAATCATTTCATCTTTATAAGTGTAGTTAATAAAATTAGATGAATAGCTAAGACCGTAAGCTATCTTGCTTACTGATTCTGCAATTGCAGATTCATTTATATTCTTACTATAGTAATCAACAAGTTGTTGTTTAAAGACAACCGGGTCAATATAATATTCTGTCTTTTTAGGTTTAGGACCTCGTTTAGCCATATATTAATTGTAGTTTATAACTGTTACTTTTCAACCAGTTCTCCAATTTTATACTGTATTTTTTCTTGTGTATATATTTCTTGACGTCTTGTTGCATGAGCTGAACTATATTTAATATTGTCGGCTAAATCTATAATTATAAGCTTTTCTTTATTTGGATTTAATCTTAACCCTCTACCTATTGATTGAATCGTACGTATAAAGCTCTTACCGCCAGATGCAAATACAATCATATGAAGGTTTCTAATATTTACGCCAGTTGAAAATATAGCGCTAATAGCTATGCAAACAACATTATTATTATCTTCCATCTCTTTAATAACTCTAGCCCGTTCTTCAACCTCAACTTCACCTCTTATAAAATACACTTTACGGTTAGGTTGTTCTGAAGTAAGATGCTTATATAGAGCCTCTCCGTGAACTATATGATTAACAAGTATCAATACGTTACTTGCACACTTCTCACTAACAGCTTTAATTACATCATTCCTGTATTTGTTACTATAAATGAAGTCTAATTCATTACGAAACTTATTTGTGTTAGGTAAATGCTGAACTTTATTAATGTAATTAATTTTTAATATTTTAATCTCAGCATTAGTTAAATAGCTCTCAACCCGTAAATCGTAGCTATTCTTTTCATAAAAAACACTACCAAGTTTACCTAAGATATTCCATTCATCAACTTTAGTATCAGGTAACGTACCAGTTAAACCAAACTTATTAACTGTCTTTACTGCACTAATTATCTTACAAATTTTATTACCTTTCTTTAACTTATGACATTCATCAACAACTAAAACATCAACGTCTTTTATCCATTCATTTTCATCAAACCTACTTTGTAGTACACCCATATTAGCAATTATAACATTACTAGTTAAGTCTGGATCTATACTGCCCGTCCATCTTGTTGCTTTAAACAAAACACTATATTGTAAAAAATCGTTATATGTTTGATCAACAAGAGTTAAGTCTGGTACAACTAATAAACATTTTAACTTACTTTTCTTACTAATGAATATTGATGATAATAAGGATGCTATAGTTAATGTCTTACCACCACCAGTACCAAGCTTTATAATACCTCTACCAAATGATATGGCTTGTGTTATAATATCTAATTGATAATCTCTTAGTTTTAACTCTAAGTTATCATATACTACGCAATTAGGTATGCCTGGCTTAACTATCTCTTTTATTTTATCATCAACGTTTACTTCAACGTTTGGATATACATTTTTAATGTATCTTAAAAACTCATAAAATAATCCTGGTTCAAAGAGACCTGTTGGAGTAATACAATAAGTTCTATCTGCTATAAATCCTCTACCTCTAAATCTTTTCATAAAGAATGCATTTTCATTCTTTACACTAAAGTACTCCCGTATTTCTTCGAAGTGATCTCCGGTAATACGACATAATCGTCTGTTAGGAAAATATTCGAATTGTATCATTATAGTTGTTCTAACTTCATTATTTCTATTATGTTCTTTATATCGTATGTGAGAGATGAAAATATCTTCTCAGTTTTTTCTAGAAATTCTATTATAAGCTTCTCTTCGTTAATTTTAACTTGTATCTCTCTAATCATTCCACTATCATCAGATGTTTTATCAACAGTATACGTAGAGAGCTTAACTGGAGATTGATCATGAATCTGGTCCATGATTTGTTTCTTAAGATCTAATTTTTTATTCTCTAGAGATTGTAAGTTTCGCTTGTGATTTATAAGTCTGCTTACCCAGAAGTGTTTTCGGCCTGGAGATTTGAGCGAAGCTTCTTTAATATTGAATTGATCAATCTTCAGATCTTCTTCTATCTCGGTTATATATCTTTCCAACATCTCCATCAAACGATTATAAATATATAATATCAGAAATCAACATGTCAACCTATAAAAAATATTTTAATAAAGCTTTAACTGAAAGTGGTCCGGATTACATAGCCTCAGTACCTAATACAGCTGGTCAAGGTGGCGCTGTTGGCAATGCACCTTCAATGTATGCTGGAGGCACAGCTTCAGGTACACCTGGCACTGATACATACGCTACCGGTGATTTTCGTAACCCGTTCGGTATGGGTGTACGTAGAAGACGCAAACCTAAAAAACGTAAGAAGAAGAAATGATAGACTTAGGCCACTGGATAACAAGCTTAGTTTTAACACCAGATGCATCTCCATATGGCTTTATATATGTTATAACTAACTTAATTGATAATAAGAGATATTTTGGTAAAAAGCAAATTAAAACAATTAAGAAGTTAAAGCCTTTAAAAGGTAAGAAGAATAAAAGACATTTTGATGCTGAAACAGACTGGAAGACGTATATGTCTTCTTCAAATGAATTGAATGAGGATATTGTTAAATTAGGAAAGGATAATTTTAAGTTTGAAATAATTAGATTTTGTGATAGTAAGTTTGAGTTAGCATATTTTGAAGCAAAGATACAATTTGATAATGAAGTATTGTTAAAAGATGGCTTTTATAATGGTATTATAAATTGTAGAATTGGAAGAGCTCCTAGATCTTTACTGGAAAAGTTATAACATATAAACATGTTACTAATTGAGATACCACAAAAAAACCTTACACTTATTAATTTCAATACTCATTTAGAGAGTATTAGTAAGGTTATAAACATAGATTTACGTAAGTATAACCTTGCAGATGAAAAAATTACTAATAAGGATGTAAAGAGAATAATATACCATTATATAACATATAATGTAATAGAGTTAGTATTAAAGCAATATAATAACCAGCCAGTTATAGTTTTTAATCTTAAAGATACTAATGAATATACGTCTATAGTCATTAAGTTGTTATCAAAATTTATTACCATGTTGCCGGTAAATATATGTATTATTGACTATAATATATTTGAAGTTACGCAGAAGAGAACAAAGCTTACTACAGAGCTAGAAGATATGACCGATACTATTGCTCAACAAAGAAAAAATATACAACGTAAAGAATTTACATTACAAAAAATAAAGAATTTTGCGGTTCGTCATGATTTAATGTTTCTCAGTAATAACTATCTTAACCGATTAAAAACTAAACATATCATGTTTTAATAAATAATAACATGGACAATTATACTATGAACGTTAATAAACTGTTAAAATCGGTTTTACCAGGTATTAATGAAGGATATGGGCATGAAACGCCTGATAATGTATCTGCTGATCAAAATAGAGCAATAGATGTATTAGCTCAATTCGGATACACGTTTAACAACTGGTTAGCATCAAGCAACCCAGAACAGGAAGGGAAGAGTATGGCAGCCGCTATGATGTCTAAAGGAGTTGGTGATGCTACAGTTTCTGTAGAAATTGGACCAGATGGTAGTGTTGATGGTAAACCATTAGATAGATGGGTCGAAAGAAAATTATATCTAAATTCAAGAAAAAAAGAAGAAGCTGCTGAAGAAAAAGAAGACCCAGAAATGAAGAGAATTGGTATAGGTAAGGCAGATTTAGCAGCTGTTAATGTAGCGCAAAAATTAGCTACCCAACCAGGAGCGCTTAATTTACCATTTATCGGTGCTCAAGCTCAAATGAATAATGCATATGGTGATATGATGAAAAAAATTGCAAGGAAAGTTAAAACTATAGCAAATAAGATATAATAATATGAAAAACTTTTTAAACATAATTAATGCGTATCAAAAGAGACTTATTATAGAAGCAGATGCACCTCCTCCACCAGATGCAGCGCCTACTGATGAAGCAACTCCAGACGCAGCCCCTACACCTGCTGCTGAACCACCTAAAGAAGAAGAAAAGGTAGATGTACCAGCCTCTGTAGTTACATTATCCAGAATGCTTAAAACGTCTATACTAATGAATATTAGTCCTGAAGACGAAGACTATATTAGAAAATTGCCAGAAATTAACCAAAAAAATGCAACTGAAGTAGTCGATAAAATTATTCCAATCATGACAAAATATGCTCCATTAGATATTAAAACTAATGCTGGTATTATTGATGTACCATAATTGAAATGTATAAATCGTTACACAGTATATATTTAGAACATGTTCAAAAGTCTGGAATACGCGCACCTTGGTTAAGTATCATATCAGAAGCTGATGTAGAGCAAGTACAACCAGAAGCGGTACCAGTTAAAGCTGTAAAACCTAAGAAAGCTTCTGTTCCTACTAAATCATACGACGATGTTTGCAAAACTGTTATTGATAGTAATCCTGAATTAGTAAAATTAGCTGACAGATGGTCAGTATCAAAAATTTATTTACTACCAGCAACATCTACAATTAATTCAATACCCGCAGATTTTCGACAGTTGTGGCAAGCACTATATGAAGTAACGCCGCCAAGAGTTGGACAAGAAGAAGGTGGTACAAAAGGATCTGGTAATGGGGAATTAGCTTTATATTGGTTTTTAAAATCATCAGGCCTTTCGATACAAGATAATAGATTAGCTGAGGCAGGTTCTGCTGATTTAATTATTACAGACACAAATACTGGTATAGAAGTAAAAGCCTATGATAAACAGCCGTGGTTAAAAATAGGCAAGTTTTCTAAAAACGTTACTGAAGATCAAAAGATGAACAACATGTGTTTAGATACCATATTTGGTTTAGATACTCTTTTAAGATCAGGTAAATCATCAAGCAACGAACCTACAGTAGATAATGTAAAGGCTGGCAACATATTAACGTTTAATAAGACTAACCTCAAAAAAGCATGCATAAGTTTATTAAGAGTTGCAAGTTTAGTAACAGATCCAGTTTTAGCCAATTATGATTTTTTTAAAATTATTGAGTCAAAAATTAAACAAGTTGCTGATTACCTACAATTACCAAGTGTAAAAGGTTTAGATGAAGATTCAACTATGTTAGCTAACAGTTTAATGTATAAACTACTAATTACAAAACTTAAAAATAAGCCTGGTGATGGAGGATTTATTGTTAATGTAAATAAGCTAGGCAACATTGAATGGCTTAAAGTAGATTTTGCAAAGATAGAAGAAAAATTTAAAAAAACTGATAATGAATATGTAAAAGTAAACACTGGGGAATTATTTTTCTATAAGGACTTACTGAAATGAGTTTATATAAAAAACGTTTTTTAACAGAAGGTGCTAAGCACATGTATCACCCATACGATTTACCAGAAGTAAAGAACGGTAATGATCTATTAGAAATTTTTAAAAAGACAGTATACTTTCTTCAAGGTAAAAATGCGCCTTTAAAGATAGACGGCATTAATGTTAATCCAAGACTAGTAACTAATGAAGATGGTAATAAAGAGTTTGCATTATATTCTGGTTCGATCGCAGATGCTGAAACGAGTATAACAAAAAAGAGATTAAGAACCAGATTTGAAAAGAATATAGGTAGAGCTGAAAAGGGTGAAGTAATCCTAGACATTTTTAATGAATCTATAAAGACAAGTGAACCGTTACTTAAAAAATTAGGGTTATGGAACGATCCTAATATCGTACTATTCAGTGATTACGTTTCAACTGGTAAGACGAATGTTGTTCAATATGACAAGCAGTATATTGCAATACATTTGTTAATGAAGATAGTAAAAAAGCCGCAATCTAAAGCATATACACTTGATGAGGTAGAATATAATAATAATGCTTTATTAGAGTATATTAAGATACTGAACACAATATCTTCCAAATACAACATTGAAGTATTTCATCAAAAAGTAGCTGACTTAACCGGTACACCAGACTTTAATAGAGTATTACAACAGCCATTTAAGATTAATGATGAAACTAAACCTTTAGGAGTTTGGTTACAACAAGCTAATCAACCTATTGGTAAGAAGATAGTTACAAAGAGTTATATTGATCCCCGTACAGGAGTTAATAAGCCTGCTAAAACAATTGAAGGTAATAACCAGGCATTATATTTAGACTTTTTAAATTATAATAATGATTTAACAGCTTTAGTAGAACCTCAAAGCATGGATACTGCAACTGATGATATTATATTTTGGCATGCAGATAGATTGTTAGGTAAAGCAATACTGGACGTAATGAACTCAGAATTAGGTTCTGCAGCAACTCAAGAAGGGGTAGTTATAAACGATAAAAATATATCTTCTTATATGTTTAAAATTACTGGCGATTTCTTTATAAGAAATTCTACTGGAGGAGCTTTTAGAAAAATTCCAACTGCAGCACCTGCAAAGAAAGAAGAAAGTGATGAAAATCAGCTTAATACAGATAATAATATAATGTCAAGTCCTTACAAGAGAAGTCCTTATTTACACCCACCGTATTTCGGAATGGGAGAAGGACAACGATTAACTAGCAAACCACCTACATTTCAAGAAATGGTTGATATGGTAGTAGGTAAAGAACGCGGTAACCAAAGAAAAGTTATTGTTGTTTATCCAGGACGTTTCCAACCTTTTCATATAGGTCACGCACAAGTTTATAATAAATTAAGACAAGAGTTTCCTCAAGCATCGGTGTTTATAGCAACATCAGACAAAACAGATAATGAAAAATCCCCATTCAATTTTGAAGAAAAGCAACAGTTAATTTTATCAAGCGGTATAGACCCTACAATGGTAGTTAAAGTAGCTAACCCATATGTTGCAAACGAAATTATCCAAAAATATAGTAAAGATAATACAATATTAATATTTGCAATTGGTCAAAAAGATATGTCTGGTCCAGATGCTAGATTTAAGTTTGGTGTAAAAAAAGACGGATCACCTTCTTATTTCCAAAAATTTGAATCATTAGATAAATGTGATACTTTATCAGAGCATGGTTATATTATGGCAGCCCCTACAGTTAAATTTAAGGTAGGTGGAGACAATGTTCAAGGCGCAACTCAAATAAGACAAAAGTATAAAGCCGGTAATGATGCTCAAAGAAAGCAAATTATAACAGACCTATATGGTAAGTTTATACCTAATGTATACGAGCTGTTTAATCAAAAACTAACGTAATTACCAATTCTTACAAGAAAAATACTTGGCGGTACCTGGCTTAGCAGTTGAACATTTATGACGAGCTCTAAAGGATTTACGACGTTTAGGATTAGACTTCTTAATTCGTAAATTAGGATCACCATAATGAACTCTCTTTAACTTACCATTTACACGAGTGCATCGCATGTATTTTTTATCAGATCTTGTAGAAGAAGATTGCCCTGTTACTTTTGTGCATCTAGCTCCTTTCTTTTCAAATAACGGTATAGTTAACTGATTTAGCAACTGATCAACAAGACTGTTAAAATTCATAACAATATTTATAAATATTAATATGAGAATACCTGGTAATGATCAAAAAGAACTTTTTAGCAGATACTTAAACTTAACTGAAAGCAGTGTTGCTAATACCGGTTCAGGTACTCCTTCAATGATTACTGTTGATGCTCCTGGTAGTAGAGCGTCTGGTGGTGCTAATGTTCAGAAAGGTAGATACCCAGGTAATATATCAACAATTAATATATCTGGGCCTGCTGGTGGGGCTAGCGGTTCTGTACCATATGAAGGTGAAGAAGAAAGTTGTGATCATGAACAGATTGAAATGGCAATGAGTCAATTACTATTAACGGCTGATAAAGCTTTACATGTATTTCAACAGCTACAACATGGTGGTAAGTTAGAAGCTTGGACAGCTTCAAAGATTACACTATGCGCAGATTACATTGAGACCGTTGCAGATTATATGCATTACAATGGTAATGATGAGGAAGTATCAGACGATAGTGTTTCAATTGTACCGATGGAAATTGAAAGCGAAGATATGATTAGACGTTAATTTAAGCTTACTAACCCTTGTTAATTACTATACGTTTGATCAGGTTCTGGAAATAAGTTAAGTTGTTTAGGATCTCCTGGATCCAATCCTGGTAATTCTGGTTCTTTATATTCAACCCACTTTATATTTGAAGTATCATGATATTTACGCATCCAATTTAAAGCTTGGTCTCTATTATTTATATAACCTTTACCCATCAAAAATCTCATTAAGACATACCTTGAAGGAGCTTCTCCATCAGTTAATACTTTACCTTTACCAGGTACAGGGCCATTATTACCGGGTACAAGCGTTTCAACTTGATAATATCCTTTAGGTTTTTCTAATTTTTCTTTAAAAAACTGCTTAAATGTATTCACTTATAATTATTTAGTGTGCGAGCTAGTTGATTTAAAGATTTATTAATATAATATAAATCGTATGAACGAAAATATTACATCACTATTGGCTAACTTTGCAGATTTTCAAGAGAACATCGCAAAATTTATGGAAAAGGACAACGCTTCTGCCGCAGCTCGTGCTCGTAAGGCTTTACTCGAAATTGGTAAGCTTACTCGCACACTCCGTAAGCAAGTCCAAGAACGTAAGAAAGAACTTAAGTCCAAAGCTGCTTAAGGTTTATTATAAATAATTGAGTGATACCATTCAATTTATTTTTTGAGAAAGCATTAGGTCTTATAGAAACAGTTACGTTTAAAGACATAGGCCCCGTTAGCGCTAAAGTTGATAGCGGTAATGGGGCTTATAATGTCTTGCATGGTCTTAAAATAAGTGATTATGGTGATTCCATAAACTTTAAGACTGTTGGTAATAAAGGTATTACCAAAAAAGTACAAGAATATATTGATATCAATATAGGTTCTGGCAATATTGAAAAACGCCCAGTTGTATTGTTTGATATAGTTGTAGGGGAAAAACAATACCCTAACACACCATTTTCTATAGCTGATAGATCACAGAACGAACAAAAAGTTTTACTCGGTAAAAACTTTATAGAGAAGTTAGGCGGTATTATTGATGTTACTAAGAACAACAATATAAGTTAATTACTTTCTTTCAGCTGAAGCTATAAAGTCGTAGAACTCTTTACGACACTCCGGTTCATTCATAAAATCTCCAGATAACTTTGAGGTAATCATAGCACAGCCATGATGCTTAATGCCTCTATGACACGCGCAAGTATGAGAGCATTTTATTACAATAGCAACCCCTCTATTCTTTTCGCAAACCCCATCTATAGCTTTATGAATTTGCATTGTCATCCCTTCCTGCACTTGAGGCCGTCTAGCATAAAACTCTACAATTCTGTTAAGTTTAGATAAACCAATAACTCTACCTTCTAAACTCGGAATATAAGCAACATGTACCACACCTGTAAATGCTAGATGATGATGCGAACACATCGAAACAATTGGTATATTGCACTGACTAACAATGCCATCATAACCATCTGCTGGAAATGTAGTAATCTTAGGAGGTTGATCATAACAGCCTTTTATTAGATCACATACATATGACTTAGCTACTCGTCTAGGAGTACCATCGCTATTAGGATCATTACGCCAGTCAATGCATAAAGCATCTAGAAATCCCTCATAAGCCTTTGTGGCATTATTAATAATTTCCAGTTTTTCTTCATCAGTTCTGGGTAAATTGCTGTTTGCAGTCGGTAACGTTGGATGTTTAACTCTTTCTGACATACGATTATTATATAACATTACTGCAGAAATCAATAAATAATATTATGATATTTGGTAAGTTAAATAAAGTATTTGAAGATCAGTATAAAACCTTACCATTAAAAAAGGTTAGATTAAAGACAGACCCTAAGTTTGATAAGCTTCCTTATGAAGGTTATATATTAGCTGAAGCGCCAATACCACCAGGACCAGGCATACCTACTGCAGCTCAAAAATTACCTCCTGGTAAATCATTACCTGGTAAAGTTGGTAGTTTTATAAAAGGTGTTGCCGGTGCTTATGAAGGTTTAAAAAGTGGAGCTGAAAAATTTAAACAATTTGGTCAAGGTAATATTTCTGTTTTAGCTGAAATAATGGGTGAATATGGTGAAAGATTACTACGATCTGCTTTAGATAAAAGTACATTTAAACTTTCTAAATTTGGTGAAAAAGGATATACTACCGGTTATATTCCAAAAGACGACCCCTACCATGCAATTATATCCAAATATGTTGGGGTAGA
>Ga0181347_1000352_pt1 | contig 15174 bp, 12 predicted proteins | sample Su13VDMM110SN_FD_130102 | JGI IMG/M metagenome (GOLD analysis project Ga0181347, IMG submission 130102) | Freshwater viral communities from Lake Michigan, USA - Su13.VD.MM110.S.N | ecosystem: Environmental > Aquatic > Freshwater > Lake | place: USA: Michigan | collected 2013-07-16
ACAATTATTAGATTGCGGTATTGAAACTAAAATACACTATACACATCCATTGCATGAAGTAGGTATGTTTAGCCGGTATACAGGACCAGATATTCTTAGCTGTGCTAGTAGCTTGGCACGTAGAGTATTGAGCTTGCCTATCTATCCTGAGCTCTCTGATGCCGAAATTGAATACATTGCTAATCAGGTAATAGACTGTGTTTCACAAAAGCATAGCTAGACAACCAGGCCCAGTCATAGCTTTTCTTTAGCGCATCAAAGTCACCACCAACTTCATCATAGTACTCAACAGCATCCTGTGCTCCAATGTGACTCCATTTCCATGCACTTGCGTATGAGCGGAAGGTAGGTGTTAGCCATGTCTTTAATCTGTACTCTGCTTCGATATCAGGTAGTGCCGCTTTAAGTTTCAACACTTCTCTAAATGCAGTACGCCAACACATCCAATCTGAGTATCCATAATTGGCTGTACCGGATAATATTGGCACTACTTCGTGCGGACTGTCAAGTGTAAAGTCTAAGCCTACACCAGGATTGGCCAACACTAGTTTTTTGTTGTAGGCAATCATGGCTTGATGTCCGTATACTAATCCATTGATAGAATTACGTGCATGAAAGATATAGTGCTTGGGTTCTTGCATGCGATCTGGTTGCCACCTCCAGTCAAACTCATAATCAATCTCCAACTTGGCAAATACAGCAAAGAACCATTCAGTGTTGCTGGCTTCAGCTGCTGCATGATAAGATGCTGCGCGACCCTTTACACCGTCTACTCGAACAAGACGATTCTCTTCGAGATTTACAATCCTTTTTTCCAAATAGTTCCAATTCTGATCAGCATTGCCTTCGCCGTTGCTGATGAATACAATGTCAAGGGGCTGACTATCTCTATTTTGTTGAATTGTTTTATCTATGTAGGGGTAATCGTATATCTGTGTTTTTAGATAGTTTTTACACTCTCTAGGAACTACTACGTTTTCAGCACCTTTGTTCAAGGGCATTACATTCTTTGTACGTTCCTGCCATAAAGATATAACAGGATCATCAAACAATATATCGTGCCGATAAAACTGTATCAACGGATTAGTAAACTCATGCGACCATACAGCAGGTACCACGCTGTCTGTTTCATACTTTACTACAGGCATCGGATACCTAGGTACTGAGATATTTTCAACAAAATGCAATGTTTCGAACCATTCAAGTACTTTAAGATCCTTTGTTTTTTCAAGGAATCTTGGCACATGTACATAGAAGGTATCTCCAAACTTTTGATCTCCGCTGGCAAATACGTGCAGCATGTCTGGTTGCCATTCACTTGGGTGCCAAGTAAAATCAAAGTCAGTATAGTCGCATACATCTGCTGTAACCCAGCAATACTCGTAAATAACTTTACTCAATGCACGACGCATAGTGCCCATGTAGTCGCTGACATAGCGAACATTGATATCGCCAAGATCTGGACTTCCCTGTATATGTTTAACATGTACCCGTGGTGCTGACTTTGTTCTGTGTACACACTCGAGATTATAGTTTACTTCCGTGTATTGCTTAGGTAGCAGCATAGTACCTGAATTTTGTTGGTGCTGGCTTGCCCAAATATGTGCTTGATGCCGTTGATGAGGCAGAGGTTGATAAAGGAAATCAAAGTTCTTGTAGTCACATAAGTAATTTACAATCCAACAATACTCAGTCCTGCTTTTTGTCTGAGCATCATGAATCGATTCTGCCGATTGCTCATGCGGAAATAACCCAGTAGGTTGATCTAAATAGAATACATCAAACATGATTAGAATAGACGAGATTTACAATCATACATTTTGGCCTTTTATAAAACAACACATTTCACTTACTAGAATGTTTTACTGCGATCCTTTTGGCATGTCCGATACTGAACATTTGTTTAATTACGGTAATGACTACCATCAACACAATTATATATTCTTTCATGACCAAGAACCTATTCATTTGGATATACATGCCGATTTGTTTGCAGAAGTCAACAATAGGAACGGAGATTTAAACATCGGCACTGGTTTCAAACATGCTGCTATAATAACAAGCGAACGCAACAGTGATGTGGTCGAACAAGTATGTAGCATGTATAACTGGGAATCATATTATTATTTCTTTCACGGCTGGGCAGCACTAGATTGGTACAGAGGATATCACCGAAGTTTCCTTGTATCAGATCCACAGCAGCGCACGATTACTAAAAGTTTTATTAGTCCTAATCGCATCATTGGTGGAAAGCGTAAACACAGAGTAGATCTAATGCACTTGTTACTAGAGCGTGATATTGTAAATGCACATATTAGCTTTCCAGAAGTGTGTCCAGCAGAAGGTACTCATATACAAGATATTGCCAAACCAGAACAACGTAGAGCTTTTGCTGCCGCAAGACTGCCGTGGCACTTTGCAGGAGAAACCAATCATCCAATGCACAGTTGCTGGCTCAGTTTGTTTGCAGAATCTTCAGAATCGTTGGCATACCTTGTGACTGAAACAGTAGCTACTGGACGCAGACATCACCTGACAGAGAAAACATTTAAACCTATTTGTATGCAGATGCCCTTTGTGTTAGTGTCAACCGCAGGTAGTTTAGCATACTTACGCAGCTACGGATTCAAAACGTTTGACAGTTTATGGGACGAAAGTTACGATCTCGAAATAGATGATAATAAACGGTTAGTTCTGATTGCAGATTTGTTAAAACATTTAGACAATATGTCAGCGCAGCAAAAGCAAGATCTATATACTACTGCTATACCTATTGTGCAGCATAACTACAATCATTTTTACAATGGTGCATTTGAATCTATACTTTGGCAAGAGCTTATGGAAATGTTAGATAGTATAGCAGAGAGATTCAATGATTAATTTTTGTTACGATAGATTATCTACACCTAAAATAGGCTATCCAAATCTGGCGCAATGGACAGCAGAACCATTTACCGCTGAATGGCGGCAGTTTGATGCACACTGGCCGCGCACTGTTCCACTACGACTAACCATGTACTTGGATGCTGCACAGATTCCTTATACAGTATCGACTGTGGTAGATGCACCTGTAGGATCCTGGTATCCTGTTGCCTTCGGTTGGTTTGACTTTGACTGCAACTACTTTGCAATGCTGTCAGCAGATATGCGGGTAAGATTACGTAAAAAAGAAATCAAAATATTGTTCTACTATCACGAAGGTGACAATCCTAAACGCATAAATGAGTATCTAAATCAGTGCCGTTATTTCGAAACGCTACCCAGCGACTGTTATCATGTTATCAGTGCCAATACCGCAGCGGACCTTCTTCCAACTGCCACTTACTTCTCCGAACACGAGTTCTTTTTCAGACACATTAATCGATACCAATTGTTTAATTATCCTGTAGTACGCCGACACGAGTTTACAGCACTAAATCGTGTACATAAATGGTGGCGTGCTGCTGTAATGTCTGACCTTAGATTTCAAGGAATATTAGAAAATAGCTTGTGGAGTTATAATGGCATTGGAATTAACGATGATTACGAATCTAATCCTGTTGAAGTTGATGTGCATGACGATCTTTGGAGATATCGTATGAACGAGTTTTATTTAGATGGACCGTTTCATTGCGATCAATTTAACAAACACCAACAAAACAATCATCATGTGGTAAACACAGAACTTTATACACAAAGCTATTTTCAAATCATAATCGAAACACATCTGGATGCGGATCAAAGTGGCGGTGCATTCATAACAGAGAAAACATGGAAGCCCATCAAGTATGGACAACCATTTGTTGTGATCGGTACCCCAGGCACATTGGCTGCACTAAGAGCGGCAGGTTATGATGTGTTTGATGATGTATTGGATAACACTTACGATACCGTAGAAAACAATACCGAACGTTATATTACTGTACGCAAATTGTTGTTGAGCATGCAGGAACAAGGCATTGCTGAGCTATTTAAAAAATGTCGAGCTGGAATTGAACACAATCAATTAAATTTTGAGTCAAGATTACATACTCCATTAAATACCCTACTAGAGAAATTACAATGTCAAATTTAATTCAAAGTTATACCAGTTGGCAACCACTTGAAGAAGTCATTGTGGGTAAAGTTTTTACACCTAACTACTTTGATTACATACAAAATCTTACTGTAAAGCAACAACTAACCAGAATACTAGAAGAAAGTAACGAAGACTTAGATAATTTATCTGCTGTTATTAAACAGTATGGAGCTATTGTACGTCGACCGGATCTGCCAGATATTGAAGGATGGATGCGATTACTTAATCAATACAATAATGTACCTATTCCGCCACTTACACCACGTGATTGGCAAATTACTATGGGGGAGAAGTTATTACGTGTGTTACACGTAGAAGAAATGGATAAAATTTGTTTGTATTACGAAACAGCATGTCCTGGCAGTGTAATTGATCCACATGGACAAGTATATAACAACAACCATGTCATGGTAGATGCTATTGCAAGTTGTATTGTTCGAGTAGGCACAGATGTATTTTTTGATCAAAGTGAATGGTTAACTGATGCACACGTGAAATGGATTAGCGATAATGTATTAGATGATCGCTATCGTGTACATCGTGCCAAGACTAACGGGCATGGAGATGCTGTATTCGCAATTCTTAAGCCAGGTGTTATTATTAGCAGCATACATGATGCCGATATTAACTATAAAGAATCATTTCCGGGCTGGGAAGTTCATAAAGTTTGGGATCCAACAATTTTTGCTGCCATGGAGGTAGGTAAGTTCAAATATGAAAATTTTAATGAACGATGGTATGTTCAAGGTGTTAATCCTACAGACGAATTTGCTATCTTTGTTGATACATGGCTAAACAAATGGACTGGACTTGTAAAAGAAACTGTATTTGATGTAAATTGTTTGGTTTTAGATGAACACAATGTTATCTTTAGTAGTTATAATAAACAAGTGTTTGACTTTTGCAAACGCCACCATATCGAACCAATCATTTGCGAACTGCGACACAAGTATTTTTATGATGGCGGTATAAGTTGTTGCACACAGGATATCAGACGTCGCGGGGGTCTTGAGACGTATCTGTAGTACCCCATTTAATTTTTAACCATATGCGTTCGTGTATGTAATAGTCTACACTTAACAACATATGTAGTACTGTAGCAAACCCAGTTGCTGATCCAATGTCACCAGTGAACATGTAAGTCCATAATATCGTAAAAACCCAGGCCGTGATTCTGTAGCTGAGCATTCTGGCTATGGTTCGTTTATGTGTTTCAATCACGATAATACCTTTACATTATATAATTTTTCAAATCGATCTGCATCAGCACGATCGTTAACCATTGGCTCGCCTCTGATATTCAATGATGTGTTGAGCAGCATAGGGCAACCTGTTGCAGCATACCAAGCTTCTAACAATTGTCTGATTCCCGACGGCGAGTCAGACGATACTGTCTGTACCCTACTAGTACCGTCCACGTGACAGATAGCAGGATACAAGTCAGGAGCCAGACAGCAGGCGACAGATTGCATATAAGGGCTGCTACCGAAACCACCAGGAAGATCAAAATATTCACTAGCATACTCTTCCAAGATGACTGGAGCGAAGGGTCTAAATCTCTGGCGTCTTTTGATGTCATTTACTCGATCCTTTATGTCTGGTCCGCGGGGGTCTGCCAGCAGGCTTCTGTTGCCGAGCGCACGGGGGCCGAATTCTGCCGCGCCCGAGGCAACACCACAAATACCATTACTGAGCAAATGATTAAGAGCGGCATCCACAGGATAAGTCCCAGTGATGTTATGGCCCAGGTAAGGCCCGGTCCACCTGACAGGACCGCCATGAGCCAAAGCAGCGGCCCCGAGACTACTACCAGCATCGCCAGGATTAGGCATAATCCAAATATCATCAAAGTATCTCCCTAGGTATTGATTGGCCAAACAGTTGAGTGCAACTCCACCCATGTAAACCAAATTGTCACTACGAGTCAGATGAGCCGCCTTACAAATTATGTCTTGAATCAAGCGTTCTGTTATCCACTGCCCGGCTGCTGCAACATTGTTATTATCAGCACCCAGAAACATTCTTGGGTCAAAGCCTATATGAAAGTTTTCGTTAAATTCAGCATTAAAATAATCAGCAACAGCGTATTCTCCCATTTTAGGTATAAGAGAGCGATCACCATAAGCAGCCATGCCCATTGTAATATATTCTTCTTCCTGTGGCTTTAGGCCTACCTGCTTGGTCAGGGCACTATAGAATAGTCCAATACTGTGTGGATATTTCTGTCCCCAAACTTTTTCATACTGGGCCTGATTGTTTTTATCATACCATGCTCGGTATATCGATATTGTATCTAGCTCGCCAATGGCATCAATAACAACTACCGCAGCTTCTCTAAACGAGCTTGTTTGGAATCCCGCAGCAGCATGACTAAGGTGGTGAGGGTATGCCTTTAATGTGCGACCTGTAATACGGTTGTTGCCTAAGTGCCGTTTTAATGTATCATGCACTGTTAGAGAACCAAAGTTGTATTCTCCGCTACGTAGTTGCTGTAAGGTATGCATCCACGGTCGTTCGTAGTAGGCAACAGTATCGATATCAAAGTTGTAAGCAGCATCTACTAATTCAATGCTTAATACAGGATCGTTTTTAATCTTACTGTAACGTTCGCTATGCCCGGCAAACACAATTTCACCGTCGTCTCTGACAACAGCGACAGCAGCATCGTGGTATCCTGCACTTACACCCAGTATATGTTTCATTTGTAGATAAACGGATCTCTTTTGCGTAGTTCTTTTAATTTCTTACGATAGCGTATTTCAAGTTTAATTCTGTTGTATAAATTTTTAATCCACTGCATGTTTGGTCCTTTGTAAATTTTTAATCTGGCGTTCTTTATGATCCGGATCGCTCCAATTATAGTCAAAAAACCCAACTGTTCCGTTGACTTCAATAGAGTATATATCCAGATGAGACCCTAGCTGTTGCCAAATCTCCTCAGGCTCAGCTGTACCAAAACTTCCTTCTAAATCTACTTGCCCAATTTTTAAATAACCCAGACTTAGTGCAGGATTATCAAAATCTAAACCGTGTTTCTCAATCCAGGCACGAAAGTCGGACTGCGTTTTGTCGTGCCACGACTGTTTGCCGCCTTCAACATTACGACCCCACTCAATGTCAAACTCACCAGAATAAAATCTCAGTGCATTGATTGCTTCGCATGTGGCTCCTGTATCAACGCTGATATCAGTTGGATCTTTGCCCACGTTAAGTTTAGGCGCATCTTCGTCTTTAAATACTTCGTACAAGGTTTTACCAATCTGTGTCCAATGCATATAGACCCGACCAAGAACTCTATCGTAACGATTTTTAGCAAAGCCTTCGCGGTGTGCATCTGTTAATTTGTAACGTGGTGCATGTAAAAACGTAGTTATCTGACTAGGGCGTACCCATTTAGGATCTATTGCTAATTTTTGTTGACTTAGTATAAGAGATTCTAACTCGTGACATAATAAATTTAATTGTCTAATTGCATAACGTGTTTCTATATCTGCAATACGGTAATACTCACTAAGATTCCAAATTGTGCCTTGTAGTAATTCAAAATGATTGTGCAACTTATTCATAATGCTATGTTTGATTGCACATCGATTCTGTCCGTACTCAGAGTTGTTTGGATATCGCACAGTTGAATCAATAAAAAACTCTTCGATCCAATAGGTAGGTAATCCTGCTTGTTCCCATTTTTGTGTAGCACTAAACTTGTTAATGGTTTCAATATGACGATTTAAGTCAGTGCATAGGTAATTGACATCTCTGCGACTGTACGGAAACCCTAGAAAACAAAAATTTTTTTCTAAATGTAACTTTTTTTCTAGAATTTCAATCAGGGCTTGTTGCCAATCTCTTGCTAAATCATTATCATCAGGAATAATTTTATAGGTGATTCGATCCGCATGATTGATTGGATCACGCAGGGTTACTTTTACCGGGAATAGCTTGCCACCACTCATAAATTTCTTGATCCTGTTTTAATATATCGTCTAATGTATATGTATCTTGTCTAACCCGCTCTAGCTCAAGTATTCTTTCTTTGCCGCTAATTAAACCTGCTTGCCAAGTATCAGGCCATTGTTCTTCAAATGTTGGGCGTGTTTTTAATTGTACTAATATATCTTTTAGTGCGCCATTGGGTAATTTATCTACTAACTTGTCTATGCGACTATCCAACAAGTGTCTAGGAAGTGCAAGCGGGCTTAAAATAATGTTCGGGCTAAAACTGAAAACTACTTTAGCTAAAACATCTACCTCAAGTTCGTTGGCAAGTTGTTGGATGTTGGTGACTTCAAACAGGCCAGGGAGTGTAAGGGTAAAGTCAATTCGCATTTGTCGACGGTGTTTAGTAAATACCATTCCGCTTCTAAAATTGCCGAGCCAGTCATTGTAATCAAGACCCGTTCTAATATATTCTCCCACTGCACCTGTTCCATCCAAGCTAGCACATATTTGCCAGTCACGTAGATGAGCCAAAATATCCCTAAAGAGATTGGTGCCACGATAATCAACACGACTAAGGTTGGTATTATATCTAGCATATACTCGTCCTCCATCACCTTGTTCAACTATCTGTTGCATATAGCGCCAGTGTTGTTCATACATAAGTGGTTCGCCACCTACCCAATACACTTCTTCTACACGATGTTCTGCTACTGCTTCTGCAAACTCTGCTTCAATCTGTGTATCCTGGAACTGACTGATCTCTTTGCGAACTTCTGGAATCATCCAATTATTTTTACTATCAGCCCAGTTTATCATATTATGCTGGCGCTGTTCGCTTTCCCACGAACTTGATAACATGTCGCCGCATGTGCGACATTTAAAATTACACAAATTACTAAATCTATAATCCCACGAGATAGGTTTTAATGTAGTGTGCCCAGCGACATCGGTGGCTGCCATTGCCGCTTCATACTTGTGTCCAAACATCTGGTTAAAGTAGCTACGGTAAACATCTGTGTTTAGCAATCGGTCATTACATACTTCACATTCTGGCAGCGTTTCACCGGTCATCATACGCTTGCGTACACTACGCATATGATCACTGTTCCAATGTTGCTCTAGTGTAATGGGAATGTACCGGCCTGTGCCCGCACTGGTATCAATATACTGTTCAAAGTTTTGTGCAGGTTCCCTAGACGCACAGCATAAACGTCGCTCTGTTTGTGGGCTAAGATATGTATGTATCCATGGCGCCATGCATAGGGTTGCTGGTTTAGGCTGGACCATTGTATCCTATTGCTCGTGCAAATTCATAATGGAATGTGCGCAGATCTTGCCCACGTCTAGCGTCTACTTGTTTTATATTGGCCAACAGTTCATTGCCATCAAGTGATTCACCATTTATCATAAACTTGATAATACGATCAATTTCTAATTTGTTTTTAGCGGACACTTTGGCATTCAGTAGTTCTTCTTTTATTATTTGTTTAGCTGCATCTGGCAATGAACCTATGCTGTGATAGCGAGCTTCATGTAACATATTCCAATAGATAAAATTAAAGCCCTGTTTGTCTACCCAGTTAGCTACTTTTTCTAAATACATAACGTTGAATACATTGACAGTGATACATGCCTGTAATTGTATATTTGGATTACGCATACGCATTGCATCAAATCTAGCAATATTATGTTCTACCAGCTTCCACATAGCATTGGCACGTTGATATTCGAATCGTCCTTCGACGTCGTCGATACTAAATGCAATCTCTACTAGTTTAAAGTGCTGCCAAATATCTTCCGCATTGTCAGGATACTGTGTACCATTTGTATTATAGTGTATCTCTACTTGTCCAGCAGTTCCCATTTCCACAATGCGCTCTAAGAATTGAAAGTGTTCCTGTATCATAAAGGGCTCGCCACCAGTGAACTCTAAGTAGCGTATTTGATCAGACATACTGTTAATCTCGTTCCAGAAGTCTTGATTATCTCTTGCCCATGCACCTTGCTTGAGCATTTGATAATGCAGTCCTGTTTTCTTTTGTGCAATAGGGGTAAACTCTATTTCTTCTACTGCAAATGTACTGCTGCTCCAAGATCCGCAGATGCGACATTTGAGATTGCAAATGTTGCCCAATTTCAAATCAAGGAACATAAGTGGCCTGGGATCTTGTGTCCACTCTGTGTTAGGAATCATATGTTTAAGTCTGTTCAGCGTATGCATACGCTTACTGGTACGACCGGCATCTTCCTCGTTCCAACACTTACGGCAGGTCTTTGGTTGCTCTGCTCGTAGAAATTGTTTTCTTAATTCTCGCATGTAGTTGCTGTCTTGTATGTCAGCTAGTTCTGCAGATTTTGACAAGTCGAACTTGTTGCTGTTTACATCCGTAATTTCTTCTTCTGCTAGGCAGCATGGTCGGACTGTACCAATAGGACTAGTTTCTAAACTAACCCAAGGTAGTACACAAAACTTTTTGTGTGGTATTTTCATTTTAGTGCTGCCAATTCTGGTATTACATCTAGTATATTTTCATTTCGTATGGTATCTAGCTCGGTTGTCTTGTGCCAGAACTTACTGAGCAAGTGTTGATTGTTGGTAGCGTTCATAAACTTGATTGCACTTTCGAATCCCACTGTGGCACGGTTTAGCTGGTCATGTGGTCGTAACCATTCAATGTGCTGTTCAAATGTTTCCTGTATACGTTGTTTATATTCCGGAGTAGCAACGTCTATACGATAATATGCAGGGTCTTGTAATATATTTACATTTAAATCTTGTGCCTGTATTAAGCCACGTTCAACCCAGTTTCTATGAAACGTAGGCAAGCTCAATGCGTTCATAATACTCAGTGTAGGGCTGATATAGAAATCAACCCGGGGACAAATTTCCATCATACTGATACGGTTTGCTTCTACTTCATACCAGGTGCTACCTTTTCTTATGTATTCGGCTCGTGGTCCCATGTCATCGAGACTTGCACCTACACTGACACTGTCAAACTTCTTCCAATATTCAAATACACTACGGTCTTTGAGTTTGACATCTGTGAAGTTTGTATTGTATATCAGGCGTACATCAAAACGCCCGCGGCGTTCTAATTCTTCCAGGATAAGATAATGCTCCTCCATGATAAGAGGTTCGCCACCAGCAAAGTAAATTTGCTCTACGTAGTCCAAATGCGGTTGTAATTGTTCCCACATGTCAGTCTTGTGTCGACCGGCAATGTTCAATACTTTATTCTTACTAGCCCATTCTGGTCCAGCCAGTTTGGCTTGATCTTGATACCATTGGCTTGAAAAAATATGACCGCAGCTACGACATTTTAGATTGCATAAGTTACTGAAGCGAATATCCCAGTATGTCATAGTAAAGTTGTCAACGCTGCCGTCGGGATTTGTTGCATAAGTTTCTTCAATGTGGTGCCCGTGATGCTTGTTGGCACTTTGTCTGCCACTAAAGAATCCTGATTTTTCTTGTTCGTAGCAACGATTACAGGCAGCACTCTTTGTTTCTGTCAGCATGTTGTTGCGTAAGGTACGCATGCCTTCACTATTGGCAATTGTTTTAAGACTGTCTTGATGACAGTTACCAACAGGACCCACTGCCATTTCGGCATGACAACAAGGATATGCTTCACCTGTAGGATATGCATGTAAGTGTATCCAAGGATACATGCAAAATGTTTTACTTTCTGTCAGCAGGAATCGTTGACGGTCAGTCAAGTTTTCTACTCGAATCTTTATTGGATCACTGCTGTTATAGCTATAGGTCATTATACCATTCTTCTAGCACAGGAAAAGTTTCTGCAAAGTTTTTATCACGACGTTGATCGTACTGCGTATAGAATTGCTTGAAATCGTTTAATAAACTGGGACGATCAAATGTACCACTGTGCGGAGTCTTGACTACGTCTAAGTAATCTATTAGTCTTTGCAAGTGATTTATTTCGTATTCGTGCAATAATGGATGCGTTGCATACACATTGAGCCACGAAGATAAATTGTTTTTGAACTGTGTACGTAACTCATTAGGCAATACTAGCGGACTTTGGAAACTAGGAAATCGCAAGATGTTGAGAGTAAAGTTTACACGATCTCTACCATAGGTTTGTTTGAGCCCCATGATTTGTGTTAAAAAGTTAGGCAAGGTAGTCAGGCATAATGCATTGATAGTACACATGATATGCACCGCACGTATGTGATCGTGATTTAATAATTCCTGTACATTACTCATCCATTGGTTGTACTCCAACCCGTCTCGAATGTATTCAGCTGCACCATTTACAGCTTCGTTGCTGGTATATATGTCCAAATGAGGGATATCTTTTACACGCTCAATAAAGTCTAGTAATTTTTCACGTGACATACCCAGATTGCTGTTGATTGCTAACTTGGTCTGACTGCGTCCTTGATTGGTTTTAAACCAATCAATCAGCTGCCAAGTATATCCCGACATCAGGGGCTCGCCACCTGTTATTCTAAGTTCTTGTAGTGTTTTATGGAGGTCAGTTTCCCACCAGGCAAAAAATGCATCTACATAAGGATTACGTTCCCCGAAGCTATAAAGTTGACTACTGTCATGAACATGAGTAAAGTGATTCCTACCATCAGACTTGAGATCAGTGTATGGCCCGTTGCGTCGAATATCGTTGACCCAGGTGCTACTAAAAGCAGGATTACAATAACTGCATGCAAAGTTGCAAGTGCGATCAAAAGATATTTCAAGTGTTTTGAGATCTACATCATCAGTTGTAGGAGTTTTAGCAGCTTTGTGTAAGGCCTCTATAGGGTAAATTTTACTTTTATATACACGATCGCTTATAGCATCGCGTCCCATGTCTTCAATCTTCCAGCAGTATTCACATCCTTTGGGGCGATTGCCTGCTTGCATATTTGCGCGGTCTTGTTTCTTTTGTGCTGTGTTATGCAATGCTTTCGGATTGGCCATGAGATCGACCATCTCTATCTTATGTGCTGGTGGATGATGACAGCTGGTTGTCATACCGGACCCTAGCCAAATGGTAGCGTTGTACCATTTGGCTGCACAGAAGCTAGGGCTAATGGAGTCAAGAACTTGCTGTCTAAATTCTAAATCATTCACTAAATATTTTCTCTAAGGAATTCGATAAACTGCTGAGGAAATTTATCAATGTGCGGAAGTAGTTCCAACAGAACCTGTTGATTGTATTTACAGATACTTTGACTGTCGGACAGGAATTTCTTTAAGTCTCCGCTACATAGCTCTTGTATTATAGCACTAGTACGCTCAATACGCAACTGTGGATTGGCAATATTGTCAAAACTTTCATCAATGACAGACTCAAATGTCCGGAATCCCATATTACGTAGATCGCGATAAAATCCAGAATTGCTTAAACAGATCCACGGGTGACCCATTATAATAGGTTTCCAGATTTTTTCTGTTCTAAATGTATACGGCGCCTCATATACAGTTTCATTTACAATACTAAAGTAAGTGTCAATATAGGGTTCAGGTTTGATATAAGCTTCGCCCCACTCGTTCTTAAACAAATGATGTTTGACATCAATGTTATCACAATGTGTGTTTACTCGATCCCGGTACATCTCAACTTCGTATTTGGCTGGCAAATAATGCACAGGTTCTATTTCATGCATGAGATCCTGTCCATTTACTACGTAGGTCAGTGTCCGATTAGGAGCGTTTCGGGCATGCAAGTTTGTGTAGAGAGACTGATTTAATAATCCTGTGTCTCGTAGTTTTTGCAGTATCCATTTACGGTGCGGACGTATACGTCCATTCAACATAAGAAATTTATAAGGCTTTTCGGTTTTAGTGTATATTTCGTCGGTGCGATTGATTACTGCTAAGTTTTCATCAAACTTCATCATCCGATAAAAGAAATTATCGAACTGGAAATACCGATATCGAGAATCTAGACTGCCTCCGGATAACACCATTATCTGTTTTGATTCTATTAGATCACGTACAGAAAATCGTTCAAATTGTCCTAGCATAGTACTAGAACCTTCTGCAGGATTACTGAACACAACATGTGCTAATTTTGATTCAACAATACTGCGTATTTTTTTGGCAGAACGAATCATAGTATCTCGTCCTACCACATACACCGCACCTTTTCTTACGTCTACTGATTCAAAGTCAACAAAATCATTTAAAAAATATCGTGTCAGAAGATCGTGAACTTCGCAGTGTTCATCAACATATAATTTAGGATCGGGCACAGCGTTGGCACTCCTCCCAGAATGATTTCATTTCTGGGAATGTTGTTAGAAAGTTTGTTCCTCGCCGGCGATCATGCTCGCTAAAGAAACGATAGAAGTCTGCCTTCTTTTGTTCTATGTTGTCAGTGCCTTCTCGCATCCAGGCAATGTCGCGTCGCATACGTTGTACTTCATAGTCTTTGAACCCGTGGAAAGGATCCGCAGCAGTTTCTAAATTCAATTCCATCCAGTCTGCTACACGTTTCAGAATGTCAGCGTAAGCAGGCGGCAGTATTTGTAGACTCTGCCATGCCGGTTGTCTCAGCAAGGGTGTGTCAAACCAAACACGCTGATATGTTGTGCTGTATTCTCGTCTCATTTGTAATATTCTTTCTAACAGTGTCTGTAGACCCAATACACTGAGATTATTCATAGTGATAATAAATGTAAGACTATTGCGACTGGGAATTTCAGATAGAAAATGATGCGAGTATGCCATTACACGATCGTAGTTCATACCGTGTCTGATATACTCAGCATGCTTGCCGATGCCAGAGTCAATGCTGACATACTGCATAAAATGTTCTATTTGTGTATTACACAATTGCTTTACGTAACCAATGTATTTTTCAAACAGTCCGGTATCTACACTAAAGTTGCTGGTCACATTCAAATGCAGATCAGGATTGGGCAAAGACAACACATAATCAAATACCTTGTATGTGTTCTTGTCCATCAAGGGTTCGCCGCCGGTCATACGAAAGTGTTTCAGTTGTGGATATAACTTGGGCCACCAGGCCCAAAAAGCTTCTACATATGGATTATGGTCCCTGGCAGGTATAGGACGATTACGCCCAACAAAATGGCCAGGATCATTATGAACGATTCCAGTAGGATATCCACCCAGTCTCTCAACTTCTGATTGCCAGGTCGAACTGAACTGAGGACTACAATAGCTACAGCTGAGATTGCAA
>Ga0181347_1000356_pt1 | contig 15050 bp, 18 predicted proteins | sample Su13VDMM110SN_FD_130102 | JGI IMG/M metagenome (GOLD analysis project Ga0181347, IMG submission 130102) | Freshwater viral communities from Lake Michigan, USA - Su13.VD.MM110.S.N | ecosystem: Environmental > Aquatic > Freshwater > Lake | place: USA: Michigan | collected 2013-07-16
ATATTAAGTCGAGATCACGCTGGTGTTAAGCCGCTATACTATGCCGAAACAGCAGAAGGATTGATATTTGGTTCTGAAATAAAAGGCATGCTGGATCGGGTACCCAACTCTAGAAAGATAGATCAGTTGGCAATCAGTTGCATGAGTCTCTCAGGTATCAATGCCACAAGGAACACATTCTTCACTAACATAAAACAACTGATGCCAGGAGAAACAATTGTATACGATTGCACAAATAAAAGAATAAAATCATCAGAAAGAATTTATATCACTCCTAGATCTAATTCTTCTTTCAACCCTGCAGAGTTTAGAGACAAAGTTAGAAAGACCGTGCAGATGTCGAGCATAGGACGAAGACAGATGGGAGTATTTCTCAGTGGTGGATTAGACAGCGGTGTAATAGCCTACGAGATGATGAAGATACACGGTGCAGTGAATACATTTACTAACCGAATGAACCCTAATATCATAACAGACGAAGATTATAACAGTGATGCTGCTTGTGCAAAAATATTAGCCGAGCAAGAAAAGTTTAATCATACAGAAGTTATTATTACTCCTGCTGATGTTGTTGCAGCATGGGATAACAGTATCTACTTCATGGAGCAGCCTGTGTACAATCCCAGCATGAGCATGTACTATCATACCAATCGTAGATTATCTGAAGCAGGCACAATCATAACCATGGCAGGAGATATGGGTGATGAAATCCTAGGAGGGTATCCTAAGTACTGGAAGATGAAAGATGAAAAATTTAATTCATGGAGCAGCATAATAGACAAATGGTTACAAAGAATAAAAAGACCACTAGTGGTGGGTGTGCCAACTCTGTCAGCATCTGAATTGAGAGAAGAGTTAATAAAATTGTATCCTGATACTCTGTGGAATCCCGCAGATCCCGTGGCATCTTACATGGCACTTGATTGTGTGGCACAAGCACCCAATGAATTCTTTGCTAGGAACGACAAGTATGGCATGGCATTTGGCATGGAAGGTCGCTTTCCTTTGACCACAAAGATGTTTATGCAATACTGTCTAGACATACCAACGAGTTATAAAATAGGAAAAAATAAACATGAGACCAAATTATTGACCAAAATTGCCTACAAAGGATTACTGCCAGATGCCATAATCAATAAACCAAAAACTGGTTGGACTGTGCCAATTGGACAGTGGTTGGCCGCAGGCACTGATAAAAATTTAAAAAACTTTTATGCGAGCAGCATGGGAGAAAAATCCACACTAGATCGAGTTACAGTGAGCCAAAAGGCAAGCAAAGCTCTTGTCCCGGCCTGGCAGATGAAGGATTGGATCAAAAGATATAACATGCATGAATAATATTCATAAAAGTTTTGTGTCAGTAAATATATGAAAGTTTACATATGAAAATCAAAGTAATCACTTCCTACAAACCAGGCACATGGGATCTTTATTCTGGTAGAGGTATCAAGAGCATTGCTGAACAATGGCCTATAGAAATAGACTTAGTAGTTTATCTCGAAGAACCCAAACCCAACTACGATCATCCTAGAATACAGTGGGTTGATCTCAATGCAGCTGAACCGGAGCTTTTTAAATTTAAAAACAAACATAAAAATGATCCCGTGGCATGTGGAGAGTTACAAGAGATACCAGGTGGTGTTAAGAGACCTGCTGCTCTACAACAACAGGGTGGATTGGATAAAAACAAAGGCTCTTTCCTTTGGGACGCTGTGAGATTCAGTAATAAAGTTTTCTGCGTTATCAACGCTGTGAGAAATTCTCCCAATTATGATTATGTATTATGGATTGATGCTGATACTTTTACATTTCGACCAATACCATTAAATTTTCTTGAAACTCTACTACCTCAAGACACCATGCTAACTTTTTTAGGCAGAGAAAGATATGCATTAAAAGATGGTGGCAAATATCCCGAATGTGGATTTGTAGGATATAATTTACAACATCCTAACACCCAAGAATTTGTTGCTGAATGGGAAAAATTATACATTACAGATGAAGTATTTCAATTATTAGAATGGCATGACAGTTTCGTATTTTGGCATCTAGCTAGAAAATTTCAAGAGAAATATAACATAAAAGTAAACGATATTGGCTATGGAAAAGATGTTAAAGGACATCATGTTTTCGTAAACAGTGAGTTGGGATTATATATGGACCACATGAAAGGCAAGAGGAAAAAAATAGGCAGTAGTGCCAAAGTAGATTTAAGACAACCAATGAAGGATGCTCCTGCCAATGTGTGGGATATAGATTATTGGAAAAAAGTACCAGGAACATTGAAGTGAAGATAGCGATATTTCCAGACAACGGTAGCATCAACAGCAAACCAGTTTTTGCTGCATTGATAGATCATCTGCGCTCAAAGGGAGAACAAGTTTACATAAACGAAGATCGAGACTGTGATGTTGCTGTGATCTGGTCAGTGTTGTGGTTGGGGAAGATGGCAAGTAATAGGTCGATATGGGAAAGATTCCAAGAGAAAAAAAAGCCGGTGGTGGTTATGGAAGTGGGCGGTTTAAAAAGAAACACCACTTGGAAGATGGCCATCAACGGTATCAACAGAGATGCTGATTTTGCTAATCAAACGTTTGATGATAAGAGGTGGCCTCTTTTTAATATTCAAATGAAGCCATGGAAACAAACGGGCAATGTAATAATAATATGCGGACAACATGATACCAGTCAGCAATGGATAAAAAATGCTCGTATGCCCAATTGGATAGAACAACAGATAAAAGAAATTAGAAAATACACTCAAAAACCAATATTAGTGAGGCCACATCCTAGAAATAATTTTCAATTTCAAGAAGACAAATATATTGACGTCAAGGTAAAAAAGCCACAGAGAGACTACAATACATATGACGATACTGATTTCAAAAAAACATTAAAATCTACCTGGGCCGTTGTTAATCATTCTAGCAATCCAGCGATGGAATCTATAATTAATGGAATCCCGGTGTTTGTCAGTGAGTCAAGTCTCTGTTATGACGTAGGAAACCATGTGCTGTCTGATATCGAGAAACCTGCCATGCCTGCCAGACAAAACTGGGCCAACAAACTTGCTTATACCGAATGGACCACACAAGAAATTAGAGACGGCCTGCCGTGGGCTAGAATTAGAGAAAGATTAAAAGAGAAATATATAAAATAAATGACTGTTGAACCAACTATAAGACATAAAGACTTAACCACAGTTACGCCTATAGAGTGGACGCAGTATACCGGAGAAACTATAATAACTAAAATTCTAATCAAAGGCGGTAAAAAAACACAAGAAACAGAATATGTCGAAGACGGTGTCAAAGCAGTGCCACGAGGCAATGCCTATATTATTGGCAATGGTCCTTCTAGAAAGGATTTTGATTTAAATCTCTTAAAAGATACAGGTCAAATTTATGGTTGTAATGCTCTATATAGAGATTTTACTCCCGATTATCTTTTCATGGTGGATCGATTTATTTCACAAACCATAGTGGATGAAAAAGTTTATGAAAAATGTGTATGTTATGCTCCTGCATTAGAATATACTAGAAGTAAAAAAAAATTAAATTTAATACCAAATAATCCTCATTGGGTATCTGGTTCTGCTGCTTTTTGGACTGCGTGTGTCCATGGTCATAAAAATATCTATCTAATAGGTTTTGATTTCCAAGAATATGGCAAGGGAAAATTAAACAATATCTACCAAGACACTGAACACTATGGTGCCAGAGACAGCAACGTTACTCACGAAGGATGGTTGACCCAACTGAGAGTCTGCGTCAAACAGAGACCATATTGTCAATTTACTATAGTTCATGACAAACCAATAGAAGCATTGTATCATTTGCAAACAGGCGCAGATTTAAAAAATACTCAATTAATGACCTATGCGGAATTTACTGAGAAAGTCCTAGGCCGATAAATTTAAACCTTGGCCTAAAACTATAAAAAGTGCTGTTGTGATTGCCCGTGTCTTTTTTCAAAGCGAACTGATACAGATGTATCATTTCATGTGCCAGTGTCTCTATAAAATCTCTTTTGGTTCTATATTTTTTTAACATTTCTAGTTCAAATCTTTTGGGATTCTTATCCGGATACGCACACACCTGTCCCATGGCCCGCTTTAACCATTTCTTGATTAATATCTTGTGAAAATTGGGCAATTGGTTATCAAACACTGCTCGATTGATATAACGAAACCAAAGATCTATAACACGTCTGTTGGTAAGATAAGGACCTCGATCATTAAGTGTTTCCACCCGTATTTTACGTCTTAATTTTAATGCTCTTTTTCTTCTCATAAAAGCTCCAACATTGTTGACTTTTTCGTCCTTTGTGCTATACTGTAATTATCTTAAAAATGACAAATTCAAAAATACCGCTTCGTAGATTAGAGTCTTTAGAAGCTGCTCTTAGAATACTGGCCTATAATACTGGGGGTATTTTCCAGAATTCTGGGGTGCATGATAAAGATTTTAAAACTATACAGAGTCTAGCAGATGCTCCTTATGCTTGGACCGAGAAACAGGGCAATCTAGCCATGATGTTCTTAAAGAGATATAAAACACTTGTAGATAAATTTGGGTTTGACTCTGATGAATTAATAAACAATCCACGGTATGATCAACCATTTAGGACGATCAGCTTTGAAAAGAGCATAGATGTTTTTTCGGCCGAAGACGGAAGAGAAGTGTTGGAGATGCGGTTTCCCTACAACGAAAAATTTATTGCATTGATAAGATGCCTTAAAAAGAAAACACAAGGATTGGTTCCCATGCTGTATGATGGTGAGACTAAAAAGTGGACCATGAACTACACCGACACCGTGGCCTACTATGCCACGCTGATTGCTGTGAGATATGATTTTAGAATATTGAATAATAAAATATTAATTGACTATGATGAGATTAAAAAAGAAAAAAAGAAGTATGCGCCTGCCATTGCTGATATTAATAATTATTCTATAAGATTAATAAATGCTCCTGAATCTCTCACAGAGTATTGGCAAGAGCACTGTGCCTCACTTTCTTACCTACATCAAAGAGATAAAATAAAACAATTTAGGATAGCAGAAATAAGAGACAATTCAAGACCAGCCGAATCATTAAAAGAAAAGATAGCATACGCAACAAATACTAGCTTATATGTAGATCGAAAAATCTATAACAAAAAAACTTTGCTAGAGGCAATTATTGAACTCGATGATTTGCCTGCTCTTTGTCCCTTTAGCGGAGATTTGAATTCAAAAGAAGAAGTCATGATAATATACGATTGGTTACAAATATTTCAATCAGTTGGAATTACGAAAGACAATATTTCTTTTGGCTTTCAATTTGAAAATCCACTTCCTATTGATACTGATCCCGAAATAGAGCAATTTCCAACTCTAGATTTCATATATGGGCAGGAAACACCAAAAGAAGTAAGAAAAAAAATCTATGAGAGTTGGAAAGAACTTTATGATCTAAGTATGAGTAACAAAAAAATTAGTTCTGCAACAAAAATCATATTTGTACGAAATAAAATACCAAGAGCGTTTTTAAAATCTGGTATTAAGCCTAAGATAGCATTCATGCTGCAGGACACCCCAATGTGGGCCATGAGCACCAACGCTTTAGATAAGCTGGTTGAACGTTTGCCAAAAAAGTTGTACTATATGACTCAGATGCCATCTGACAAAATACAATCTATATGAGTTCGTGTAAATTGATTATAAAAGACGAAGTAAACGTCAAATTTGAAAATCTTTCCCTGGATCATAGGAAACATCTCAGTAATAAATTTAAATTTGAAATTCCGTACGCTAGACACTTGCCAGCGGTCAAGTTAGGCAGATGGGATGGCAAGGTCAGTTTTTTTGGCCTTGGTGGAAACACGTACCTGGCTTTGGTTGGAGAAATATTACCTATATTAGAAGATGCCGGGGTTTACGTAGAATTAGAAGATCAAAGAACTCACCATAACTTTGAATTTAAGTTGATAGATGAGAAATATCTATCCGATATACAATGGCCCAAGAGTCATCCATGTGCGGGTCAACCCATAGTACTACGAGATTATCAAGTTGAAACTATAAACAAGTTCTTAGGTAATCCTCAATGTATACAAGAGATAGCCACCGGGGCAGGCAAGACAATCATCACGGCGGCGCTGTGTCGCTTGGTTGAAAATTATGGACGTACATTAACTATTGTCCCTAACAAAAGTTTAGTGACACAGACCGAAGATGACTTTTTAGCTTGTAATTTGGATGTTGGAGTGTATTACGGTGATAGGAAAGAGTTAGGAAGACAAAATACTATTGCGACTTGGCAATCATTAAACATATTAGAAAAGAAAAGCAGAGACGATGAGACTACTGCGTTCCTCGAGGCAATCGAAAATATCAACACTGTGATAGTGGACGAGGTCCACATGGCCAAGGCAGATGTATTAAAAAGAATGCTTACAGGGCCATTTGCAAAATGTGGAATCCGTTGGGGACTCACAGGTACAGTGCCCAAAGCCGATTATGAATTTTTTGGATTGAAGTGCAGTATCGGCGACGTAGCAAATAGAATAGCGGCGAAAGAATTACAAGACAAAGGAGTATTAGCGAACTGCAATGTTAATATATTACAAACACAAGATCATCCGGAATTTAAAAATTATCAAGAAGAACTAAAATGGTTGACTACCGATGATACTAGGATGTCGTGGATAGCTAAAACTATAGGAGATATAGCAAGTACAGGCAACACAATGATACTCGTGGATAGAATATCTGCGGGTGAATTACTAGAGAAAAAGATACCGGGCAGCGTTTTCATATCTGGTTCTACAAAAAATATGGAAAGAAAAGAGCACTATGATGAAGTTTCTGTTGCACAACGCAAAGTTATTATTGCCACGTATGGAGTGGCATCCGTTGGCATCAACATACCTAGGATTTTTAATTTGGTATTGATAGAACCAGGAAAGAGCTTTGTTCGTGTGATACAGAGCATAGGCAGAGGCATAAGGAAAGCAGAAGATAAAGATCACGTAAACATATGGGATATCACTTCTAGTTGTAAATTTGCTAAAAGACATCTCGGGCAAAGGAAAAAGTTTTACAAAGAGGCCAATTACCCGTATAATATAGAAAAAATAGATTATGAAAATCCTTACATTAGAAAATAAGACATACGCACTAGAAAAGATACCAGAATATGTAGATGACAAATTAAGATTTGCGGTTCTAGATAATTCAAATCCAGCGGATCCAGATTATTTCTTTATACCTTTAATATTTTTGGAATCTTTCAATGCTCCGGCGGCGGTGTTACAAATAGGAAAATACAAAGTGCAGATGCCGTTAGATTGGAAAATGATAATAGGTGATCCTGAGCAGGGAGAGTTACACGTACTGCCGATTACCAGTTTGAATGATCGTGGCTTTTCTGCATTCATGTACAATCCGATCACAGGATCAAGGCCAGAATTTGCGGAGGTTGATATTGTCGACATATATCAAGAAGTAAAATGGTACTTTCCCAAGATCAAATCTGGACAGATACTTGCAGTCCCTTTAACGGAAAACGTTAATCCACCTTGTGCATATTTTGTAAAAGATATATCAAGACAATCTGAATTTTTAGAATATGGATCGGTATGGTAGGTAGAAAAAAAGATAATGTTGTGAAGATAGCGGCACCAGTATTAACAGTTCCCGATCAGCATGGCAACGAGATTCCTGTATTAATGGATCGACATTACATAGAAGATATATTGTCGCACGCCAAGAAGAAAAAATTAAGCATACTAGACTATCGTTTAAAGAAAAAGAACATAGAGATTGTGTTCAAAAATCCAAAACATGCGTCTGTGTTTGCACTAACGTGGAGTGATAATGAGTGAAAAGAAAAAATTTTTTGAACTAAGAAATAGCATGAAAGCTATAGATTTCCGTAACAAAGATTATTATGATCGCATAGACGAACATGAGAGATCTTTATACAGTCCTTATATGACAATGCGATATGCTTCTGCTATATCCGGAGACCGGTTCTATCAAGAACATTATGTAGAAATGGTCAATGAGTGCGTAAATAAAAATCTTTTTGAATTGAGCGGCAAACATAAAAAGTTATGTTGGCTCTTGACTGCAATGTGTGGCGGACTAAAACAACAGTTTCATCCTTGGATAAAACCAATGAAGAAGAACGTGAATAAATCCTTACAGACTTTGATGGAAATTTATCCCAATACAAAACAGTCAGATCTAGAAACATTAGATCAACTCATAACCGACAGCGAGCTCGAACAACTGCTTGAGGATCATGGAAAGCAATCTTAATACTTGCACGTTTTGCGGCAAGAGTTTTTCAAAAGAAAGAACTTTGCAGGTTCATGTGTGCGAACCAAAGCGTCGACATCTACAAAAGAGTGAGAAATGGGTGCAGAATGCTTTGATGGTTTTTCAGAGATTTTATCAAATACATCAAAATAGTGCAAAAGTAAAAACCTATGAGGATTTTTGTAAGAGTGCCTACTATAATGCATTTGTTAAGTTTGGTAGATATATCATGCATGTGAGTCCATTGTATCCGGACAAATATATTGATTACATTATAAAGTCTAGAATTAAATTAGATCATTGGGCACGAGATGATCTGTACGAAGCATATCTCATAGATATGTTGAAATCGGAACCTGTAGAGGCGGCTCTCACGAGATCCGTACAGACGATGATGGACTGGGCCGAAGAGCAAAGCGTGCAGTGGGCAGATTATTTCCGGTTGGTCAACACACCGAGAGCGGTTCAACACATACAAAGTGGTAAATTATCTCCGTGGTTGGTGCTTGGTTGTGTAGCCGGTAAAAAAATGCTACAATCTTTTACAGACGAGCAATTGCAGATGGTACAAAGATTTATCAATCCGGAATATTGGTCTAACAAATTTAAATCATCACCCGCAGATGCTATATTTGTGCAAGAGACAGCCAAGGAGGCAAAAATTGAGTGATAAAATTAAAATAGAAGAAGGTATAGACGTGGCCGATGGAGATTGTATTATAGTGATTAAAGAAAATGGATCTATTGGTGAGGTGATTCTACCAGAAGTTAATAATCCAGCACAAGGGAGTAAGGGATATAAACTGACTTTAGATGTATTAGAATTTATTGACAAAGAAAAAGGTGCATTGATAAGATCGGAAACCAATAGAAGGAAATATAACTAATGCCTGACGTAGATATAGATTTTGGAAATAGGGAGCAGGCATTGAAATTATTTAAACATGTGCCAGCGTCTATAATCAAGGAAGAAGAGATAGAGAAACATAAAACAGGAGTATACTTTCAAGAAGTACCTGTAGATCCAATGTCAAATTCGTGTAGTTTTGATTTCAAACTAGCAGAACAGCGTGGATATTTTAAAATAGATTTACTTAACGTGAATCTTTATGAGGGTATCACCACCGAACAACAATTAGTGGAATTGATGCTGGAAGAACCAGACTGGAACATGCTTAAAGATAAAACCATCGTGGATCAATTGTTTCACATCAATGGACACTTCGATATAGTTTTAAAATTAGAACCAAAGAACATAGAGCAACTGGCAGCAGTGTTGGCTATCATAAGACCAGCCAAGCGTCATCTCATGCACAAGTACTGGACTGAGATATTAAGGGAAGTTTGGTTGAGACCAAGCGATGACAGTTACTTTTTTAAGAAATCTCACGCCGTCGCATATGCCCAGGCGATTGTGGTGCAGATGAATTTTATTAGGAAAAAATAAATGGTTAGGATTAATTAGGTTGGTCTGCGCATCAGCTGTATGGTTCTGCGTTTGATCCTCTTCTTAGATATGTCTTCTAATCTCACTACAGGTCCATGCACTATGTTGATGTCCTTGCTGGTGAGTGTCACAAGTGTTGGTTTGAAATAGGTAAAGTCTTTTTTTAAAAATATATTAATTGGTATTTTTCTGTTGGATTCCCACCACCAAGTTTCTCCCAATTGCAAGAACTTCATCTTGTCAGCGGGTAACATTATTCTTCCATAGTCATAGAAGCTAGTTACTTGGCCGTCTTGATTCTGTATTATGCCCACAAATTCCATATCCCCCTTGCGTATAAGCGATAGGAACGGGAACTTGGTCTTTAGTGTTTCAAAAATTTCATTCATCATATATTCAATAAATACAGTGAGCAATGAACTATGCAAACTGTATCAAGGTATTTACTAAACAATGTGGTAATTGTATACACATCTGGTTATCATGGAAGGAATTCTACTGTGTACGATAGACGAATAAAGCTGTACAAAGGAGTGTCAAACCCACTCTCTTTCACATTTAAAAACGAAGATCAAAAAGCACAGGATATCACAGCCAAAACTTACGAATTTAATCTAATTGATTCTGAAACTAGACAATCGGTTGTAACTAGAAATTTAACCATTTTAGATGATGGTTCTACCACTAGCACAAAAGGCACTGCAAGTATCACTGTGACAGAGGGTGATCTTTTAACACTGGATGCAAAATTCTACAACTATGCTATCAGAGAAGTGGCAGCAGATAACACAAGAACAGTAACTTTTGCGGATTCTTTTTACAATGCAGCCGGCACCGTGGAAGTATTAGATGGTGCTTATCCTGACATGGTTGACAGCGTAGTTGTTGACTCTTTCACTAGCTCTACCGGACCGTTGACATATACAAGTTCTGCAATAGATGCCAACCCCGGCATCAATAACAACGTGGCATTACATACCGTAGCGATATATCAAAAGTCTTTCCAAGGTACACTAAGGATACAAGGAACACTGGATTCTAGTCCCGGTGACTATGACTATTTTGAAATTGGCAATATATCTTTCACCAATGACAGCGATTCGGTGTCTTACTATAACTTCAATGGAGTCTATGAAAATATTAGATTTTCTTGGGGGAACTCAAGTGGTAATACCGGACGAATTGACAAAATCCTATATAGGCATTAAACTGTAAGAATGAATTTGATTCAGTCTACAATTCTGACATCATTACCAGCTGGAAAGAAAAAGACGCCGTCTGGATGGCTAAGTTTCAATGCTCCCTGTTGTGCGTATAATGGAGAATCTCCAGACAAAAGAAAACGTGGAGGAGTGATGACTTCAGCTGATGGTACTTTAAGTTATCACTGTTTCAATTGTGGATACAAAGCATCTTATGTGATTGGTAGGAAATTATCAACCAAAATCAAAACACTCATGGGCTGGCTTGGTATCAGCGAGGACACAATTAAAAAATTAGCCATAGAGGCCATGCGGCATGAAGAAGGAGATGTAAAATATGAGAAGAAAAAGTTTGTTACTTTTCAAAAGAAATCATTACCTAAAAATTCGAATAAGTTAGAAGTTTGGTTGGAAAAATATCTGGCACAGGATCTCACGAGCACACAGTATGAAAAGATAGACCAGCTGTTAAATTATCTTAAAAAACGAGGCATAGAGCCAGATTGGTATGATTTCTATTATTCTCCCGATCAGACAGCGGACTTTCATCGCAGAATAATTGTGCCATTCTATTGGCGTGGGGAGATAGTTGGATACACAGGTAGATTATTTGATACAAGGAATAAAGAAGTTAAGTACTGGACCGAGACACAACCTGGCTATGTTTTCAATATAGATGCACAAGACTGGAATAGGAAATTTGTGTTAGTGACCGAAGGACCATTTGATGCCATATCTCTTAGCGGAGTAGCCATACTGGGGTCAGATATTAATGACGTGCAGAGAGAACTCATACAAGACTTGAACAGGCAGGTGATTGTTGTGCCAGATAAGGACCAGGCAGGCAAAAAACTGATAGAACAGGCCAAGGAGTTTGGTTGGAGTGTGGCATTCCCCCAATGGCATGAGGGAGTCTATGATGTGGCTGATGCTGTGTCTAAATATGGAAGATTATTCACGCTGCAATCTATTTTAAAATCAACCGAATCTTCAGCACTAAAGATAGATCTAATGAGAAAGAAATATGGACAATAGAGATTATTATTGTTCGATGAAGTTCAAATTTTTAAAAATCGATCTAGGTTCTAAAACAACTTATAATTGTCATGCCGCTGCCCCACATTCTATAGATTTTAACTGGCTCAAAGAAAATCCAGGAAATTTATTCAATACTGAAGTAAATGTTTCCGAAAGGAATCAAATGCTCAAGAACGAAAGAAATAAGAGCTGTGAACAGAATTGTTGGGCCGCGGAAGACCACGGTGCACAAAGTCCTAGACTCTATCAAGGTGGCGCAGAAAAAACACACAAAGCGGCTGTCACTCAACCCGAAACAATTGATCTCACTATAGGAGCGGATTGTAATCTAACTTGCTCATATTGTTGTAAGGAGTACAGTCACTCGTGGCGAAGAGACATTGTAAAGAATGGAGACTATGTGATCACGGATGCGCGCGACGATCGTTATAAAACTAATAATAAAGATAGAGCATTATTAAAAATTAGTCAATCGAAACTAAAAAATACAGAGCACTATAAAATTTTGTTGAAAGAGATTGAGCTGTCCGCTGCAAATTTAAAGACCTTGGTGGTGACGGGTGGTGAGCCGTTGTTAGATAACGCCCTGATCGAGATTTTAGAGCAATTAAATCTGCCTTCTTCAACTAAGATAGAACTTTACACAGGATTAGGACTTAGCCACTCTAGGTTCATAAGCATGATAAAGAAGTTAAAAAAGATAAAAAATCTTGTCATTAAGATCAGTTCAGAGAATATAGGAAAATTATTAGAATTTAATAGGTACGGAATCAAATGGGTAGAATTCTCGAAAAAGATAGATGTCTTAAGAGCAGAGGATATTAATTTCGAATTCCATTCAACTTTATCTAATCTCACAATGTTTGGATTTACAAATTTTTATAATCAATTTATCAAAGATAAAATAGTTGTAACGTTCGCTTATCAACCTAGAATGATGAGTCCCCATATAATTGACAAAGAAAGCAAAAGCGTGATTGTACAGGATTTATTGACATTACCAAAAGATGTGCATGAACCTATACTGAGATCAATTCAAAGAGAACCAAGTAATTTGGAAAAACAGAATATAAAGGAATTTTTAACTGAATTTACAGAAAGACGCAAGGATTTAGATTTAAAAGTATTTCCAAGAACATTTTTAGAATGGCTACAGACAGAAGATGTGTTATAATATTATAAGAAATTAAAAAAATTTATGGCTGAATACACTTTTGACGTACAAAAATTATATCTGGAAATGATGTTGGCAGATGCAGAATCTTTTGCACGAGCTCAAAATATTTTTGACAGCGAGAACTTTGATAGGAAGTTAATTCCGATCGCAAAGTTTATTAAGGACTATGCCGAGCAATACAAAGTGCTGCCTGAGGTGGACCAAGTCAATGCCAAGTTTGATATCAAATTAAAAACAGCTAAAGATCTAGATCCTTCCCATTTTGCTTGGTTGCTGGATGAGTTCGAAACGTTTTCCCGACACAAAGCACTCGAGCGTGCCATATTAGAATCTGCGGATATTTTAGAAACCGGTAACGGTCAATATGCATCTGTAGAAGATAAGATCAAGGCAGCGGTCAATATTGGATTGACTAGGGACATGGGTACTGATTACTTCGAAGATCCTCGAGGTAGATTAGAGCGACTTAAAAACTCCAATGGGCAGGTCAGCACAGGCTGGCCCAGCATCGACAAGAAATTATTTGGTGGATTCAATCGCGGTGAGTTGAATATATTTGCAGGCGGATCGGGTGCAGGTAAATCATTGTTCTTACAAAATCTGGCGGTGAACTGGGCCAGCGCTGGGTTGAATTGTTGTTATATTAGTTTTGAATTAAGCGAGATGTTGGTGGCTATGCGTTTGGACGCCATGATCACTAACATACCAACAAGAAAGATATTTCCCGAAATAGACAATGTTGAAATGAAACTTAAGATGCTTTCTAAAAAAGCAGGAAAATTACAAATTAAATATTTGCCATCAGGCAGCACAGTGTTAGATATAAAAACATACATAAAAGAACTAGAACTTAAAAACAAGAAAAAAGTGGATTGCATCTTAATTGATTACTTGGATCTCATGATGCCAAAAAGTAAAAGAGTATCACCAGCAGATTTGTTTATCAAGGACAAATATGTTTCGGAAGAGTTAAGAAATCTAGCTGTAGAATCACAAATGTTGATGGTCACAGCATCACAGTTGAACAGAGCATCTGTGGAAGAGATTGAATTTGATCACAGTCACATAGCAGGTGGATTATCCAAAGTACAAACAGCAGACAACGTGTTTGGTATATTCACCAGTCGAGCAATGAAAGAACGTGGTAGATATCAACTGCAATTCATGAAGACCAGAAGTTCCAGCGGTGTGGGACAGAAAGTGGATTTAGAATTTGATGTGGACACCTTGAGAATTAAAGATTTAATTGAGGAAGAGGGTCAGCATCAATTCAAAAAACAAACATCTACGATCTATGACAATCTCAAACAGAAAAGCAAGATATCCCCAGATGGCACGGCCACAGATGCTAGGAGTGAGCCAGACCCAACCAAGGGAGACGAAGTGGGCAAGGTCAGAGCCACTGTGGAAGGCAGCAAGCTGAGACAATTACTAAACGACCTGCATTCCGATGAAGAACAGTAATGATATAGGAAAGATCTACGAAGAGTTAAGTCAACACTATCCTAAATATTCAAATCAAAAACCCAAAGCCAAGATACACTCCCAAGCCTACACCAGCCTCATAGGAGTCATGCTGAGTGCTCAATCACAGGATGCTAGAACAGAAGCAAAAACATTTTCTTTGGAGAATTTTATCAAATGATATTATTGAACAAGGACGATGTTCCTCTAGCATCAAGCCAAGAAAGGGTACAAGGATTACATCGGGCCTTAATTTCTATACATCAAAATAATATTCCAGGAGATTTTGTAGAGTGCGGAGTCTATAAAGGAGGAAATCCTATCATAGCAAAAAAATTCTTTGATAGTGTGGGATTAAACAAAAAAATTTATTGTTATGACACGTTCGAGGGCATGACTCCCCCCAGTGATAAA
>Ga0181347_1000358_pt1 | contig 15028 bp, 22 predicted proteins | sample Su13VDMM110SN_FD_130102 | JGI IMG/M metagenome (GOLD analysis project Ga0181347, IMG submission 130102) | Freshwater viral communities from Lake Michigan, USA - Su13.VD.MM110.S.N | ecosystem: Environmental > Aquatic > Freshwater > Lake | place: USA: Michigan | collected 2013-07-16
AGCAATCGAAGTAAGCGAAGAAGAAAAAGGTAAATTTAAAATACCTGGTACTGAAGAATATTATACCCATAAAACTGATATTAAATCTTTAAAAAATCACTCACAAGATGATTTTATTGAAGCTTTAGATTATATAGGTTTTTACAACTAAAAAATATGAAAATAAGTTATGCGATTCCTGTTTGTAACGAACATGAAGAATTAATGAGATTACTAAGCATCCTCGTCACTAATAAAAGAGACGAGGATGAAATAGTAGTCCAATGTGATCAGGGTAATACTACATCTGAAGTATATAAAGTATTAGACCAATTTTATGGTAGAATAAGTGTTATTGAATTTCCACTGAAAGGTAACTTTTCAGCTTTTAAGAATAATTTAAAAAAACATTGTAATGGAGAATGGATTTTTCAAATCGATGCTGATGAATATGTAACAATTGAATTTTTACAAAATCTTCATTTAATTTTACAAGATAATCCAACTATTGATGTATTTTTACTTCCTAGAATTAACACCGTAGAAGGATTAACTCAAGAACATATCAATAAATGGAGATGGAATGTAAATGAAAAAGGGTGGGTTAACTTCCCTGATTTACAACCACGTATACTTCAAAATTCACCTAAAATTAATTGGGGTAATAAAGTACATGAAGTACTAATGGGTCACAACACTTGGGCTACTTTACCATTAGAGGATGATTATTGTTTATATCATCCAAAACAAATTGAAAGACAAGAAAGACAAAACAATTTATACGATTTATTATGAAAGTAATAGATATTAAAAAAACTGCCTTAGTATTAGGTGGAGGTGGCTTTATAGGTGGTCATTTAGCTAAAAGATTAAAACAAGAAGGATTTTGGGTAAGAGTAGTTGATATTAAACCTAATCATGAATTTTTTGATAATGATGAAATCTGTCATGAATATGTTTGTGGAGATTTAAGAGATCCTATGTTAGTATCAAAAATAATGTTCTCTCCAATTCAAAAATCTGAAGATGATAAACAAGGTTCATTTGATGAAGTTTATCAATTAGCGGCAGATATGGGTGGAGCTGGTTATATTTTCACAGGAGACAATGACGCCAACGTAATGCATAATTCAGCATTAATTAATTTAAATGTAGCCTATGAAGCTGCTAAAAAATCAGCTAAAAAAGTATTTTACTCCTCATCAGCATGCATGTATCCTGAACATAATCAATTAGATCCTAATAATCCAAATTGTGAAGAATTATCTGCCTATCCTGCTAATCCTGATTCAGAATATGGTTGGGAAAAATTATTTAGTGAAAGATTATTTTTAGCATTTAACCGTAATTATAAGTTAGATGTTAGAGTAGCTCGTTTCCATAATATTTTTGGACCTTACGGAACCTGGAATGGAGGAAAGGAAAAAGCACCTGCAGCTATGTGTCGTAAAGTAGCTGAGTCGTTAATGGACGATAAAATTGAGGTATGGGGTGATGGGCAACAAACAAGATCATTTTTGTATATTGATGATTGTATTGAAGCAGTATTACGTTTTATGAGGCAAGATAAGTTTTTAGGACCTGTAAATATTGGTTCAGAAGAAATGGTTACTATTAATCAACTAGCTGAAATGGCTATTGAGGTTGCAGATAAGAGAGCCTATGTTAAGAATATTGACGGAGAGGATTTTATAACCAAGTACGGTTTCAAATGCCCACAAGGAGTTAGAGGCAGAAACTCAGATAATAAACTTTACAAAGAACATATGGGATGGGAACCTTCTCAACCTTTAAGAGTTGGTATAGAAAAAACTTATAAATGGATTAATAAACAAGTACGTAAAAATGATAACTTGTAAGTATAGTGGTGAATTAGGAAATAATCTTTTTCAAACTGCACAAGTTTTAGCTATAGCTGAAGCAAAAGGTTATGATGTTGAGTTTCCTTTATACAGAGATTGTTATGTTCCTATAAGTTCTAGACCATTAGAAATACCTTCAATGTTTGAAGGCCCTATGAAGTTTAGACATTTTGATAATTACAATGGTTATAATGAATATCAAAGTCCTTGTATTAAAGGTACAGAATTTGGTTATATAGCTCCCCCTGAAGAAGATAATCTTATCTATAAAGGATATTTTCAAAGTGAAAAATATTTCAAACATATTGAAAAAGAATTAAAAGAAAAGTATTTTGTTCCTAATAAAGAAATTATTAAAACCTTAGAAGAAAAATACAAAAATATTCATTTTAAAAATTCAATCTCAATACATGTCAGAATAGGAGGAGACAGACCTAGTTTATCTAACCATTTTATAAGCTGTCCAAATGAATACTACTTTGAAGGTATTAATAAGATAATAGAAATAGATAATAACATATCTAGCATACTAGTATTTTCCGACAATATTGAGTGGTGTAAACAAAATATAATTAGTGATGATGTTATTTTTATAGAAGGGAATACTGCTGTAGAAGATTTATTTTTAATGTCTTTATGTGAACATAATGTAATAGGAAATTCTACTTTTAGTTGGTGGAGCGCTTGGTTAAATTTAAATGGTAATTCAAATAAAATTGTAGTAGCACCTGAAACTTGGTGGTTTGGTCCTGCTTTTAAACATCACAACATAAAAGATTTATTCCCAAGTAAATGGATAAAATTATGAATTTAAAATCATCAATAAACACTCAGGGTAAAACAGTTACTCAAATAATCCATTTTAAGGGAGATATAAAAAGAACTTATCATGGTATTTTATCTGAAACCATTAAACAAGGACAATTCACTAAATTTAAATGTAAGGATGGTACTATGATAATGGTAAATGATAAAAATGTTTTATGTATAGAAGTTTTCCCTGAAGATAAATAATTATGAAAATATTAATAACTGGGGCTGGTGGTCTCATAGGTTCTGAAGCTGTAGAATATTATTGTTCTCAAGGGTATCAAATATATGGAATTGAAAATAATCAAAGACAAGTATTTTTTGGAGAAAGAGGAAGTACATCATTTAGATTAAATCAACTACAAACTCAACATCCAACATTTAAAAATTTTAACATTGATATTAGAAATAAAGATTCAATATTAAATTTATTTAAACAAATAAAATTCGATGTTGTAATTCATACAGCGGCACAACCTTCACATGATAAAGCAGCTTCTATCCCATTTGATGATTTTGAAACCAACGCTAATGGTACTTTACACTTATTAGAAGCAGTTAGACAAACTAATAAAGACTGTGTATTCATTCACATGTCTACTAATAAAGTATATGGAGATAAACCTAATACTTTAGACTTAACCGAACTTAAAACTCGCTTTGACTACTCAGATTTAAAATATAAAAGTGGTATAAACGAAAATTTTTCAATTGATCAATCAAAACATTCAATATTCGGTGCTAGTAAAGTAGCCGCCGATATAATGGTTCAAGAATATGGTAGATACTTCAGTATACCTACAATGTGTTTACGTGGTGGGTGTTTAACTGGAGAGAATCATAGTGGGGTAGAGTTACATGGGTTTTTAAATTATTTAGTTAAATGCAATGTTCAAGGAATAAAATATAACATATTTGGTTACAAAGGTAAACAAGTAAGAGATAATATACATTCCTCAGATGTAATTCAATTTATGGATTTGTTTATTGCTAATCCAAGAATAGCTGAGGTTTATAATATAGGAGGGGGATATGAAAATTCATGTTCAATACTAGAGGCTTTTGATTTAACTGAACAAATAACAGGTAAAAAAATGATTTATGAGTATGTTGATGAAAATAGAATTGGTGATCATATTTGTTATTATAGTGATTTAACTAAAATGAAAGAACATTATCCTAAATTTGGAATTACAAAAAATCTTTCATATATTATAGAAAATATAAATAAAAAATTAAATGAGTAAAGAAAGGTATTTACATATTGGATGTGGTAGTAATATACTACCATCTCCTTTTGAGAATTTAGACACAAGAAAATTAGAAGGTGTAGATCATAAATCTGATGCTTTCCCCTTACCCTTTGAAGATGGGACTTTTGATTTAGTATATTCATCTCATGTTTTAGAACACTTTAAAAGAAATGAAACTCAAGATGTAATAAATGAGTGGGTAAGAGTTTTAAAACCTGGCGGGGTAATCAGATTATCAGTACCTTCTATAGAAAGCTTGATTAAAATTTATAAAAAATCAGGTGATTTAGATTATATTATAGGCCCATTAATGGGAGGTCAAACTTATGAGCAAAATTTTCATTATAACATGTTTGATAAGAACTCATTAACAACTTATTTAGAAAATGCAGGTTGTGAAGCTGTTCATCCATGGGATTATAGAAGAACTTCTCATAGTAAGTTTTTCGATTTTTCTCAAGCAACTACTTGGGAAATTCCAATTAGTCTAAATTTAGAAGCTAGAAAATGCTTATAAAAAGTAATTTCATACCATCAGAAGTATTTGAAAGGTTTTTATTAAATGATCCAATTTTAAAAGATAAACCTATTACTATATACCATGATTATACTCCTACTTTAGAGGAATTAAATATTAATCCATATAACATATTAATATTAAGTGAACCTAATGAATTATTTGGATTACATGATTGGGCTATAAGAAATCATAACGCTTTTAGTTGTATATTAACTTGGGGTCAAAATGTATTAGATAATTGTCCTAACTCAATGTTACTTCCATTTGGAATGTCATTCTTATGGGAGACACCTGAATTTTATGAAAACATAGATCAGTCTAAAAAGAAATTTAAATCTTTTTTTGTTTGTGGTGAGAAACAAATGGTAGAAGGGCATAGGTTTAGACATCAAGTTTATAACATAGGAGATTATATTACAACTCCTCATAATTGGATATATTCATGTCCTGTAGAAGAAAAAAATAATAATTTTATTGATTCTATGTTTCATGTAGCTATTGAAAATACTAAAAATTTAAATTACTTCACTGAAAAAATTATAGATTCTTTTCTAACTAAAACTATTCCAATTTATAGAGGTTGTCCTAATATTGAAGGATTTTTTGATGGAAATGGTATAATAACTTTCGATACTGAAAAAGAATTAATTAATATTCTTAATAACTTAACAGAAGAGGATTATTGGGTAAGAAAACAAGCTATAGAAACTAACTATAACTTAGCAGTATATTGGAAAGATTATTATGATAGATTAATGGTTATATTGAGAGAAATAATTGAAATTAATGAAATATGAATATAGGTGTAATTTGTTTAGCTAATGGTCCTTACTCTATCTTTATAGATAATTTAATTGATAGTTGTGAAGAAAAATTTTTACCTAAACATAGTAAAGAATATTTTATTATAACTGATAAAGAAGATAACTACACTACTAGAGCTAATAGTAATACCATCATAAAACCTAGAAATGGGTGGCCTTTAGATTGTTTATTAAGACCTCAATATTCATATGAATTAGAAGATAGAATTAAACATTTAGATTATATTTACTTTTTTAATGCAAATGTATACATCTACTCAGAAATAAATGAAGAAATTTTACCAGATGAAAGTGGATTAATAGGAGTAGAACACCCTCATTATAATCATAGACAAAATATGTCATTTACATATGATAGAAACCCAAATACTCAAGCTTATATACCTTTAGGAGAGGGTTTAATTTACTATCAAGCTTGTTTTTGGGGTGGAGCAACTAAAAATTTTCTAGAATTAAGTGAAACTATTACTAATTGGGTTAATCAAGATTTAGAAAGTGGAGTTGAACCTATATGGTTAGATGAATCTTATTTAAATAAATATTTTTTACTAAATCCACCTAAAACTTTACCATCAATATTTGCATGGCCCGAAAATTTTCCAATTTATGAAAACTCTCCTGCAATAAAAATTGTTCAATTAGAAAAAAAAGAATACATAACTTATAACAACTTTAAATATCTTAAATAAAAATATGGTACAATTAGAAGACATTCAAAAATTAGTAGGAAACCATTTACCTCCTTATTTACTTAATAGTAAAAAATTTATACCTGGTAAAAGTACAGTGTGGTATTCAGGTCCGTATTGGGATAATAAAGAGATTGAAGCTGCTATAGATACTTTTTTAAATGGTGCTTGGGTTACAACAGGAGCTAAAGTTAATCGTTTTGAAATGAAATTCAGCAAAAAATTCAAAACCAAGTATTCACATATGGTTAACTCAGGTTCATCTGCTAACTTAGTATTAATTGCGGCTTTAAAAAAGAGATTTGGATGGGTTGATGGAGATGAAATTATTGTATCCCCTGTAGGGTTTGCAACTACTGTATCAGTAATTGATCAAAATAAATTAAAACCAGTATTCATTGATATTGAATGGGATACTTTAAATTTTGATTTAAATTTAATTGAAGACAAAATCACCTCTCGTACTAAAGCAATCTTTGTATCTCCTGTATTAGGTAATGCTCCTGACTTTGATAAATTAGTAGAAATAGCTCAAAAACATAACATACTATTAGTTGGTGACAATTGTGATAGTTTAGGTTCTAAATGGGGTGACAAATACTTAAGTGAGTATTATGTTGCGCATTCAAATTCATTTTATCCATCACATCATATGTCAACAGGTGAAGGTGGTATGGTTTGTACTAATGATGAAGAACTTAAAAAACTAATCATGAGTTACTCATGGTGGGGTAGAGCTTGTTATTGTGTTGGCGCCGCTAATTTATTACAACAAGGTAGTTGTGGTTGTAGATTTGGTAAACATTTAGAAGGGTATGAAAATGATATTGATCATAAGTACATCTTTGATAATATGGGTTATAATCTAAAACCATTAGATTTACAAGGTGCAATTGGTTTAGTCCAATTAGAAAAAATTGATGAAATTGATGCTAATAGAAAAAACTCTAAAGAAAGACTCGATAAAATCTTTACTGATAACATTTCAGGACTTAGAGCAATTCACTCCTTAGATAAAGCAAGTACTAATTGGTTTGGAACACCTTTTATATGTGATAAACCAGGTTTAAAACATAAATTAGTCCAATACCTAGAAGAAAATCTAATCCAAACTAGAAATTACTTTGCAGGTAACATATTAATGCACCCAGGTTATAAACATTTAGGTAATTATAAAGAATTTCCTGAAGCTAATAAAGTTTTAGATAAAGTATTTTTTATAGGTGCTGCTCCTCATTATAATGAAGAAGTATTTAAATATATTGAAGAAGTAGTTAAGAAATTCTAATATGAGTGTTTTATTATTAGGAGAAAAAGGTTACTTAGGTTCTTATTTATTACATAATTTAAAAGTTGATACTTTAAAAACTAGAGAATTATATGATAATGGTAATTATTATGATTATGTAATTAACTGTATAGGTAAACCTGATGTTAATTATTGTGAAGAACATGAGGAAGAAACTAACTATTCTAATAGAGATGTAATATTGGATATACAAAAATATTATCCAAAAAGTAAAATTATTAATTTCACCTCATATTATGTTTATAATGATGAAGGGTTATGCACTGAAGAATCTAAAGTAACTTATAATTACAACTATTCAAAACAAAAGTTAGAAGGTGAAAAATTAATAACTAATGGAGTTAGTTTTAGAGTAGGAAAATTATTTGGTAACTCTTTAAAAAAACAAAACAAATTAACTGACCATATCTTAGATAATCATAATATAAAATTAGATAACATTCAGTTTAATCCTACTAGTGTTAATCAGATATTAAAGGTAGTAAAATGGGAATTAGAAAATAATAAGTTAAATGGTATTTTTAATTTAGCTAATGAAGGGGTAACAACTCATTATGAATATGGAAAATTTATTGATAATTTTTTATCAACTAATAAAGATATAACTCAAATAGATATAATTGATAAAAGTTTTAATAACTATGGTAAATTTGTTATGTCTTGTGATAAAATAAACAAATACATAACTTTGACTCCATGGCAAACTGATATGATAAATTACTTAACAGAATGGTTACAACACAAATTATAATACATTTAATGCCATATGAAATCGATTGGTTTGAATGGCAAGCTAAACAATTAAAAATAGGTAATTGTTATATAGAAGATAAAGTAATAATTGATGTTACTTTAAATTTAAACTTAATTGATTGGAGTAAATCTAAATTACCTAAACAGTTCTTTATAGATAAGTTCTTACAAATCAAAGAATTACTTAACGAATACGAACTAATCTTTGATATAAATGAAGATGGAACATGTTTAGGTATAGATGATAAAAGAAGGGATAGTATAAGAAAATATACACCAGATAATTTTGTTTATTTAGATTGTGATGTTATATTTAAACCTGAAACTTTAGCATTATTAATTAATGGAGCTAAGACAATTGATAACGAATATTATATAATATCACCACAAACACCAAAATTATGGGATTGGACTTGGGATGTATTAGCAAATAAATCATATCAAAATGAACAATACGGGTTTGAAAAAATAATAGATCCATACTCAATTTTAACCCAAGATTATGGAGATGTATTATTATCCCCTATTAACACATTTAAATTTGGTGGTGGATGGTTTAATTTAATATCAGCCAAATTATTAAAATTAACTGATATACCTGATTCATTTGGCCCTTATGGTATAGATGATACTTACGTAATGTATTGCTGTGAAATAATGAAGGAAAAACAAATGAATCCCCAACAATATATTATAGAAAATTTAGTAGTAGCTGAAAATTATACTTATAGAGTTAATTCTTATAGTAATTATTTATTTACTATTAATAAAAAAGATGAATATAGAAAACAAGCTGAAAGTAATTTCAATATAGAATTAAATAACTTTAAAAATAAAATATGATAAACAACATTTCTGCTTTTATAGAAAAAGCTCAAACCGGGGTAAATGATTCTGATAAACACTTTATTACCCTATTTTCAATTGCCCTGGCATCTGGAACAAAACATATTATTGAATTAGGAGTTAGAGAAGGTGGAACAACACTTCCTTTACTTACAGCCGCACAAATGAATAAAGGTTTACTCCATTCAGTTGATATTAATAAAACTTCTTTTACTCCCCCAACTGAATTAAAAGAATATTGGAAATTTTATCAACAAGATGCTATTCAATTTTTGAAAAATTGGGATACTACTCTTGATGTAGGTATAATTTATATTGATGATTGGCATTCATATTCTCATGTTAAAGCTGAATTAGAATTAATTGATAAAATAGTATCTCCTAATTCCATAGTGGTATTACATGATTTAATGTATGGAAATACTTGTCCTTTTTATCATTCTGATTTAACTACTACTGCAGGTGAACAATGGGCAGATGGAGGTCCTTATAGAGCTGTAGCGGAACTTAATCCCCAATTTTGGGAATTTGCAACATTGCCATGGAGTAATGGTTTAACTATTTTAAGAAAAAAATATTCAAATAAATACAAACAAAAATGAAACTAGGAGTAGTAGTTGTTAATAGGAATGATGGTTATAAAGATTATGAAAGAGGTATTATCCATTTTCAATCAATGCTTGAAACATTCGATGAAATTAATTATATTGATTGGAACTCCCCTAACGGATCATTCCTATGGGATATAAAAGACAAATTACCTAAAACCGGAAAAATTAAACATTTTATATTCACACCAGATATTGTAAAACAATTAATTCCATATCCTGATGCTTCAAAATGTAATGAAACCTTAAGTAGAAATATAGCAATACGTAGATCCCAATCAGACTGGATTGTTTCAACAAGTATAGATATTATTCCTCCTAAACGAGAAGATCTAATTAATGTTATTAATAATTTAAATAAAAATACCTTTTATACTATCTCAAGAAGAGAACTTCCTCTTTCATTAGTAGAAAAATATGAATTAGATCAATGGAGAGAACTAAGAGAAGAAGCAAATAATACAATCCCTGAACGTCATTTCCCAGCTATGGTAACACCTAATGATCACTATAGTTTAATTAATTGTTGTGGTGATTTTCAATTATCTCATAAAGATTTATGGAATAAAATAAAAGGATTTGAAGAAAATATGATATATGGTTGTTTTTCTGATACTAATGTACAGAAAAAAGCAGTATTAGAAGGATTTGGGTTAGAAGTAATATATAATCCTCCCTTATTTCATATAGAACATAAACCTTATTCTATCAATAATACTGGAGAAAGAGTACAATCCAAAGAATATCACGGAGACTCAGTTAAAAATTCTAATAACGACCCTTGGAGGTTTATAGAAAATTTTACTAAAACCGAGAATACAGAAGATTGGGGATTAAATAATACAGAAATAGAATTTGAAATTATATAACATGAAACATTTAATATTAGGCTCATCGGGTCAAGTTGGTTATCATTTAGTAGATATTTTAACTAAACAAAAACAAGAAGTTATAACATTTGATATTGTAGAAGCTTCAAATCAAGATTTAAGAATTTATAATAGTGAATTATTAGAAGAAAAAATTAAAGAATGTGATTTTGTTCATTTCTTAGCTTTTGATATTGGTGGTTCCCTTTATATGAAAAAATATCAAGATACTTTTGATTTTATTTCAAATAATGTTAAGATAATGAATAATACATTTGATTTACTTAAAAAGTATAATAAGCCATTTATATTTGCTTCATCTCAAATGTCAAATATGTCTTATTCAACTTATGGTATATTAAAAGCAATAGGTGAAAAATATACTGAAGCTTTAGGTGGAGTAGTTGTTAAATTTTGGAATGTTTATGGCTATGAAAAAGATGAAGAAAAATCTCATGTTATAACCGATTTCATCAAAATGGCTAAACAAGATGGAATAATTAAAATGAGAACTGATGGAGTAGAATCAAGACAATTTTTATATGGAGATGATTGTTCTGAGTGTTTAATTGCATTAGCTAATCAATATAATCAAATTGATAGAACTAAACCACTCCATATCACTAATTTTGAATGGACACAAATTATTGAAATAGCTGATATCATTCAAGAATTAACTAATTGTCAAATAATTCCTGGGGTAGATAAAGATACAGTTCAATTAGATAAAAGAAATGAACCCGATCCTTATATTTTAAACTTCTGGAAGCCAAAAACTAATTTAAAAGAAGGGATAAAACAGATATATAATTTAATACAAATTTAATATTTATACCAAAATTAACAATATGGAATTCAAATTACGTGATTTCTTCTTAAATGAAGAATTTCTTAGAGAAGAAGGTGAATTAAACTATAACGCTACTATTAGTGGTGAAAGCTTTAAAGTAGTAGTAGATGTAAATAAAAACCCAACCAAAAAAGGTATTAAAGTTAAATTCTTCCCTGTAAATGAAAATGGAGAAGTATTAACTAACTTAACACCTGAAGAAGTTGATACATTACAAAGTTCAATATCAACAGCAGTATCTAAAAAATTTGTTGATTATGGTTTAGAATTTGATAGAGACACAGATGCACCTGATAAAATGGCTGCTAACTTCCAAATCCCATTAGATTCAGTATTTACTTTTATTAAAGATAAAGTATTAGGTGGAAGTATGGGGGATGAAGGTGAAGCTGAAGCCCAACCAACAAGTTCCGATAATGAAGAGACACCTGCCTAATATATTATTAAAGGAATATAGTACAAGGGGTATTTTAGATACCCTTTTTTCTCCAAAAATACAACATTCTATATTTGAGAACGTTGTAGACGGGATGAAACAAGCTGTTAAGGACAATAAAAAAGAATTTACAGTATGTACTATACCACAACTAGAGGCTAACATAGTAATAACTAAAGACAATTACTTATCCACCTTAAAGACTTCACTAGAATACTTTATTAAAATAGAGGATTACCGTAAATGTTCCCAAATCGATAGTTTATACAAAGAATTAGAAAAAAATGGAACAAAACCTACAAAATAGTTTACAGGAAGCCTTTGAACAATTACTTAATTCTCCAGTCTTAATTAAAAAACAAAGACGAAACAAAGCATTTAAGAAAAAAATCTTATTCATTTCACTTATAGAGCAATATGAAAAAGCTCTTAATAAGTCTAATCGATTGCAAAGTGAATTTGGATTAGATCTATTTGAATATGAAGAGCCATTCTATGGAGTTATAGATAAATTAATGTTATTAACTTGGGGAACAAATGTATATGAATTGGTTACATTCTATTTATATGAACGTGCCAACTTAGATGGTACTATAAATTATTTAATTGAAACCAAAGAAGATGGGACCGAAGTAGAAATATTTTTAAAAACACCTGAAGATCTTTATAATTATTTATCTCAAGTAATGCCCGATTTTTTAAATGAAAAATAAGTTATATGGCTGGAATTAATGACCATAAAAAGGGTCCAAAACCAAAAATATACTCTAAAGAAGATTTGTTACGTGCAATGAAGGTTACTAAAAGTATTAGAGCAGCAGCTCGATACTTAAACTGTTCCTATCAACACATTAAACCATATTTCAAATCATTCAGAGTAGACGATAACGATCTTAACTCACCAACATTATTTGATGTTCATAAAAATCAAGTGGGTAAAGGTATTCCTAAATTTTTAAAACATCATGGTAAAGATCCTGATTTAAAAAAAATATTAAATGGAGAACTGTACACCGAATCATTTAGTATAGATAAATTTAAACGTAGATTAATTCAAGAAGCAATATTAGCTGAAGAATGCTCGTGCTGTGGTTTTAATGAACAACGTGTATCTGATTATAGAGTACCATTACTAGTTAATTTTAAAAATGGAAATAAACGAGATTGGAAACAAGAAAACTTAGAATTTTTATGTTACAACTGTTATTATTTGACTATTGGAGATATATTCACTCCTAAACAAATACAAGGTATAGAAGACACATATGAAATACCTAAACTTCAGGAAGTTAAATGGGAAATGGATGAAACAATGTATGAGCAATTTAAATTATTAAATTTATTAGATGAAAACGATGATAAAGATGATGACGATGATTTTATATCATATAATGACTAAAAACTTGGATATTTAGTTCTTTTTTCATATATTTATTGTTATAAATTAAAAATATAAAAATGGAAAACTTTGATTTTAAAAAATATCTTGCTGAAGGAAAACTATTAAAAGAAAATACTTTAAAAGATGATATTAAAGATTTTATAGATTCTATTGATATTGATAATTATCAAAGATCTAAAGATAATGATCCTGATTTTGAGAATATTGATTTTGATATGGAGTTTTTTTTAGATATGTACCCTAAGTATGCAGGTAAAGAAGAAGAAATTCAACAAATCCTAAAAACCTCATTAAACGAAGTTCAACTTGACCCTGAAAATCAAGAATTGAAAAGCAAATATATAGATGCATATCTAACACTTACTATTGATCCATATGCATATGAGGATAGTTATGATGGTAGTGATGATTTTTACTACCCTGATGTGGAAGAAATAGAAAATCATGCTAAGGAATATGGGTACGAAAATACTTTACGTACTATAGACAAAATGGAAGATGTTGAGCAAGCTAGAAATCAAAATTTTAGAAATGAAGATCCACTAGCTAGAAAATCACCTGGTAATAGTATTGATAATTTGTATATGAGAGATCCTATGCAAAATTTAACTAAAAAAGGTAAGATGAATAAATTAGATGTTGATCGTCTTAAAATGAGAATTAGAAAAAACTTAGGTATGTAATTAAAATATTTTTTCTTATAAAAAGTTAGGCTCCATAAGGAGCCTTTCGTATATTTAAGTATAAAATAAAAAAAGAAAAGTTATGTTATACAGTGTCTCAAATACTTGGAATTGTGGTTTTATGGAAGATTACACAGCATATTCTAAAGGTGCTTTTAAATTAGATTCTACCAATATCTCAATTTCTATAGTTCGTCCCTTCCAATACGAAGTAGAATCAGTATTAAAACCAGGTATAGCAAATATACAAGGTAAAAAATTTATTACACCTGGATTTCTACCATGTCATCCTAACACTAAGTTAAGTGATATAAAATGGATACAAAAAATATCTAAAAAAGAACAAGTAAAAGAAATTGATACTTGGAGATTCAAATCATCAAGTGGAGATGGAGAATACGTTACTAAACGAAATGGATTTAAATATACTTGTAATTGTCCTGGGGTGTGGAGAGCAAAGGACAGAGAGTGTAAGCATATAAAAGAAGTTAAAAGTTATGAAAATAAATGATATAGTTGAATGTGTAAATGATAACTTTCCACCTGAAAGTTTTCAATTTATAAATAATTTTCCTAAAAAGAAAAATTACTATACTGTAAGAGAAATTGTAAAATATGATAATGGAAAAGTTGGACTCTTATTAGAAGAAATAATTAATCCTATTTTACCTAATTTAGGTATTGAACCTACTTTTAACATATCAAGATTCAAAATACTTGATATACCTGAATATGTAACTGAACTTATTGAGGAAACCAATAATGTTCCTTTGTACTTACAAATTTAATAATTAATTAGGATTTTTAAAGTTTTTTTCGTATATTAAAGTTATGAAAATAGAAAGACGAGGTAGAATAGCTGAGAACGATACTCTTATTTTACAATACACACAAGAATTCAAAGAATATACAGGTGAAACATTTACTTGGGTTTGGGATAAAATCAAATATCCAAATGGTCCATTATCAGTTGAAATTAAATCTCTTGAATGGGCTTCATTTGATAAAAAAGAAGCACAATTAAATGCTTTAAACCAAAAATACACACCTAAGAAAAATGAAAGAAAGACTCGTATTACTAAAGCCGATAAAGAAGCAATTGAAACCTTAGAAAAGGAGTTATGTGAAATATTTTATAATCACTATCCTGAAGACCGTCCTAAAACAAAAAAACCTCGTAAAACCAAATAAATGAAAGTTAAAAATTTAACCTTAAAAGATACTGATGAATTAATTGAATTTACAGAAAATAATCCAGATGTTATCTATATTCAAACATATGAGGTATTAAACCATTATTGGAAGAAAAATAAGAAAATCTCAATGGTTGATCTA
>Ga0181347_1000363_pt1 | contig 14908 bp, 15 predicted proteins | sample Su13VDMM110SN_FD_130102 | JGI IMG/M metagenome (GOLD analysis project Ga0181347, IMG submission 130102) | Freshwater viral communities from Lake Michigan, USA - Su13.VD.MM110.S.N | ecosystem: Environmental > Aquatic > Freshwater > Lake | place: USA: Michigan | collected 2013-07-16
AATATAGTAAAAAACATTGACGCAGGTTTTATTGCAGTTGGACAAAATTGGAACGGAACAACTGTTACAAAAACACAAAAAGATGTACTTCAATTCTTTGGATTCAAAACTCCAGATGAATTATTCTGGAATTGGCAATTCACTGATAACCCTCTTGATGAAACATCTAGATCTTATAAAAAAGCAATCACTGTATTTGATAACACATTTGAAATATGAATAAATTAACTCAATTTTTAGTAGACGGTATATTAAATGATCCAAAACCAACCTTAAATGAAGGTGGTGCTTATGGTCATTTAGCACATCCATATGAAGATATGGAATTAACTTTCCAAGACTTAAGAAAAATGGTAGATCAAGCGTTGATTGGTAATTTAAAAGCTTTTGAAAAAACAGATGGTCAACAACTATCTTTTACATGGAAGGATGGTCAATTGAGACTCGCAAGAAACAAAGGACATTTAAAAAATCAAGGACAAAATGCGTTAACTAAAGATAGTATCAAAGTGATGTTCTCAGATAAACCACAAAACATTCAAGATGCTTTTGGCTTTGCAGTTGAAGATCTTTCTAATGCATTATCAAAAGTTTCACAAGAAGAATTGAATCAAATGTTTGGTAATGGTAAAAAGTTTGCTAGTGTTGAAGTAATTTATCCGGCTACAAAGAATGTAATTCCATACAATTTAAGTATGTTAGTATTTCATGGAATAATTGAATACAATGATTTGGGTGAACCAATTGCGGGTGGTGATGCTGAATCTGGAGTTATACTTGGTAATTTAATTAAAAGCGTTAATTCTGACGTACAAAATACATTTACCATCAGAGGACCAAACCAGTTGTTACTATCCAAAGTAAAGAATTTACCTTTAAAACAAAAACAATTTATGTCAATGATTGATCAATTACAAGGATCATTCAGTGACCAAACACAAATTATTGAGTATCATAAAAATTGGTGGAATAATTTCATCAGAGAAAAAGCAGATTCATTTGGATATGCAATTTCACCTGATGTATTGAATTTATTGGTTAAGAGATGGGCTGAATTTGATAAAAGTGTTAGCATAAAAAACATTTTAAAACAAATTAATAATGAAGAATTTAAGAATTATGTTAATACATTTGACAAAGAAAGTCATGAACAACAATATAAAAATAACATCAAACCATTTGAAGAAATTTTCTTAAAATTAGGAGTTGAAGTATTAAAGAATGCAGCTGGATATATGGCATCATCACCAGATGATGCTGCAAAACAGATAGCAAATGATGTATTAATTCAAGCAAAATCACTTAAATCAAAAGGAGCAACACCAGAACAATTAAATAAATTGAAGAATGAATTGCAAAGATTAAAAATAATTGGAGGGTTGGATAAGATTGTAGGATCAGAAGGATTAACTTTTTATTATAATGATAAAATTTATAAATTGACCGGCCTTTTTGCTCCTGTTAATCAAATTTTAGGATTATTAAAATATCAAAGATAAATTTAGTTATATATAATATAAAGGTTATTTAATCATATGAAAAAAGCATCAGGTAAAAGTAATTTATCCATTGTAAGAGACTATATGGATGGAAATAGACCATTTATTCAAGTCGGTTATGATCCAAATTTAAATAATAATAAGAGAAAAGAAGGTGAAATTTGGGAAGATAGTCAAGGCAGTAAATGGATCTGGAAAAATGGTAACAAAATAAAAGTACCTAAAATTGCAAAAATTATAATTGAACAAAGATGTAATATTTGCAATGCAGATACTAAATGGGGAAATTATTTGGATCAAAAAGTTTATCCAAAAACAGGCAGATGTTATGACTGTAACATTGCTTTTGATAGTAAATTAAAAATTCTTGGTGTATTTGAGGATTATGAAAAGCATAAAATTTATAAAAGTATGTTTTCAGAGATGAATGACTTTAAGCAACAGATGGAAGAAAGTATTACTTATCTTGAATCTGATAATTCTATGCCTAAATTACAATATTTCAATGAAGATGGTTCACAAGAATTTTGGACAGATGATACTGACATGAAAAGTAAAGTACTAACTGATCTTAAAAAGGATCTGATAAATGTTGTTGAAAGAATTGATGAACTGAATACAAAGATCAGTAAATTAAAATATGATTCATCTATTGAAGAAAAAGCAAAACAGATGACGTTAGAAAAACTCAATAGTCAAGATCAATGAGTGTACAGAAAACGTTAAAAGATGTAATTAAGGATGAGTACAAGAAATGTCTTGTAGAACCTATGTATTTCATGAAGAAATACGTAAAGATTCAACATCAAACAAGAGGTATTATTCCATTTGAATTGTATCCCTTCCAAGAAGACACACTGCAAGATTTCATTGATCATGACAGAAATATTGTATTAAAATCCCGTCAAATGGGTATTTCTACACTTGTTAGCGCATATGCTTTATGGACAATGATATTTCATCCAGGCAAAAACGTATTAATTTTATCTACTGTACAAAATACATCAAAAGAAATTGTATCAAAAATAAGACTTGCAAATAATAGTCTTACTAGTTGGTTAAAAGTACCAACAGTTGAAGATAATAGATTATCATTAAAGTTTAAGAATGAATCAAGAGTTCTTGCAGCATCTTCAGCAGCTGATAGCGCACGTGGTTTTAGTTCATATCTATTGGTAATGGATGAATGTGCATTTATTGAAAATGCAGAAGAAGTTTGGACATCTGCTCAACAAACAATGGCTACTGGTGGTAGAGCTATTTTATTAAGTACACCAAATGGCGTTGGAAATTTCTTTCATCAAATGTGGGTTGATGCAGAATCAAAGAAAAACACATTTAAAACAATCAGATTAAAGTGGGATAAACATCCAGAAAGAGACCAATCATGGAGAGATAAACAAACCGCAGAATTAGGTATTAAACGAGCTTCACAAGAATGTGATACTGAATTCTTGTCTTCAGGTAATACAGTAGTTGATACCGCAATTATTGAACACTACAGACACAATAAATGTAAACAACCAGTAGAAATGCGTGGCGGTGATCATGGATATTGGATATGGGAATATCCTGATTATACTAGAGATTATATTGTTAGTGCAGACGTTGCTAGAGGTGACGGTGGTGATTATAGTGCATTTCACGTTATTGATGTTGAAACTATGACACAAGTTGCTGAATATAAAGGATTAATAGGTACTAAAGATTATGGTAATATGTTGGTTACAGTGGCTACAGAGTATAATAATGCTTTATTGATTGTAGAAAATGCTAATATAGGATGGGCAGTATTACAACAAATAATAGATAGACAATATCCAAACACGTTCTATAGTAGTGCAGACCTACAATATGTAGATGTAGAAAAACAATTGACAAATAAGATTAATAGAGATGAAAAAAAGATGATACCAGGCTTTACTAATAGTCAAAAAACAAGACCTTTATTGATTTCAAAATTGGAAAGTTATTTCAGAGAAAATTTAGTAGAAGTACGTTCAGTTAGACTAATTGATGAATTGTCAGTATTTATTTGGGATTCAAATAAAGCAACTGCAATGAGAGGATATAACGATGATTTAGTTATGTCACTCAGTATTGGTTTATGGGTAAGAGACACAGCATTAAGACTTAGACAGCAAACTATGGAATTAAATAGATCAATGTTGGGTGGTATATCTCGGGTAGGTGCAAGTCAAAATGTGTATAGACCACAATCACTTAAGAGTCAAGAAACATGGCAAATGAATGTTGGATTGACAAATGACAAAAAAGAAGATCTAACTTGGTTACTTTAATATACTTATATATATAATTTATGGCAAATGAAGAATTTCAAATATTAAAACAAAGATCTCTTTTCTCCAAGTTAAGAAGACTGTTTTCCACTGATACAATTATACGTAATGTAGGTGGTAAGAAATTGAAGGTAGTTGATACAGATCAAGCAATGTATGCAACTGACCGTAATACACTTAGAGATCGTTTTAATAGAATTAGAACCAGTGCATATAACCAATATAGCAGAGATTTCACATTAAGTTATCAAGCTGCCCGTATTGAGTTATTTAGAGATTATGATACAATGGATATGGATCCGATCATTAGTTCTGCACTAGACATTTATGCGGATGAATGTGTAACTAAGAATGAATTGGGTGATATTTTAACTGTGCATTCTGAAGATCAAAACATCAAAGAAATTCTAAATAATTTGTTTTATGACATATTAAATATTGAGTTTAATATGTGGAGTTGGACTAGAAATTTAGTTAAGTATGGTGATTTTTATTTGAAATTATACATTAGTCCTGAGTATGGTGTATACTTTGTTGAACCACTAAGTTCTTATAGTGTTAGTCGTGTAGAAAACAGTGATTTAAATAATAAAAATTATACAAAGTTTCAAGTTAATTTACCTGAAGGTGGTAAGATTGAAGAACTTGAAAATTATCAAATTGCACATTTTAGAATGTTAAGTGACAGTAACTTTTTACCGTATGGTAAAAGTATTGTTGAAGGTGCTAGAAGAGTATGGAAACAATTATCATTGATGGAAGACGCAATGTTAATTCATCGTGTAATGCGTGCTCCTGAAAAGAGAGTATTTAAGGTTGACGTTGGTAATATTCCACCACAAGAAGTTGATCAATATATGCAGAAGTTGATGGATAAGATGAAAAAGGTTCCATATATTGATGAAAAGACAGGTGATTATAATTTAAAATTTAATTTACAAAACATGGTAGAAGACTTTTATCTACCTGTCCGTGGTAGTGACAGTGGTACTAGTATTGAACCACTGAGTGGTATGGAATTTACTGGTATTGATGACATTCAATACTTGAGAAACAAGATGTTAGCCGCATTAAAGATTCCAAAAGCATTTTTGGGTTATGAAGAAGATTTGAGTGGTAAAGCAACACTTGCAAGTGAAGATATAAGATTTGCAAAAACAGTTAATAGAGTACAAAGAATATTAGTAAGTGAATTAACTAAGATTGCTATTATTCATTTATATGCACAAGGATATAAAGATGCATCACTTGTTAATTTTAGTTTAGAATTGACAAATCCATCTGTAATTTTTGAAAAAGAAAAGATTGCAATTTGGAGTGATAAAGTAGCAGTTGCTAAAGATATGGTGGAAAATAAATTATTTAGTAGAAAATGGATCTACAATAATGTATTTAAAATTTCCAATGATGACGTTGATGAACAGAAAAATGATATTGTTGATGATGCTAAACAAAATTATAGATTTAAACAAATTGAAGAAGAAGGTATTGATCCAGCTAAACCGTTTAATAAAATTAAACCAGAAGAAGGTGGTTCTGAAGGATCACCAGAAGGTGGAATTGGTGGTTCTGGTCCTGAACCTAGTCCAGCAGGTGGCGCATCTGAACCTGAAGAAGCTCCAAAGAAACTAGCAGAATATGAACGTCCTTCACAAAAAGGAAAGAAAAAAGCAAGTGATTATCCATTTGGAGAAGATATTCTTGGTAGTTTAGAAAACAACAGAAAAGTTAATAATACTGTTGGACATAAATTTAAAAATGATTCTCCATTAAGTCTTGAAAGATTTGACTCATATCTAAAGGATTATAAGTCTGAAAATAAAGAATTGTTGAAAGAATTTAAATCACAAAACAAACCAAGTTACTTGGATGAAAGTAATATACTATAAAACCATTGAAAGAATCCATAAATATTGTATATAAAATGATTTTTACATAAAATTAACTATATTTATAAAATAACTAGAAAAAGAATATATGCAAATAGCTAAAGCTAAGCACTCTAAATTTAGAAATACAGGCATTCTTTTTGAACTGCTCACCAGACAAATTACGGCTGATATCCTTTCCGGTAAGGACGAATCAATTGCTAAAACTCTTCTTTTTAAATACTTTAAAGAAAATAAAGAATTAGGAAGAGAATGGCAATTGTATAGCTTTTTATTAAATGAAAAAGCAAAAGATGAAGTACAAGCTGAAAAATACATCAACATTATCTTGAAACAAAGAGAAAAAATTGATGATAAAAAGTTAGTTCAAGAAAAATATAATTTAATCAAAGAAATAAAGGAAATTTATCCTATTGAAGATTTGTTGAAGTCAAATCTAAAAAATTATAAGACATTTGCTTCTATTTATAAATTATTTGAAAATCATGTAAATGACAAAGTGAAGTTTGACATGAATGAAATTATTCAGTCCAGAACAGTTATCACTGAAAATTTATGTGGTAAAAAGAAGCCAATTAATGAATCTGAAGATAACTTAATAAATATTTATAAACAACAAAGTGAAGAAATACGTTTATTAAGTTATAAACTTTTGATTGAAAGCCTAAATGAAAAATATAAAGGTCTAGATACAAATCAAAAGAATTTGTTAAAAGAATATATAAATAACATATCAAATACAAATTCACTTAATAAATTAATTACCAGTGAAATTGAAAATGTTAAATCACAACTAACAGAATGCTTAGTAAAAATTGATAATGATATTATCAAGATTAAAATCAATGAAGTAGTTAAACAATTGAATAACGTAAAACCTTCTTCAAATGTAAAAGATAACCAAATCATGGTTTTGTTACTTTCATATGAACTTCTAAAAGAAATCAAAAATAAACTTTAATACTATGAGTAAAAATAAGAAAAAACTAATCGTTGGTGATTTCAAAAAAGCCTTAAAAGAATTGGTAAAACAAGTAATGGATGAAATCAGTACAACTGGTGGAGTTGGTGCTACTGCTGTACCTAATTGGGTAAGTAAGAATGCCAAAGGTCGTCCTGACGTAGCTACAAAATCTCTTCCTGGATATACAATAGCAGAAAAGAAGGGTGAAAAGAAAGATAAACCACTAGTACCAGTAGGTAAAGAAAAAACACCTGACGTAGTTACAGGTCCAACAAGTAAGGGAGTAAAGTCAGATGATCTTTATGTTCTACATAAGAGACGTGCCATTGCATCCGCAAAAAAAGACAAAAAAGATACAGAACATTATGACAATTTGATTGCTACTGGTGAAAAACAATTGGGTTACAAGCCAGGTACAAGCAAAAAGAAATAATATGAATATTAGTCTTAAAAAACTTATATTTGAAGCAGAAGGTGATGTACCACCACAAAAAGGTACACAACCACCTACACAAGCTCCCGCAGCTGCTCCAAAAGCACCTGCACCTGCACAAAAATTACCAGTACCTGCTCCAGCTGCAGAAAAACAACCAACTGCACCATCAGACGGTGAAGGTGATTCTAGTACATTTAATGTTAAGTTTGATTTAGATGACTTTGAAACTAAAGTTTCTAATTCAACAGAACAAGCAAAAAATAATTTTCAAAGCAAAATTTTGCAAAAAATTTCAAACAAACAAGTAAGATTGGTTAGAGCCGCAAAAGGTTTTGGTCAACCTGAAAGAGAATATGTTGTTAATGTTGCGGATGTCAAAATTGAATTTTGGTATCAAAAGTACGTTGTTGTAATTACTGGTAGAGAACAAAACAAACAAAAGGAAAGTGATTTCCATTTGACTGCTCCATATATCATAAAGATTGTTGGACAAGCTCAACCATCTAAATCTAAAAAACAAACACAACCAGCTGCGCCTAAACCAGTTCAACCACCACAAAACACTGCAACAAAGGGATTGTAATATGGAAAGAAAACTAATAGTAGATTGTATCACATTTGATATTTCAAAAGATGTAATAAATGAAGCCATGTCAAAAGGTGGTCCGTTTATTGTAAAAGGAATTTTACAAAGAGCTGGTGCAAAAAACCAAAATGGTAGAATTTATCCAAAAGAAATTTTGGAACGTGAATCAAATAAATACAATGAAAACTTCATAAAAGAACGTAGAGCTTTAGGTGAATTAGATCATCCAGAAAGCAGTGTTGTAAATTTAAAGAATGTAAGTCATAACGTAACAAAAATAATGTGGGACGGTGATGATTTGATTGGTGAAGTAGAAGTATTACCAACACCAAGCGGTAACATTCTAAAAGAATTATTTGCATCTGGAATTAGATTAGGTATCAGTTCTAGAGGAATGGGTAGTGTAAAGAAAAATGTTTATGAATCTGCTGATGAAGTTCAAGATGACTTTGAGCTAATTGCATTTGACTTCGTAAGCAATCCCTCGACCAGAGGTGCTTTTTTATATCCAAAAGATCAACAATCTTTACAAGAAGGTATTGTTAAGAATCCTGAAACAAATAAATGGGAAAATGTTGAGAATATTATCAGAGATATTCTTGGTGAAATTAAGTCATAAACACAAAATATATTATATTTATAACATATGATTAAACTAAAAACTTTAATTGAAGAAAATGCTGCTTCAGTTGTCAATCAACAATCTGTTAGTGCAGAATCACAAAAAATGACCAGAGAAGATAAAAAGCAATTGTCTCAAATGGTTGCAGAATATAATGAATACGGTAAAGTAATACGTAACATAAATGAAATTGCTCAAGTATCAGAAAAACTTTGCAAGATTGCTAGTATGGCTGAAACCTACGCATTACAAGAATCTGGTGATTGGATGCAAGCTAACGTAGCTAAAAGACACTTTGCAGAATTGAAGAAACTATCAGAAGGTTTTCGTAAATTAGCATCAGAATGTTATGAAAATAACAAACAAATGACTGCCCTATATGAAGACATGGGACACATTTATGAAAAGTACTTTGAAATTAATGATCCTAAATAACTAAATGATAAACTGTGGTAAAAGAAAACCCCGCTTCACGGCGGGGTTTTTATTTTTAAGGTGATTCAACTGCACCAAACGTATTAATCATATCCATCATTTGATCAAAGTCTTTATATACATGTTTTCTATCATTCATCAGTAACCAATATCCTTTATTATTTTTATAAACAATAAAGTTTAATGTTGTCATGTCACTATTTCTGTCAACTTTTAGTCTGAATCTTGTATCACCATCTGGTTCAAACCCCATACCAATTAACATATCAACTTCTTTCCAATCCCAACCATTTGGGTGGTCAATATCATCAATTTTATATTCACCGTTTGTGGAATCAAAACCTTCTTTTTTAATAAATGATTTTAAATGGGTCATATATTTACTTTCATTGAATTATTAATGAACTTGACTATTTCACTTTCAATTTTACTCTTTTTACTTAAATCTGTTTTTTCTCCTTCAATTAATGCTTTGATTGGATCAGATAATTTAGAATATACTATGGTTTTTTCTTCTAAACTAGCAGCATTTTTCTTTTCTACATAAAATATAATATACTTAAAACTAGTTTTACTACTATCAGCTTCATTTATTAGTTTTTTAATTACAAAATAGAATGTATTTTCACCAATAGTTTTTTCAAAACTTAACTCCATACCTCTGTCAGTATCTTCATTGTTAATCAGTACAATTTCTTTAATTTTATCAATTTCAAACTGTTCAAAATTAATACCTTTGTTTTTTGTCAATTCAGCTTTTAGTGTTACGTCATTCACTTCAGAATTTGCGGTTTCACTTAGTAATGTTTCTTTAAGAGATCTACGCAATACTTCTTTCAATTTACTCTTTATTTGAATCTTTTGTTCATTGGTAACATTTGCATGAAGAGCAGCTAAATATCGTTTAATACTACCTTTGGTACATCCAACTTTTTTACCAGTATCTTTTTTGTAAATACAATTACCTTTTATTTTATATGGCATAATAGTATAAATATCTAAAATTTTTATTACTTTCATTTTTTTATTTATATTTATTTAACAGTATTACGACATTCTTTGTCGCATAAATTAATAAAAAATTATTATTGAAGTTTACCCTCTAATAACTTCAGGAAAAACCAAAGGAAAAATTATGTCAGATTTATTAAAGGAAGCTATTGCTGACGCTAAAGCTGTACGTGCTACTGCTTTAGCTAATGCAAAAGCCGCATTAGAAGAATCATTCAAGCCAACATTAGAAGCAATGTTAGCTGAAAAACTAAAGAGTGAAATTGGTGATGAAGATGAAGCAGTTCATTCTTCAGACACTAGCTCTGAAGGAGTTGGATCATCACATGGCCTTTCAAACTAACATTCAAATACTGAACAAATGTATGAAGAATCAGATGAAGAAGTAACAAGTGAAGAACTTGATGAAATTCTTGCTGAACTTGAAAGAGAAATGGGAGATGAACCAACTGCACCAGCTGCACCAGCTGCACCAGCTGCACCAGCTGCACCAGCCGCTGAAGTACCATCAATGGCTCCAGTAGAACCTGCGGCTGAAATGCCAACACCAGTTCCTTCTGAAGAAGAAGTTGATGAAGAAATCAATCTACAAGAACTTCTAGACACCTTGAGTGAAGAAGTTGAAGAAGTAGATGAAGCTAATGAGGAAGATTCTATGGAAGAAGCAGAAGAAGCAGAACCAACTAAAGAATCTGTTCAATTGGCTGAAGCTTTACACACCGTTCAATATCTACGTGATCAATTGAATGAAATCAATCTTTTGAATGCTAAATTGTTGTACACCAACAAGTTGTTCAATAAATTTACATTGAACCAAGCTCAAAAGATGAAGGTAGTAGAAACTTTTGACTTAACCCACTCCATCCGTGAAGTTAAGTTGAGTTATAAAATTTTGTCCGAATCACTTAGTTCAGGTGGATCAGCTGTCAAGAAATTAAATACAGCTGCGCATACTATCACCGAAGGTTTGGCAAGTAAACCAGTTGCATCAACAGCTCCTAAGAAACAGTTGATTGTTGAAAACAGCAACGTGATGGCTTCAAGATTCCAAAGACTTGCCGGAATCAAGAAGTAAAAAAATTAAAATAAGGCAAGTAAATTAAAAACCAAAAATAAGAAAGAAAAAATATGAGTGATATTAAATCATTATTGACAAACAATATGAATCCACAGGCTAAGTTAATGACTGAAACCCGTGCATTACAATCAAAATGGGACAAGACAGGTCTTCTTGAAGGTCTAGAAGGCATTGATAAGGCCAATATGTCTATCCTATTGGAAAACCAAGCAAAACAATTGCTTGATGAAGCTACCTCTACAGGTACTTCTACTAACAGTGAACAATGGGCTGGCGTAGCTCTTCCATTGGTTCGCCGTGTATTCGCTGAAATCTCCGCCAAGGAATTCGTTTCAGTTCAACCAATGAACCTACCATCCGGTCTAATCTTCTATCTAGATTTCAAGTATGGTACTGCTCGTGGTGGTCTACCAGGATCAAATCCATTCAATGGTACTTCCATGTTTGGTGGTAATTCAACCAAACTTGGTTCTACAGATGACGCTGTAAATGGTCTATATGGTGTTGGTCGTTATTCATACACCAGTAACGTCACAAGCTCAACCTTCTCCACCACTTCTGGTTCCGCAAACTTGAATGATCTTAATTTTGATTCAGCATTGACTTCAAGTACACAAACATTCACTGGTCAAAAGATTAACGTTTTGGTTGGTGTAAACTCAGTCAACACTGACTTGAATGCTGTAAGAAGCTTTACCATCAGTGGTTCTGGTATCAATCCAGCTAACGTAATCAATGAATTGACCAAGGTATATAACACTGGTTCTCTAGCTACTGCTAACTACTATATCATACAATTCGTAGTAACAGGTTCAAGCGCTGGCACAGGTAATAATGCTAGTGGTCAGGCACTCTTAACATTCAACAAACAACCTACTGATGAAACCCGTGGTGACTTTGAAGATTCAAATCCATTCAAGGGAACTGCTAACTCAAATTCTGGTGTTAATCTAGGTACTGATATCAACATTCCAGAAGTTAACTTGGAACTCAAGAGTGAACCAATTGTTGCTAAGACACGTAAGTTAAAGGCAGTCTGGACTCCAGAATTGGCTCAAGACTTGAATGCTTACCACAGCATTGACGCAGAAGCAGAATTGACTGCTCTGTTGAGTGAATATGTATCAATGGAAATTGATCTTGAAATTATGGACATGTTGATTAGTGCTGCTCCATCATTAACAACTGAAGCTTGGTCCGCCGTAATTGGTAAGGACTTAATCAAGGGTGGAAATGATGCAAATGGTCTACCAACCTTCACCGTAAACACTGATGCAACCAATCGTACTGCTTACGTAAAGAGTACCTGGTTCCAAACTCTTGGTAACAAGATTCAAAAGGTCTCTAACAAGATTCATCAATTGACTCTACGTGGTGGTGCTAACTTCTTGGTTGTAGGACCAGACGTAGCCACTGTATTGGAATCAATCCCAGGATACGTTGTAAACACTGACGGTGATAGTGCTAAGTTCGCAATGGGCGTAAGCCGTGTTGGTTCTTTTGCTTCACGTTTCCAAGTTTACAAGAATCCATATATGCAAGAAAACACAATCTTGCTTGGTTTCCGTGGAAATAACTTCCTAGAAACCGGTGCAGTTTATGCTCCATATATTCCATTGGTACAAACACCATTGGTATATGATCCAGTCAACTTCACTCCACGCCGTGGTGTAATGACCCGTTACGCCAAGAAGGTAGTCCGCCCAGAATTCTACGGCAAGATTTACGTTGGTGATTTGAATTCAATCTAATCAATAAAGTAAATATTTAAACATACCCCGGCAGAAATGCCGGGGTTTTTTGTTTTTTAAATCTATTTATATTTATGATTAAATTGACAGATATTGTTGATGAAAAGAAAGATATAACTACGGTCAGATATTAGAGTTGCAGAAGTCACAGAGTTAAATCATTGGGTACAAATAGTAAAGGAAAGATCTGGTAACATGACAAAACAACAATTAAAAGCATTAATAAAAGAAACATTGCTTGAAGCTGTACCATTTGATAAAGCAACCGACATTGAACAATCATTACGAGCTAAGTATGATGAAATGGCTGAATATACATTTGGTGTAGAGTTTGAATTTGAACCAGTGACGGAAAATGATGTACTTTCAAGAGATGAAATTGCTGCTAAATTAAGAGAAATGTTTGGTACGGATAGTGGATTTACAGATGGTTATTATGAATGGTTAGAAAATCAAAGAAACAGTGAAGCAGCAAATTGGGTAAGACGACATGGAACATTGGATACCGTTGATAAATTCAATTCGGAATATGGACCAATGAGTATAGATACATTTGAAGAATATGTCGCAGCACCAGTTGAAAGTGATTATGCTAATGAAGAAGAATATAATCAAGCATATGAAAAATATGATGATGCAAGAAATGAAGTGGATAGTGATTATAAATATTGGGATAGAAGAAACCGTGATGATTATGCTGAGGAATTTATAAGTTTATTAATAAGAAGCAGTACTTGGACGGATTATATTGGTGAAGATGAATATAAGATTATAGATGCTGAACAAGGAATTGAAGATGCTTATGATTTCTTGGATAGTCTTGGTGAAAATGTAAGAAAAGATGATAAAGCAGATAAAGATACATGGGCAGTTGGTGAAGATGGACCCAATGTTGAAATGAGAAGTAGACATATGAGTCAAACGGGACATGATTTTGATATTATTAACAAAGTAGGAAATTGGATAAGTAACCAACCAACACATGGTAAGACTGGAATGCATATTCATATAGGAGTACCCAGAGATTTTGATGTATTTGATTTACTGGCTATGAGTACATTGGTTGATGAAAAAGCAATTCAATCCGAAGTTAGTTTGGATAGAGATTTTAATTCATATGCTAAGTTTAGAAGAAGTTTGAGCAATGCTATTTTCAGTAGAATTTATGATTATATGCGTAGACAACCAGATGCAGAAGAAACTGTTCCTAAGTCTTTTATTCTTACTAATGTACAAGTAAAAGAGATAATGAGTAATTTTGACCGTAATCATGGTACAAATATTGCAGCATTTGCAGAACATAAAACTATTGAATTTAGATATTTGGGGTCTGATATAGCAGATAGAGTATTAAAGTGGATATCTTATTTCTTATTGTTACCCCGTGTAGCTAAGAGCAAAAATAAAGTCATTTTAGATAGTATTTACGGTGAAAGAATGGTTGCTACAAGATTACCAGGCAAAATTAAGTTTACAGTGTTTAAAATGAATGAACCAAGAACCAAAGTACCAATGCCAAAAGAACCAGCGGATGTAATTAAACAAAAATCATTTGAATTACCAAGCAAATTGGATATTGCTAAACAATCAGCAGTAAAATAACAAAATTATACATCAATAAAATAGAGATTTGGATTATAAAACGGAATAAACTTAATTGATTTAATATTTATAATCAATGAGTGTTAAGAATGTAAAAGGATCAACTAAAATATGAGTGCCAACCTCGACCAGGATCGTGTAAGATGGCCAGGAAGTGGTAGTGCTGTAAATACAGGCAGTATACCATTTGGCTTTTATTTGGCAGAACCTACACCTGTTAGTTTAACAGCAAGTGTTGGATTCTTTGAATATGACTGTGAAAAGAGTGCGCAATGGGCTGCAAAGAGATTAGGATATCCAATCATTGATATTGAAATGATTGACGTTAATTTTTATGCCTGTTTTGAAGAATCTGTAAATGAATATGGCGCTCAAATCAATCAATTTAACATCAGAAATAATTTATTAAATTTACAAGGATTAAGTACCGCAGATAATCCTAATATCACTGGTAAGAATGTTATTGGTACAGGATTACCATATATAATTCAATTATCCAAGGGATATGGTAGTGAAATTGGTGTGGGTGGATATGTTGATATCAAAAAAGTACCTTTACAATTGAGTGCAAGTCAACAAACATATGATTTACAAAATTTAATTGGAACTAATCTTGAAAGCGGAAGCAGAGTTGAAATTAGAAGAGTATTTCACGGACCTTCTCCAGCATTTGCTCGTATTTATGATCCATTTAGTATGACTGGTATGAGTTACAGTAACGTATTGAATGAAATT
>Ga0181347_1000364_pt1 | contig 14885 bp, 17 predicted proteins | sample Su13VDMM110SN_FD_130102 | JGI IMG/M metagenome (GOLD analysis project Ga0181347, IMG submission 130102) | Freshwater viral communities from Lake Michigan, USA - Su13.VD.MM110.S.N | ecosystem: Environmental > Aquatic > Freshwater > Lake | place: USA: Michigan | collected 2013-07-16
AAATAAGTACCTATAAAGGCTAATAGTGTTGACATTGATAGTGTAATAATTAATCCTGTTTTCATAGCAGCTTAATTTATATCTCTTAATGAATCTCCTCCTCTTGTTCTTTTATCTACGCAGCTACCCTTCTCCTCTCCGCTCTTACAGGCCTTACCTACCTCTAATCCATCTGGTTGGGCATCGGGTTTTTTAGCATTTTTTACTAAGTACTTTCTATATTGATCTACTGTCATACCTTTTCTAGCAGCACCTTTAGCAAAATCAGCCTCTATTCTATTTGTAGCATCTGTACTTACAGAATCTTTATACTTTTGAAATAATTGAAATCCACCTTTATCAGTTAATGCTTTTTTAACTGCTGATTTTTGAACTTGTGTCATTTGTTGCCAAGTTATTGGGTTTGTATTTTTAGGAGCTTCTTGACCTTTTACACCTCCTATAACACCTAAACTCAGAAGAGCAGCTGCTACTAAATTTTTAATAACATTTTCTTCTAATTGTTTTGAATTAGTTGTAAGTTGATTCTCAATTAAATATTTTCTTATATCAAAGTTCTCCATAACAAATTTATTTTACGTATTCGTAATACTTTTTAGTTTTTTGATTTCTATCCTCTAATCCATGAGTACCACCATTAATTCTTTTTGTAAGAGCTAAGATAGCTGCATCATTGATTCCTTGATCACAAATTGACCACAATTTATTCTTATCGAAGAAGAACATTGCTGATTCAAAAGAGTATACTGTTGCTACTAGATCTGGAGTTGTTATAATTTCTGGCTTTTGCAGGTATTGGGCAAATGCTGTATAATTATCTTTTCCGGTTAATTGAAGAGCTCCTCTTCCTCTGAATTTCCATCCATCTCCACTTGTTTCATTTCCATTACCCATTCTTGATGCATAAACTCTATTTGCAATTTTTTCAGGATTTCTTGAGTAAGATTCTTCTAAAGTGCCAGGAAAATACTTACCGAATATTTTTTGTAATCCATCTGCTGAATAATTTAAATTTTCTGTAAATAATTTAAAACCTCCTGTTTCGTGTGCTGTTTGAGCAAAAAAGTGTGCTGCTCTAACTGGAGTTAGTTTATAAAACTCCATTGCTTTTTTCATCGTACCTGGACCAAAGGCACCATCAGCCTCTACCCCTATCTTTGTCTGTAAACTCTTTAAACTCATTGTATGTTGTTGTTCTTATATGTTATTTATCTTCAGTTTTACTACCTCCTCTAAACCCAGCAAACTTTTCAATTACATCAGGAAGAAAACTACCTAGTGTAATGTACATGAACGCATCAAAGATGTATTCGTTTAATTTTAATTCCTTACCCAAGTATGCCGTGATAAGATCAACTGTAATAGCAGCAACCATTACTGCGAATGATAAAAAACCAATGATAACTTTTTCGTTATAATCATTTGATTTTTTGAAAATACTAAAAAATCCCATACGTAAATATTTAATTAAGTTAATAAAAACTTAAAACCTATTAACGACAACTATTTTTAAGAACGTAATTTACAATAAATATGAAAAGCCCTGGGTTATCCAGGGCTTCTTTTTAAGTGATTTTATCAGTTTTTATCCTTCACATGATACGCAACTTTCGTTTGTTCTTTGTAAATTATCTCCACGTAATACTGATTCAGTACGAAGATAATACAATGTTTTTATACCTAATTTATGAGCTTCTTTGTGTACTAAACTAATGAATTTAGGAGTATCATTAGGATCAAATGAAAGATTTAAAGACATTGCTTGATCTACATATTTTTGTCTAATTCCGTTTTGTCTTACTAGTTCTAATTGATTAATCTCTTTAAATGTTAAGAATATTTCTTTTTCTTCAGAAGATAAGATATAATCAGGTAAACCTAATACAGATCCTTTATCTTTTAGGATTTGTTCCCAAATACTATCAATGTTATATCCTTTAGCTTCTAATACTTTTTCTAATATTCTATTTTTCTTAATGAAAACACCTTTTGCTGTTTTTAAATTGTAAACATTAGCAGGTATTGGTTCTACTGATGGTGAAACACCACCTGAAATGTGAGCATTTGATACTGTTGGTGCAATAGCTAAATGATGTGAATGTCTTAATCCTGTTCCTCGGCACCATTCTGGTTCTCCGTATAATTCTGCTTGTTCTTTGGAAGCTTTTAATGCTCCTTGCTCAATAAAATCAAACATTAATCTAGTGTAAGTATCAGCTGGTATTCCAGTAAATGGTAATCCTTTAGATTGTAAAAATGTATGCCATCCTAATACTCCTAAACCAATTGCTCTACCTTTAGTAGCAGAACGTACAGTATTCTCAAAGAATTTAATGTTTTTAGCACGGTCAATGAACTCTTGTAATGCTCCTTCCAAAAACCATGTAGATAGTTCAGGTAAATTCATTCCATTTTCAAATTTGTAATCTTTCCATTCATCCCATCTTGCAAGATTTAATGAAGATAAACAACAAATAAATGAATGTAACTCATCTGTATAAAGTGCAATTTCTGAACAAATGTTTGTCATTGTTACTTTAAGATTATTGTTTTTATATGCTTGAGGATTAGCGTTATTAACGTTATCTTCATACATGATATAAGGTTCACCTGTCTCTAAACGTGTTTTTAAAATTTCACCCCATAGTTTTAAAGCTTTTGGCTCTCTTTCTTCAAGTCTATTCATAAAGACATCATCAATAGAAACACATTGGTGTAAATTTAAACATTGTCTATTAACATCACCTTTAGGTCTTCTAATTCCTAAGAATTCTTCAATATCTGGATGATTAATTGATAAGTTTACTGATGCTGCTCCTCTACGGACTGATCCTTGATTAGTAGCTAAGATAGTTGAATCAAACATTTTAGCCCAAGGTACAATACCTTCAGATGTTCCATTATCTTTAATAAGTTTACCTCTACCTCTAATACGAGATAAACCAATACCTACTCCACCACCTTGTGAAGTTAATCTCATTAATTCAGAGTTAGATCCTGCAATTCCTTCAATAGAATCTTCTACATCTATCCCAAAACATGAAATAGGCATTCCTCTTTCTGTACCCATATTTGATAATACAGGTGAAGCTAGACACAACCAGTTCTTTGTTAATGCTTCGTAAAATAAAGGTTGTAAATCCTTACGTTTTAATCTACGAGCTGATGCTCTACTTACTCTTAAAAAAGCTTTAAACACATCTTCTTCAGGTAAAAGATACCCATTTGAAACTATATCTAATCCTATTTGATCCATCCATTCAGGATAGTTCTTCCCTTTAACCCAGTGGGTTGTGTCTACGTGTACGCTCATGTTGTTAATTAATTTTTATAGGTCTGACCAATCTGAAGTTGATTTGGCATAATCTGTTACTCTTCCTGCGAAGAAATCTTGGTGAGTTTTACCTGATGTTAAATGACCAAACCATTCCATTTGTTTTAGTAGGTTAGGATCAATATCATTATAAACTGCATTATAACCTAATTCAATCATTTTTTCATTTGAGCGAGATTTAATAAAGTTTTGTAATTGAGCTCTGTTTAAACCTTCTACTTCACCCATTTCAAATGCTTTTTCAATAAAATCAAATTCTAATTGTACTGATAAATGACAAGCTTCTGTTACTTTATTTCTTAATTCTTCAGTATCAAGTTCAGGCATTTCATCTAATAAGGTTCTAAATAACCAACATCCAGCTTTTGAATGTAATGATTCATCTCTTACACTCCACTCAATTATTTGCCCTGTACCTTTCATTAGATTTCTCAGTTGAAAAGACATTAAAATTGCAAATGAAGAGAATAAATTAACACCCTCCGTGAATGCAGAAAATATAGCTAAAGATTGCGCTTTTTCACTTAGAGTTCCCATTGGAGTTTCAGTTAATCGCTCAATTTTACTTAAAGCTGCTTCATCTTCTAAAAATGCTTTAAAATCTTCTAAATCTAAGGCTTCATTTAAACGAGCGTACGCTTGGGCATGAATTGCTTCAAATGAACCAAAAGTAGAAGTCATAGCTACAATTTCAGGTTTAGGAAACCATTGAGAGACTTTAGAAGACCAGTAATCATTTACATGCACTTCTGTTTGTGCAAATGATTTTAAAATATTACCGATTAAGTTTTTTTCGGATTCTGTAAGTTTTTGTTTCCAATCGTTTAGATCGGATGCTAGAGGTACTTCATCTGCTAGCCAGTGTGAGCGTTGTTGATCTAAATAAAAATCGAATGCTTCTTGATATTCGAACGGTTTGTAGAAATCTCTTCTATCTATTAATGACATATTTTTTAATTTTTAAAGACGTGGTTATAAATATTATTCAGATCCATTGCTTAAACTAAAGTTTTTGAATAGATCACTCATTGCATTCTTCTCATTAGAGGTAATTCCTCCAAATTTAGATGCAGGAGCTTGTGGTTGATTTTTGTAATCTTCAGTATCATCATACTCTCCTAACACTTCAATATGACCACAAGAAGTATCAATATTGACATTATAAGTCATACCATCTGGTCCGTAACGATTCTTTTGAATGTGCCACCTTCCTGTACCTTCAGTTTTGTCTTTCTTTAATCTTGATTGAGACATACCAAAATCTACAATGGCTTGTTTTTCATATGAACCTGCTGATTTATCACCTTCAACGATTTCATCTTTAGCACCTGCTCTGTTTACTTGTGAAACAGACCAGATAGGTAAATTTAATTCTTTAGCTAAACCTTTAGTTCCATAATGTAAATCATCAATTTCTTCCTTCTTTTCCTTACGGCGTGAAGGTGGTTTTAATAAATCAACATAATCAATTAAAATTAAATCAGGTGAAAAACCTAAATCCATTGTTTTCTGAATATGTGATTTGATTGTGGTTAAAGATGCTCCTTTAGCAGGATATTCTTTAATAATGATATTATCATCATATTCCTCTAATATTTCTTTAATTTTATCTTGGTAATTGTGAATGTCACTTACAGAAATACCTGTGTAATAAGCATCATATCTTTTACCAACATAATCTTCACCTAATTCTAAAGTGTAATGAATAACTTTATAACCTAATGAACCAGCAAATGCACCTAATGCTACTAAATCCCATGATTTACCACCACCAGGACCACCATAAATTAAACCATAATCACCTCCACCTAAACCACCTTGTAATAATGTATTTAATACAGCCCAAGGTGTAGGTACTACTTTTCTACTTGATTCTCTATAACGAGATTCAATATCTTTTTTGTACTCATGACCTAGATTTTTATCAGCACCTGCTTTTAAAGCATTATCTATTAGTAATCTAATATCATCGTAGTGACCACTTTTTAATAAATCTACTGAATCTATTAGAGCGTTTTTTAGTAATTGGTTTTTACAAAAGTTAGCAAATTCCTCTTCAACATACTCTTGATCATCATATTGGGTAGTGTAAACTAACTTTAACTGTTCTTTTACAGCTGTTTGTAAAATATCATTGTCTATCTTTTTAACTTCAATCTTTAAAGTATCTAAGGTAGGTGTTGTATGATATTTATCAAAATAATTTAAAGTTTCGGTTAAAACCCATTTATGACCAGGGTGTTCGAAATGGCTATCATCAATAATGTCTCTAACATTAAGTAAAAATGCTTTATTTTTTAGTAAAGAACTAATTACTTTTATCTGAAAATTAGGACCGTAATCCTTAAGGGACGCAAATGCAACCATTTATATAACTTTTATTTTGTGTGTTTGTAATTTGTAAGATACGAAAAATTATTCTGGATCCAAAATTCTATGTTGGGAGATATTTGTCTTTCTAGTAAATCTGATTTGTGTAACTGTAAGAATCTTGATTGGTTTAAGTTATAAGGTTCTTCATTTATTAGGTTTTCTAATACAATTTCATCAGGTTCAGGAATGTTTGGTTCTTCTAAAGACATTAATTGCTCATTAATCATCAGTTGTTGTCTAAAATTCCACACATTACCATAAATTCCGTTTTCTTCATGACTTTCTAGACTTTTTGTAATAATTTCCTTTAAAGTTACTTTTTTATCTCCTGTAATTTCAGGAAATAATTTGTATAACTTTTTAGGACCTAATCCTTTAACTCCAGGTAAATTATCAGAACTATCACCCATTAGTACTTTATAATTAATAAAATTTTGAGGCCATAACCCATATTCATCAAATACTTCTTTAGGACCATAAAATTTCTTTTTAATAGGAGAATATACTTGTACAGTATCACTACACAATTGTAAAAAATCCTGATCGGCTGACATTATGATAGAGGAATCAAATCTAGGGGCTAGATAACCAATTAAGTCATCTGCTTCTAATTTATCTCTAGTTATAATGCTAATGGGTAATGTTTTTAAATAATCGATTAATCTTAACATTTGTTGAGATAATGAAGCAGATTCATCAGCTAAATCATCAAATGAAGACCAATTTGTAATTCTTTTTATTTTACGATTACCTTTATAATCAGCATACAAATGTTTTCTATTTGTAGTATTCCCTTCACCATCAAAAATACAAATTACTCTAGTAGGTTGTACTAAATTAACTACATAAGCTAATGATCTTAAAAACCCAATCATACCTCCAACGTGTGTTCCTTGTGTGTTTGTACTGTTTATAACAGCGAATGACCTTAGGAAAGTATTCATACTATCCACTAACAAGACCCTACTATTTAAATGTAGGGCCTCACTTTGTGAATCTTCTTTTATATTGTTTAAAAGATCTTTATAATCCATAATTAAATTTCGGATGTATCCACTCCTAAAAAGTCAAGGTTTTCTTCTTCAACGATATCAAAATCATCGCTTCCTAAGATACTAGCCCAGTTTTTAGAGTGTTCTTTTTTATATTTGTTTATCTCATTAGGTGAATTTTTAATAAACCCGTGAGCAGTACTTACAATAGTACCTTTGGCTGTTACACCTGTTACGTGATTTTTATCACAAGATACTTTTGTTTTAAGTGCAAATTCAATTTCCTTACCGTTTTTAGTAGCTTTTACTTTTTGAGTACCAGGACTAGTTACGTTACCAAAGGTAATAATGAATGAGGCATCGAAAAACATACTGTCGCCGCCTTTATTCCTGAGTTTTGGCTGAGCCATTGGCATAAGTGCTGGTTCAACCCATACTTTGTTTACACAGAGCATTGTGTTAGTATAGGATTGTGATTCTTTGCGAGACATAATTAATCTTTGATTGATAAAATTAGCAAATTGTTGGGACATAGCACCTGCATTCCACATTGGTGAGTTAGAGTTTTTCTCAATACTCATTTTACATGGAATAGATCCAATTGAATCCCACAAAAATAACAAATCATAAGGTAAATTACCTTTCTTTTGCTCGTCTAATAAATCAGCCATAAATGCTGCTACATCTTCGATGCATTGTAAAGATTCTCTATCTGCGTAAATAAAGAAACCTTTATAGTCTTTATTACCATTTTCATCAATAGTTTCACCTAAATCAAATCCCATTGCAGACCAGTGTTCCCAACTATGTTTCATCTCAGTGATGATTATAATAGGTAGTACATTAGTTTTTTGTGCTTCAATTGCAGCTTCAATTAATAATGTAGTTTTACCTGTATTACTGTGACCTCTAACTAAAGTAATATGTCCTTTAGGAATACCAGGCATTTCTAACATTTCAGAAACGGGTTCAGTAAATTTAATCCACGCTTGTGGTTTAAAATTAGATGAACTTTGTCCTAGATTTTTACCTTTTTTGAACTTATCAAGTGAGAAAGTCCCAGTAACTGCCTTTCCGATATTACCGGAAAGGCTTTCTGTTTTTTTACCGGCCATAAATTAATTAATTATCACCAAATAAGTCATCAAACTCATCAGCGGTTGGGATTTCTTTTTTAGCTGGGAATGCTTTATTCGCAACTGGTTTTTTAGTATCTAATTCAAATTTAGATGCTGATGGTGGTGATGGTTCAAAATCCATAGCAGGACCATCCATTATACCACCTTCTTCTTTAGCTTCTTCTTCTGGGTTTAACCATTCAGCTAAAAATTGTTTAATTTCTTCAAAAGTGTATTTTTTAGAAAATGAAGTTGGGTCTGGTTGTGTTTCTAACCATTTGTTTAACTCATCATTATCATTACATAATGGTGTAGTTTTTAAAGCAGGCATAATACGAGATTTATTGTACTCGGTTCCTGTAGTTTCAGGTCCTACTGTTTCAATTTTCATATCTCTACCTTCCATAATATCGGTAAAATCTCCGATATCTTCATCAGCAGCTAATGATAGTAATGATTGATAAATTTCCTTACCAAATTCCCATAAACGTACTCCTTTGTCTTCTTCACCTCTAACAATAACAGGGGCAAAAACTCTCATTTTTGGTTCAAGTTTTTTAGCTAATTTCCAGTTTTCAGGTTCTTTAGTTTTACGAAGTTCTTTAGAAAATTCGATAATTGGGTCTTTTTCACCAAAGTTTGAAGGTGAAATAATTGTTCTTTTTCCGATTCCATAATGGAAATATAATTCTCTAAATGGATTTTCGGGGTTGTACTTTGAAGGAACAAACCTTACTAAGGCTTTTCCAACTGTTGGTTTCCAAAAGCTTAATGCTCTTTCATTGTTTTTCATGCCACCTCCTTTTGGTGCGGATAGGGCATTCAACTTGTTTTGAATCAAGTCTAAATTCATAACTTTTTAAATTTAAATGTTAAAACTAATTTATGTGACCGTAAATATAATAAAAATAATTCAGGCAACCAAATATTTTTACAAAGTAATTATCTTGTAAATTTTTGTATCTAATCTTCTTAACTCACCTGCGTGTGTTAATAATATGCAATTTTTATAATCAATCCAATTAATTGTAAATGAAGTATCTAATACTCCACCATTTAATGATTTGATTAAATCATTTAAAGCATTAATAGTGTAAAGGGTATTTGATTCCTTTTTTCTATGTAGTAAAATTGTATTACCTAATAAACCATTAGTCATGTTGTTATGATCTATGTTATAGGTGCAAACGTATTCCTCTGTAGAGGCAACGTATAGAACAAATATCTTATTAAATAAAATTTTGTATTGGGTTTGTATATTGGATAAAGTACTTTCCAAGTCGTTTTTACTTGAAAATGTACAAAATAATTTGTTCATGTCTTTTAAATCTGGGTAGGTGACATCTATGTCATACTGGAAATAAATATATGAAGGGTCTATAACCTGTGTGTTAATCATAACTTTTATTTATAATTTATTTAAATTATTGTAATCTGTTCCATAACTCGCATTTATTTTAAATCCGAATTCATTTTCTAGTAAATTTTTAATTTCTTTTAATACCTCCTTCCCATCTTCTCTGCTATAATCCACTAAAATCGAATCATACGTGTATAATATAATATTACTTTGTTTACCTTCCAAGTACCTCAACACATTTCTTATAGATATTACGTTATAAAAAGTCTCCCCTGATTGTATAATGTAATTTAATAGTTTTTGAGGTGTTGGGTTCTCAATATGAAACAATTTTCTCCCTCCTACTAAATGTATATATCCCAGGGAATTAAAATCTTGATATATTTTATCTGTATATTGTTTTACCTTAGCAAAAAACGGTATATCTTTGTATTGCTCAAATACTCCTCCATATAGTTGTTTGAATGTTAATTCTTTAGAGGCTTGATATTGTTCGGGGGTTAATTCCTCCGTTTTAAAATACATTTTTCCTAAATGAGTGTGAACAGAGGTCTCATTAAATTCATATCCAATCAATTTTGCTAAAATACGTGGATGGTACGAATCGTAATCAAATTCAAATAAAACATCGTTTTGAGGTACAAAAGCGGCTCTTTGTCCGTTGTTTTTACTTAAGGCTGCAAAGTTAATTCCATTAAACGAGTTTGTAGGTCTTGAGGTAAAATTATACAAGTTATATTGAGTATAAATTTTATCATCTTTTATATTAAATTTGGCATTTTTAGGCTTGAAATTCTCGCTAAAAACAGGCATATTCAACGCGATACCTTGTTTTTCGATATCATAGAACACCCTAATATACTCATGGTTATAATAGCTGTTATAGCAATTTAAACTTAAAAATCCTACTATCTTTTCATATATCTTTTCTTGAGTCTCGTAGTGTTTAGAAATTGGGATAATCGAATTTAAATAAGGTTTATCTTCATAAAGCCGTTCGAAATGAGTGTGTATATTAGTATTACAATCTTGTATATACGGAGGGGTGTGAGTGGTGGATAGTGAAAGCAAATTTACATCTAAAACATGTTCACCTAAAAATTCTTCCCCTATTAAATGAGCAGTTGTTTTTTTATCTAAAACGTAGATTGATTTGTGTTTTAAGAGAAATTCCTTTACTTTTTCTAAGCTTAAATAAAATCCTTCACTATGATTTATAGTTAGTATTAATCCTTTACCATGTTTTGGTTTATAGTAAATTAAAGATACTTCAGTTAAGATAGGGTGGTAGTTTGATGATAGTGGGATAACATTAATGTAGCAACTCTCTTGAAGATGGAGTTGTGATAATTGATCTTGTGTTTCTACTATCCAAAATGACATAACCTTTATTTTTGTGTAATATAAAAAGGCTCCCTACGGGAGCCAAATTAATTTGTATTTTTTTGTTTTTGTTTTTTATCGAAGATTTTTATCGTCTCTTAGTTGGTACATGTTAGCTACTTTTATAATACATATTCCTCCACCTATTTCATCACCATATCCTCTATACTGAGACATTCCTGCTGTTGTTTCTATTCTGGATATCTCTACATCAAAATCTTTAAGTTTTTTAATTCTAACAGTTGCTTGAGTAAGATTTTTATCTTTTGTATTTACTGAAATTGATCTATTAAATCCAGATTGTTGAGAGTTAAACCATTCGTCTATTAATTTATGTAAAGCATCTACTTCTTCTTTTGAAAAACTAACTTCTTTATCTTCTCCAATTCCACCTGGTGCTGTAATAAAGTATGCTTTGTTTTTACTTGGGTCCATGTTATTTTTTTCCCAAATTCTTAAAGGTTGTACTGGGGTGTTTAAATCTTCTTTTAATAATTTTCCTTCAGCGAGATATTTTTTAAAGTCAAAATTTTCCATTTTTTTGTTTTTATTTTTTATTTTACCATGGTCTAACATACCAATTTCCTATTTTAATATATTTAGTTGATTTTTCTAATTCATCTTGATTTTCAAGAGTTTTTAAAACTACTAAAAACATAGTTCTGCCTGGAGGGCCTATTAAGATGGATGGGAAGTTTCCATCATTCCCATTATTACGAGTAGTATAATATTCTAATTCGTTAGAGATAGCTTGATCTAGAGACTTAATATCATCTTTATTACCTGCAGCATATTCGGATTTAATAAAATTTACTAATTCTTTAAATTGATATCCTGATTTTTTATCAGAGAATCTCATTCCAGAGAATTCTTCTTCATCAGATACAGATGGTTGGGATTTAGTAAAATCTCCTTTTGCTTTATTTTTAGCTTTTATGGCAGCATCTAATCTGTTTTTTAAATCTTCTATTTCCTTATCCATATCAAGGAGTTCTTGAGGATAATATTCAGCTCTTGCTTCTTTAGTTAATACTCCTTCAGCAAGGTATTTTTTAAAGTCAAAATTTTCCATTTTTTTGTTTTTATTTTTTATTTATCCATGTTGTCTAGGAACTTTTTAAAGGCCGAATTGTCTTTTTTCTTAAATAACTTTATGCCTTGTTTTGGTGGTGTTGTATCTAGATCTTGTTTTGGTGAATCTTCAATAGCATTCATAACTTCTTCCTTACCTCCTTTTACTAATTCTATAGCTTTTTTTACACCATATTTTACTAAAACCATACCTACCATTGCAAGTGGTATTAATTTATGTCTAGCTATTTCATACACTGTATCATAATCGGAGAAGTTGTTAAGTAGTCCTTCTTTAACAACTTTATTTTCATTTTGGTATTCTACTATGTAATTCATTACTATATCTTCTCCTTCTAAAGAAAATGTGATATCAGGTTGTCCTTCAATTGTAACAGAACCACCTTGTTGTTCTATTTCATTATAAGCCTTGTCAAACATATCAGCATTGTCATATTCTTCAGGATCACCATATTCTTCTCTAGAAATTATATCAGTAACTTCTTCTCCTTCTTCATATCCTTCACTAGAAAATAAATTATATAAATCTGTTAAATATTCTTTTACATCTGGAGTTAATTGTTCTTTTAATAATTTTCCTTCTGCAAGGAATGTTTTTAAATTGAATGTGTTTTCCATTTTTATTTATTTTCGTTTTGTGTAAAATATTTTTTTATCATTTGGAATACTTCCTCTGGTGTTTTGAAATTAATGTACATGTTCCATAAATCCTCACTCCAGTATTTTCCTCTTCCATTTTTTATTTGAGCTTCTATCTTTTCAGCTTCAGCTTTACCTGCTTTTTGAATTAGATATTCACGAGGATTAAAGGTATTTTCAGCTATAGTTCCTATATCACTATAAGGAAAAGCAACTTGTCCTTTTTTATTAGTCATTACGGTTCCATTCCATACTTCAAAAGGTTTTCCACTTTTTACAACTTTAGATAATCTACCTTCTAATCCTTTTTTAAATTGTTGGAAATGAGGGCCCATTTTTTCTTTAAATTCTTGATATCTAACTTGAGCTGCTCTATTAGTTAAAGTTTTACTATTTACAATAGCATTAACTAAAAGAGGATCCATATAAAGTTTAGTACCATCATTACTTAACATAAAATCTTTATCATTAAACATAGATGAAGGAATTATTCCCTGATTAGGAATAAATCTTCTACCACCCCCACCTTGAGTATTTTGAAAGTCAAAACGTTTAAAATCTTCTTTTATAGGTTTAAGTTTTGCTTTAAATGAAGATTGGATTGATAATCTTGGTGCTTTTTCTTTAGCTTTTTTTATTGCATCTGCTTCAGAAGTTGCTTTTACTTCTATAGTATCAAAATCTGTATCATCTCCATCTTTACCATAACGGTATGAATATTCAACTTCATATGTTTTTTCTTCAGTAGATTCTGCCAAGATATCTTTTAGGATATCGTTTAATTTAATATTGCTCATATTTAATTTTTATTTTCGGTTAAATTCTATGATTGCTAAAATACAACCAAAGATTATGATTCCACCTACAAGACCGTAGCCCATTTATTTACAAACTGTTTTATAATAAATATACGAAAAAGATTTTATATAGCAAACTGAGTTGGATTACTTAAGTATTGTTTTATACCTATAAAATTTTTTTCTGCTTGATTTAGTATTTTTTCATTGGTATCAATTATACCAGGTCTTACTTTAATTCCGTTTACTAATTCATCATTTAAAGGACCTGAAATTTGCCATTGGATGGAAATTGCTCTCCAAACCGAGTAATTAAGATCACCTCGTTGTTTAGTTAAATTATCATAAGTGGTTTTATCTATTTCCATTACTCTAAATTGAGTACCACCTTTTTGTCTTGCAATATATCTTGTAATTCTACCTACTTTATAATCTGCTTCTGTTGGGCGAGGAGTAAAAGGTGTTGGGTCTATTAAATTAGCATCTATAGTTGAATTTAATCGTTTATAGGATTCAATTGAAGCATCTGTAAAACCACTATTTGGGGGGATGTAAATTGTTAGCGAAGTGGAGGAACCTTTACTAGGATCTATTCCAGTAAATGATTCACCATTAAAAGTAGTATAATATGGACCAGTATAATCTTTACCATCAGGAGTTGTAAACTGACCTGGGTTAGCAGTTTGATTAGTTAATATACGTGATTTTGGGAAATATTTCATTTTTACTTAATTTTTTAACCCCAGTATAAAGGATCTTTAGGATCATTAAATCTATTAAAGAAATTTGTAGCAAATTTACTTCTATCAGCTGCTCCAAATTTAGGTTCATTAAAATAAACATTTCTACCTTTATTACATCCGTAACAAACTTCTACAGTTTTAGCAAATAAATAAGCAGCATCACTAGCATTAGGTGAGTTTTTAACTTCGCTTAACCAAGTTTTATAAGTTGGATATTTAGTTAATAAATAACTAATTTGAGCTTCAACAGTATTACCTACAATATTAAAAACAGTAGTAGAATCTTTAGTACCACCACTTATAAATTTACCATTCCATTGAATTAATCCTAATGAAGGGTAACCATTTGTATCTTGTTTATTAATAGCTTTAGGGTTAAATCTACTTTCTTTTTGTATATTACCCATAGCACCCGCAGCTGCTATTTTATCTAATCCTGATTGTTTTAGTAGATTTTTTACTTGCAATTGATTAGCTGATACTTGAGCAGTAGATATAGTGTTTAATTCGGTTCCAACATCTTTATAATCAGATAAAGATTTTTGTTTATCTTTAGCTGCTTGAATTGCTGCTTTCTCTTCTTCAGTTAATGGTTCAAATCTAATATTAAGAGTTTGTCCTGTTATTTTAGTAGTCCATTTATTACTACCAAAATTTTGTTCTATAGTGTGTAAAATAAAGGCAATTTTTTGTTTTCCTTTATCAGAACCTGATTGTATTAAGTATGATTTGGGTAATGAATCTGCTGGTATAGTAAAGGCTGAGTGAGGGATTATTCCACTTAACCCATCCATTTCTAAACTAAAATCTAATGGTAATATAACTCCTGAATTAAAAGAATTATCATCTCCTGATTTATAAGGATCAGAAAATACTTCTCTAAATGAATTTAGACAGGAATCTATTTTATCTGTAGTAAGTTTTTTTATACTTCCCATAAATTATTTAATTTATTTAGTACCAAGTATTATTTCTACCAGTTTGTTTGTAAGCTAAAGTAGTCCAAGCTGCCTCAATAACTGTATCTTTAGAAAATTCCCCATTAACTGCTTCA
>Ga0181347_1000365_pt1 | contig 14868 bp, 10 predicted proteins | sample Su13VDMM110SN_FD_130102 | JGI IMG/M metagenome (GOLD analysis project Ga0181347, IMG submission 130102) | Freshwater viral communities from Lake Michigan, USA - Su13.VD.MM110.S.N | ecosystem: Environmental > Aquatic > Freshwater > Lake | place: USA: Michigan | collected 2013-07-16
ACGATCACGGTGGACCATGCAAGTTTACTGCGGTGGGCAGGAGAGGTGGGGGCGACATAACTCGCCCGGCGGCGTTTGGCCCCTTCGCGGTGGCGGCGGCGCAGCAGAGTGGTGGGGCTGTGGGTTTTCATGGATCACTCTCCTTTCTAAGGTGAATAATCTTAGTACATACTTTATATGATACGCAACATCTTTTTTAAACTATTTTGCATCACCCCAAGAAGCTCCCAGCTCCACGTCTACTTTGGACGGGACGGTCAGGGTAACGGCAGTGGCCATGAGCCGTGAGGCGCGATCCGCTTCGGAAGGATCGGTGACGCTGATGGCAAGTTCGTCATGTACCTGTAAAAGCAGGGTGAAACCGGCTTTATGGAGCGCGATCATGGCGGCTTTGGTCTGGTCGGCAGCGGAGCCTTGGATCAGGCGGTTGAGACCTTTGTAGGTCATGGCGCGCTTTATGCGCGGGCCGTATTTCGCGGCGGCTTCTTCGTAGGGCAGGGCCTTGTGTATGCCCCACTCGGTGGGTTCAAAGAGCGGGAACCGGCATTTCCTGCCGAGCAGGGTACGTATGCTGCCGCCACTGGCGGGGCGTTCAATAGCCTTCATGACGGCCTCTACGGTGCCTTTGAGGAAGGGCACCCGCATATGGAAGTTTGCAATCAGGTCGGAGGCTTCTTCCACGGGCAGATCAAGCTGGACGGCCAGCTTGCCTTTACCCATGCCGTACATCAGCCCAAGGGCCATTGTCTTAGCCTGTTTACGCTTGATGCCTGCCAAGTCAGCCACCATCTGGTGAAAGTCTGTGTCGGGGTCTTTGTTATAGGCGGCGGCCATTACATCGGCACCGTCAAGCTGGAGCAGGTTGGCGTAATGGATGAGCAGGCGCGGTTCTTGTGAGGAGAAGTCACAGGCAGCCCACTGTTGTCCTTCTTCGGGCAGGAACAGGGAGCGCACCAGAGGCCCGATAATTTCGTGCCGGGCGGGAACCTGCTGAAGGTTTGGTGTGGCCATGGACAGCCTGCCTGTCACCGTGCCGCCGTCATCAGAGCGCAGTTGGTTGATGTGGGGATGGATGCGGCCGTCGTAGGCGGAGAAGTCAAGATAGGGCTGGAGGAACGTGCCGTGGGTCTTGTTCAGTTCGCGGGCTTCCACGATGGCTTTTGCAATGGGGTGTTCACAGGATTCGAGGAAAGACTTGGTAAAGCTGGGCAGCCCGGTAGTGGTCTTGGGGTAGGCTATCTGTAATTTGTCAAAGGCTTTGGCAATGGTGGCAGCGGCCCACATGTCCACGGGAGTGCCGGAAATTTCTTTTATGGAATCCAACAGTTCTTTCTCACGGGCTTTCATCTGAGCAATGAGCAGCGTTGCCTTTTCCCTGTCAAAGCGTATGCCTCGGAAAGTGATACCAATAAGAATAGGCAGCAACTCGGTCTCTAAATTGAACACTGATTCCACTTCTTCTTTGCGCAACAGAATCTTAAAGTGATTCCAGAGCTTAAGGGTCAGCGATGCGTCTTGCTCGGCGTAAGCCCCCACGTACATGGCGGGGAGTTTCCACAGTTCTTTCTTTGGATGCAGACCAAAGTCAGCGGCAGCATCTTTTAATCCCTGTTCTGATTTGGTTTCCTTGAGGTAATCAAACCCAAGACTGTTAAGCGCATAACTGAAACGGTTCTCGTCAATCAGTGCAGCGGCCAGCATGGTATCAACCAACCGCCCATTGACCGTGAAGCCTGAAGCGCGGAGCCAGCCTACGTCATAGGCAGCGTTGTGCATAACCTTGTCACAAGGCAGCAGCAGTACCTTTTGTATCCACCGTTCCACAATGCGCTTGTCTAGGTTGCCGCCGCCAGCATGAGCAATTGGGTAGTAACCACGCCAGCCGTCTACAGCGACAGCGTAGCCTACAATGAACCCATCCTTGCGAGGCCAGCCGGGGCCGTACTTCTCCATGTTCGGGTCGCATGTTTCAAGGTCAATGGCTATCTCTGTTGCTTCCGATAAATCAGGGAAGCTCATTGGGGGAAGCCATTCGGAGACAACAGGAAAGAGCGGGACAGTATGCTTCAAAATCGGAAAGCCTTTAGTGTATTTTTAGGTTGGACAATATGCAGCACTTCACGTGTGCGCGTAACCGCAACATACAAAAGCCGGTTTATATCATCCGCATTGTGATCATACTCTTTGGCAAACTTGGTACTAAGATCCGTGAGCAGCAAGACGTTGTCCGCCTCACCGCCTTTTGCTCCGTGGATCGTGGAGAGTTTTATCTGCACCTTGCCGGTGAGTTTTGTGCCACGACGTAGGATAGCAATAATGTAATCTATTTTCTCTTCGCCTATCTTGGCCAGTGCTTCATGCCAGATGCCGTCGGATAACAGCCCGTGTTCTTTTTTAAGGTCGGCTAGGGAGAAGAGTGCCTCTGGGTCTGCGCTGCGCAGATTGCGAAAGCCCCGCGCTACGTATTCCGAGCGCAGATACTTGTAGATATTCTTAAGGGCAGGGTAATTCACAGTGCGTCCTTTACGTAAGCTCTCCCACCCCGCCACGGCAGACATGATGCTTTCTGGAACGCTCCGTTGTCCATGACGCTCAAACAGAAGTCCTTGGGACTTGATCCATGCATATAGCTCATTGAGCATGTAGTTTGCAGAAGCAAGCACTAGCCATTCCCCGGTGGTAATGTCGATGTGCATAAAGTCATTGTAGTAATGTATTGCACCAGCATAGTCGCGAGATCGCCACTCCTTGGGCTGTCGTTTTTTAATGCGGTGAACAACCTGATTGGCCAGCGCGTGAACCCGCGCAGGGACTCGGTACGATTGGTCTAATACTTTGACTGCCCCTTCGCAGTTCAAGAAGCTGTCTACGTCCGCACCGGCCCAGTTGTACAACGCCTGATCGTCGTCGCCTGCTATGAAAGCGCGTTGTGCTTTATCCGCAAGGCTATGCACGATGTCCCACTGGAGGCGAGACAAGTCCTGTGCTTCGTCAAGGATAACAACGGTCAGTGTAGGCAGCCGCTCGGGTTGCGCGTTTATCAGTTCAAGCAGATCAGTGAAATCCAGTAAGCCATTAACCTCCTTGAAATGGCGGTATGCGCGTTCCACATATTCAAAGTGATGCCACTCGATATCCAGTCGGCTGTTGTTGTAATGGGTGCGCAGATCAAGCCCCTTGATGCGGGCAATGTTAATCTCGTTGAGAATAGGATTATCGGCATGGATGACAAAATCTTCGTCCGTGATTGCCTGCCCAATTAAGATGCCTGACTCTTGTGCAAACTGCTGGTAATGCTCCGCTTTCATGATGTCCTTGGAGGAAACCCCCAAGCATTGATACGCAAGGCTGTGCAAGGTTCTGAACCATGGGAAGTCAACATCAGGATTGAGGTGAGGGAACTTGGTTATCGCCCGCTCTTTCGCTTCCAGAGAAGCCTTACGGGTAAAGGCGAAATACCCAATAGCAGAGGGATGCACAGTAGCCAGCTCCTGCTCAACAACATTAAGCAGGTAAGTTGTTTTGCCGCTGCCGGGTGGTCCAAATACTTTAAGAAGGGGCATTAGAAGGGTGCCTCGCTTTGCATTTTAGGAATATCAAAGGGTGCGTCTTGGGTCGTGAAGCGCGGTAAACGCCACACCCGCGTGGTGCGGTTCTTCAAGAACAGGCTGATAGGTTCTCCGTCGCTGTCCCGTAATCGCTGTGCCATCTTGGGCGCAGACATGCCGGTAAAGTTATTGCGCTTGAGGTGCGCTTCTAAATCCTTGATGCGGAAGTACACCTTGCCTTCCCCCTCGTCTACCCAAGGACGGCCTAACAATATCTCATCACGTACCATAGCTTGTTGTAAGTGGGTACAGAATTCCTCTACGAGGTCTGCAAACCGCCCGGTCAGCGTAGTATCGTCAGAGGCCACCTGTATTTGCTCCAGCTCCACCATCTCTTTCAGAAGACCATTGATCATGGTCTCCCAGTCCTGCCGACGGACAGTGGGGGGAAAGCAATTTAGTTTTTCAACACACGCCTTCTGAAAGGCGATCTGGTTGAACAAGTGTTCTGTTTCCAGCTCAATACGTTTAGTGTTTACGTCAAGGAACCACAGCGGCGGTTCGGAGTTATATTTGGATAGCGCAGCCATATGCGGAGAGTCAGGACCATCGCCGCCGATACCGTGTTTGCGTGTGCGGCACAGGCCTGCATTGCAAAAAGAATTGATGGGCGCGTCTTTGCATTTGTACTTGTATTCCTTCTTGGACAACTGCTTGCTGATTATTTGCAGTTCAGACAGGCCAAGGGGAGGGTCAAAATACTTCAGGTTATATTCCATCATCCTGTCTTCCCACCCTGTGGGATAGAACTTCTTCAGATAGATACCCACATTGAACATTCCATTATTGCGTGTGCCTTCTGGAAAGCCTTGCGAGCAGAGAGCCTGTAAGCACGGCGGGCCATCCTTTACGATAATCTCTGCTTGCTTTACAGCTTCGGGAAATACCAGCGGGGGTGTCTGTACGTAAGTTGCGTACATCGCGTAAAACTCGTCTAGCGTAGCAGCCGTACCGTCATCGTTAATGGCATACCGCAGGCTCTCTTCGCCGCCAAAGTAAGGCAGGTTTAGGAAGTTGCCTGTGTCGCCGCGCTCTACCAGTATTTCGGCCTGTTTGGGGAATATCTCTCTGCCTGCCTCGCCCAGTAATCCAGCGGCAGCAGTAAGAAAACGCTGCATTTCAGCAGCGGGAATGGGGGTACTGGTGAAGAGGAATACATGTGCCCCGCCAGACTTACTGCGGCACACCACCATAGGCAACTTGAGTCGGCGTACCTTTTCTATCAGCCCCTTGTGGTCAAGCGGATACTGGTCAATGTCCACGCAGCCCCAGATGCAACTGTTATCTGCGCGTATAGGAATTATGCCGAGACTAGGCTCTACACCCTCAAGGTGCTTCTGCCATAAATCGTCGGTAGGTTTTTTACGAATAACAACGGCTTTGCCAGCCTGCTTGCCGTTCGCCTTAGATGTTTCAATTTTGTAAGTGCCGTACGCTATATCTAAACCGTAGAAGATAGCCTTGAACCGTGTGATATCCATCATTTCTTCTTTCTCGGTGTAAAAGGCCGGGAGTTACCCCGGCCACAAGCCTTTAGAATATACGGTCTAAACTAGCCGCTTCCGCTTCTGCATCACTCTGATGCTTCACCTTAACTGCACCACTGTTAATGGTTGCTGAAAAAGATTTGGCAGCAGCATACACATTGGGGTCTTCTACAGAGCCTACACGTTCGACCTCCCACCCAAACCATTTGCCTTTGTCATTGGACTCGCCCACTGTTGTGAGGCGATACACCTGACTGTACATTGGAGGGGTGTACAGAGTTCCCGTGCTGCTGGGCAGCTTCACGGAGAGCATCATGCTATTCCACTTACGGGACTTCTTGAGCTGAGTGGATTTCATGACGATTAACGCGGGGCTTGGAACACCGTCGGCTATAATCATAACGTAGTGGTTAGCGGTATTTTCAATGTAATTACCGTTATCCAGATAGTCCTTGTTATCCCCCGTTTCTCGGTGAGTCTTTGAGAGAATGTCACTGGTAGACGGGTATACGGTTATTGGCGCGCCACTGCCAGAACCACGTGGTGCCCACTCAATGTACTGACGCACATATGAGGTAGGAACAACCAACACGCCTTTTTTGCCGTCATACAGTTCTCCTGTTACAGAGTTGTAGAGCATACCCGGTAGGGCACCTGCTACTTCCCCTATTTCAGGGCTTACGTTTGTGAGAAGGCGGAGGAAGGGTAGTGCAAAATCATCCTGCCCCATGTCCTTGAATCCACCATCTGCATCGGATTCAAATGTATTACTTAATGCTAGTGCCGAACTTGCTTTAGTATCAATTTGCTTACTCATGGTTCTTTTCTCTTGGTTAGTTATGCTGATTTAATTGTCGCTTTTTGACCGATGTAGGCACCAAAAAGATCAGAGGGGAACTCGTTGCCTCGCTCCACCTGTTCCTTCACCCATGCCTTTAATGTCATGGGTTCTATCTTCTCGCTTTGATTGGCGGGAAAGCCTTTCTCATCGAGAATTCCTAAAAGACGACTGCACAGCTCGTCTTCGCCACGTCCAAACCGGACGCTGACTGTGTTCTTGATAATGTCGTCGAAGCCGTGGTCCCGGAGCCATTGGTATGCCTCACCGCGCCGCGCTTCAGAAATACTGGCACTGTAGAAGGGTTTTACATCAATGCTGGAACCGTCACTCATCTTGAAGGACTTCATGCCCATGCCTGCAAGTGCTTCAGGGATGGTTTCTTCTAGGAGTTTACGGAGTTGATCTTTACGTTCTTTTACTACGGATTCTATCTCTTCAACCTCTTTCTCAAGCTGTTTAGCGCGTCTAGCAAGACCCGCCATGCCTGTTATATCGGCATCTGCTACGGTAAGCGCGCTTGCATCGTCTTCGAACAGTTTATTCATCGTCATAGCTATCTCCTTTCTTGGGGTTTAAATCTACCTGTATGGGGATATAACGCTTTTCGTGTCTATCCCATTTTAAGCACTTGTACCGTCCATTGTTTTTCTGCGCAGCTATACAACTAACGATACCGATAGCCGTGGGGTCTCCAATGAACAAAAGAAAATCGTCATCCGTAAAGGATTCCAATTTCCGTTTTATACGCATAACTGTCGGTGCAACTGAAAAAGCAATCTGCGCATTAGGGGGCAGAATTGTTTCAATTTGACCGAAGTCCATTGCGCTTGTGATGTTATGTTGGCCTGTCTCAGACACAACGTAAACGATTGCCATACCTTTCTCCTTTCTCTGTATGAAGGGAAAGCGTATACTAGCTGTGCATTTAAGGCAAGCCCCATACAGGAGATATTTATGCAAGACTTATTTATACAAAACTATCCTTATAAGAATAAGCCATTTGCGCACCAGCAGAATTATTTGGCTAAGCACTGGAAAGAGCGGAATGTTGCGCTTTTTGCGGACATGGGTACAGGCAAAAGCTTCATGGTTATAAACAATATAGCCATGTTGTATGACGGTGGGGATATCAATGCCGCGCTCATCGTAGCTCCTAAAGGAGTTTACAGGAACTGGCTGGAGTCTGAGATACCTAAACACATGCCTGCGCACGTAGTGCATAGAATGGCACTGTGGAGTCCGAGTCCACGTAAAGCAGAAAGCATCGCTTTGGATTCTTTGTTTGACATAACAGAAGATCTGAAAATATTGATCATGAACATTGAAGCGTTGTCCACGGATAAAGGGATGAAGTATGCGCAGCGGTTCTTGATGTACCACAAGCCGTTTATGGCGATTGATGAAAGCACTACCATCAAGACACCAAAAGCACGCAGAGCGAAAAACGCTGTAAAAATAGGCAAATTAGCGAAATTCCGCCGCATCCTGACAGGTTCGCCTGTTACAAAAAGTCCTCTCGATCTCTTCCAGCAATGTGATTTTCTGTCTTCCGATTGTTTACAGACAACCAGCTTCTACGCTTTCCGTGCGCGGTACGCTATCACCATCCAACGGACGATGGGCAACCATTCGTTCCAGAAGGTGATAGGCTATCAACGTCTGGATGAACTACAGGAAAAACTTTCGGAGTTTGCATTTCGTGTTACTAAAGAAGAGTGCTTGGATCTTCCTCCTAAGATGTACGTCAAGCGTGAAGTAGCACTCACCCCCGAGCAGGTGCGTGTCTACAACGAGATGAAAGTAATGGCACTGGCTTCTTTTAAAGAAGGCTTGTCCACTACAGTGAATGCATTAACGCAGTTGTTGCGCTTACATCAAATCGTGTGTGGCCACACCAAACTGGATGATGGCACTGTAGTAGAGATACCTAACAACAGAATAGATGAAATGTTGTCTGTGGTTGAAGAGGCCTCTGGCAAGATTATTATCTGGGCAAACTACAGACATGATATTGAGGCTATAAAACTAGCACTTCAGAAGGAATATGGAATGAACAGTGTAGCAACATACTACGGGGACACTGAAGCGGGAGACAGGCAACAGATTGTCACCAGCTTTCAAGATCCAGAGCATGACCTGCGATTCTTTGTTGGCAATCCACGTACAGGGGGATATGGGCTGACGCTCACTGCGGCCAATGTTGTCATTTACTACAGCAATAGTTTTGACCTAGAAGTGCGGCTACAGTCCGAAGACAGGGCGCACCGTATTGGTCAGACAAAAAGCGTTACGTATGTAGACCTGATGTCCCCTAAAACGGTGGACGAGAAGATAGTAAAGGCGTTGCGGGACAAGATAAACATCGCTGATCAGGTGATGGGTGTGGAGGATTTACGCGCATGGTTGATTTAATCCCTATACGCAAGTTGTACAAGTACGAAAGCCTGCAACGGATAGACCACCCTGATGGACGCAAGTACATCTACGGCGAGCAGCGTCTGCCCAGCGTCACCACCATTCTGTCTAGTACAAAAGACAAAAGTGGCCTTGAGGCGTGGGCCGCGAAGGTCGGGGCTGAGAACGCGGAGAAGATAAAGAACAAGGCGGCGAACATTGGGACGCACATGCACTCGGTTATAGAGCGGATGATCGCGTACCGGGATTTACCGCGCCCTACCAACTGGGAGATGACAGTTGGTTACGAGATGGGATATAGGCTAGTAAATACCTTTTTCAGTAATCTTGACGAGGTATGGGGATCAGAAGTGGCGTTGTATTACCCGGAGAAGTACGCAGGAACCACTGATTTAGTGGGCGTGTACCGGGGAAAGCCTGCCATTATCGACTTTAAGCAGAGTAACAAGCCAAAGAAGAAAGAGTGGATAAACGATTACTTTCACCAGTTAGCGGCGTATGCGCTGGCGCACGACATCATTCATGGGACTTCAATTGAGTATGGGGTAGTCCTGATGGCTGTCCAAGACGGCACGACCATGGAGTACTCCAGTGCGGGAAGGGAATTTACGCGCTACAAAGAAGAGTGGTTGCAGCGCGTAGAGACCTATCATGCCATGTCTAGTGGGAAGAGCTGACGGTACATGTCTCTGCTAGACGGTTGAGCAGAGGCTTGTGGGGGTGCAGTTGCAGCCGGAGGCGGTGCGGCAGCAGCGGGGGCTGTGTTATTGGGCACCCCACGGGTAGGTGGGGCAGGTGTTTGTGGATAAGGAGAGGCATAAGGGGCATCCGGCACTTCTTCTTGTGGGGGTTCGTATTGTAGAGGGTTAGCCGCCAATGCAGTGGGGGCTACGGTGAAACCACCAATTATTAGTTGCGCAGTCAGGGAGCGAAGGATGTTTGTTCCATTCACCCCCGGCTGTACCTTTTGAAGTAAAGCCGCAAGTAGTTGCGGATTAGTAACCGCGTCTTGCAGAATTTCTCGTATTAATATATTGGGTTGCTTTGAAAAAAAGTCCCGTAAAAGCCTAGAACCTGCACCAGCAAGGACTAGAGACTCTCCGGAGCCTCCACCCAGTCTTCCGAGTTTAGAACCAGTATAGCGAAGCATTATTTCCTGAATTGCACCTGTCCCTGAGTTTAGTATTGCGTCTAGTTGTTGTTTGTTAGCAAGCGCATTTTCGATCTGCATCATCGGCACAAGAAGGCGTTTAATATTGCTCTTTTCTAACATTGTCATGGCACCTGACTGCGTTGCCATTTGTACAAGAGAAGGCTGGTTATGTGCAACAGGCTTAAATAGCGCGTCATAATAGGCAGAGGGGCTAAAGTTTCTGCCCATACCGCCAGCGGCAGTGTAGGCATAATCATATAAGGTGTATTTGAGTCCCTCCACCGCATTGGTTCCACCTGTTTTAGCAAGTTTAAACAGGGAACCTATCTGCTTTTGTGGATAGTCTCCTTTCAATGCGGTAGTAAGAACAGTAGTGGGGTTATCTCGGCCAAGCAGCAGGGCAAATGCTTCCTGTTTCTGGGCAACCGTATTGAGGTCACTTGTCTCAGAGATTGCTGTACGAAGGGCTGCTTCGGCCTTTCCTACTTCCATCATATCGGGGAGTAGCCCCGTATCCCGTAAGTAGTTTCTATTTTCCGCAATGAACTTATCCAATGCTGCCTGATTCAATCGCACGCCACTAGGGTGCGTAGAGTCAGGTATCAAAGCCTTGTTTGCACCCAGTAAGAGCCACTGTCGTTGCGCGTCCCGCATAGAACTGGCCCCTTTTGCCGCCCGAGCTGCATAGGGTGCAAGCTCTATTACCTGTGGGTCATTGGGACCTAATTGCTGTAGTAGTCGTTGATAACGGGTGTCAAGACTCTCAACAGCATCAATAGCCTGCGTCATACGGAGAGAAGTAACATCGGTGTTGCTTCCAAACGCCCTTGCTACAAGTGTCTCAGGTGAAAGTTTTCGCGCACCTGTGGCTGTTGTTGCAGTTATATCTCTTGCGTAGGTGCGCGTAAAAAAGTCGTTCAACTCTGCGCTATATTGTCGGGCACGGTCATACGCAGGCATGTTCAATGTACTCATGTCCTCAAATATAGCGTCTGCCATCTCCCCATAAATACGGGCAGCATTAGGATCCGTGTTTTTTACGGCACGTGCGGAGGACAACAGAGAGGATCGGTACTGTAGGAGTTGTTTAACAGAAAGTTCTGGTGCCTCCTCAATAAAGCTGGGAGGAACTCGTTTATTGGTTATGAAGGATACAGTATTCTTGCCGTTTTCGAAGGTTTCCATAGCAGCTTCGTCAATGCCAAAACGGGCAGCGACATCTCTAACCAGCGCATAATTCGGCATTGCTTTAATAAATTCCGGAGGGACGCTAGTCAATGCCTCAAGCATTCCTCTGTGGCTGTTTGTAACCGTTATCATTTGGGGAGTAACGGTTCTTCGACCATTTTTTCCTACCGTAATAACTACTGACTCTTGTTCTCCCGCCTCCCATAACCCTGTTTCATACGCACGTGTATCTGTAACTGAATTATCCATCTCTTCATGTACGATTTTCCCTATTTGCTGGCGACTTTCAGGACTGTCCACTTGGATTTTACTGATTTTCAATGCTGCATTTTGCTCGGCAGTGGCTACGCGACTTTCTAGCATCCCTTTAAAAAAGTCAGACTCAAGACGGGCAGCCTCCCGCAGTGCTTCGGGATCCCCCGTGCCACGAAGTTTATTTATAATTACCTGAAAAGCATCAAAGGTTGCCCTGCCCTGCGGGCCAATCCGGCTTCCAAAGGATGCGTTTTCCTTGCCCAACGTATTTTCTAGAAGCTGTAACATAAAAGAACCTGTTTTCTGCCCTCCAGTTGGTTCGGGGACACCGGCAGGTAATGGCGCAAGTAAGCGTTGTATCAATTTAGCAGGGTCTTCTCCCCCCGTCTCTAAAAGCTGCTGCATGTACTCCGCCGCCATGTATTCACGAGAACCTTTACTGTATTTATTTTTTAAGGCGGCATAAATTCCGCTTGCATTACGCGCAGTGTTAAACAATAGCTTTGGGGGTGTAAACGCACCTCCCAGCATTTCTGCTGCCGCTCGCTTTTTCTCCCCTTCTGGATCATACGACAACATAGCTCCCCCCGCGGTTGCGGCTCCCGCAGCGGTGAAAGTTTCATTAAGTATGGTAGCTTTAGGAGCGGCGCGTGCTGTTGTCCCCACTTGCGAAATAAAACCAGCTATACGCCCCCCCTGCATAACGGGGATTCCAAATGTCAACGGAACAGTAGCGATGCTACTTGTAAAGGTCTTGCCCCCTTGATAATAAGGAACAAGGCGAGTGTCGTTAAAATATTTTGGAGGGACATCGCTTTCAAGCAATGTGTTAAGGTAGTCGGATCCCATCAGCCCCGTTACAAAACCTGTAACAGCACCAGTACCAACACCATAGGGACTTTTCGTCAGTGCGCCAAGACGCACTCCTGCCCAAGTAGAAGCAGCGAGAGAAGCTCCTGTCACTGCCCCCGTCTTTCCCCCTGCATAAACCGCCTCCCTTTTGTCCTGTGCAGTAGGTTCAGGGCGTACAGACGCTGAGTTCAAAAAAACTTGCGTTAAGGCATCTAGAGTATCTGGATTTGATACCGGGGGAGCTACAGGGGTACTCCGGAAGAGATCCGTAAGGGTAGCGGGTGTCACATTGGTAGGTGCGGGAAGAGGCACTTGCGCGTCGGCCATGTCACTTACTCCTAGGGAAAGGTGGTGGATTATAGTTAAAAGCCTCCCTTGCTCCGGGCACTCGCTTGTCTGTGAGGTTATAAATATCAGAGCTAACAGGGGCAAGTGGTTTAACAAGATCTTTCATTTGTTGGGTGATCTGGTAAGCCGTAACACCCGCACCGCCATTCGGATCCTGCATAAGGTAGATAGACGTTCCAATTGGATACCGAGCTATCATTTCTGGCAGACGTGGGTCTAGTGTGCCGCTGGCATGAAGAGGAGTCCCAATAATTGTGCGTATTTCATGTATATCGGTAAGTTTTAACGCTGCGTCTTGCCTATCTTTGGCAGGGATGCCCATGTTGTTGTAAACAGCTAGAGCGGAGGCTTGGAAGCCTTGTAGGGTATCATCTAGTGCGTATAGCCTGCGACGAAAGGCTTCAGGCTGATCTAGAACAGACGGTGCTAAGTCCAAATCTTTCAACAACTGTTGCCGTTCGGTGTTAGAGAAGCGATCAGTCCCTGCTTGAAAACCTGACACCAACGCATTTTTGGTGGCCTGTATAAACTCACGAGCTTGAGTTATGTTGCCCGCATCCGAGGCTGCAAGCGCACTCAAAAGAGGAGTTCTGAACAGCAAGCCCTTTATACTAGGGACCGGACCAACCGAGTTTGTTGCTCCCCAAAGAGAAGGCATGTTTGGTTCGGAATAGTTTTCGGTACGCGGTTGAATTAGTAAGGCATTCCGCTCTAAGAGGGGCAAGAAGGATTGGTCATCTGGTGCGGGAGGATTTCCAAGAAGCGCGGGCTGCTCCCCCGTCGAGGTTCCTGTTGGAAATCCTTGTGCAGCGAGAGCTGCTACCAACCTTGGGTACATTTCTTGTGGAACGAAGGTTGGCTGCCCTGTAATTGGATCTAGCACAACACGTGGCTCGCGCATAATATTTATAGCCGTCATAAAATAGTCGAGTTCTCTTCCTTGCATCTCTCCCGCTGCGAATCTATCCAAATTCTCTGCAACAAAAGATTCTGCCCTGCCTTCCCTGCCACTACCAAAGAAAGGGTCTTGCCGAGCTGTTGTTGTTATAGTAGCCATTAATGCGCGCTGTTCTTTGGTAAGGTCTCGGTTTGCTTCTTGCGCTGACAACACGTCTTTCTCTGCTGCTTGCAATGCGGCCAAACGAACTGCCTGTTCCGCTTCGTTTTTAGCCGTGAGCCGTGCGCCCATCTGCGCAGGTACTTCAGAGAATGCGCCTGCCAGTCGTGAAGCAGCAGAGCCACGAAGAGGTTGCCCTTGTGGATCGCGATTACCGGCATACGCAAGGGAGGCCTTTGCAATATCAAACATTGCGTTAGCCCGTGCGCTGTCACCACTTCCTTCTGTACCAAGAATAGTACGATAAAGCGGAATACGCTCGTCCATTGCTTCCTGTAGCGAAGGTACTACAGTACCTTTTGACTGTAGAAGTGTAACTATCTCATCCTCTGCTGCATCACGGAGCCTTTGGCTTACCGTGGATGTGGATGACGAGGTGGTTGTAGGCATGGTGACGCGAGTCCCGTCATTCGTCGCGCCACCGTTCTGAAAATGTTGCACTACCCCACCATCCGCCATCTGCATAGGCATGGGCATATCCATGGGCGGTGGGCCTTGACCCATGTCGCCCTGTGGTAGAGTTGCAATACCTCCCCCTTGCGTCGGAACGGGAGGAACCGACGTGCTAGGCGGGGGGGCCATGGCAGCGGAAGGAGGCATTGCAGAACTGGTTGGCAGGGCAGCGATACCCTGCTGCTTCAACACGGGTTGGAGCAATGCGAGTACTTCGAGCGGGGTGCTGGAGGCGGCATTATAGCCGACCATATCCGCTAATTCTTCCACGCGAGCGTCAACAGAACGCATATCGCCACGCATGGTGTTCATCAGAATCTCTGGTGATCTTGGGGTGCGATCAGGCGCACCGCTAGGGCTGTCGTCTTCTTCTTCCGACATGTCCCCTTCGCCCGTGAGCATCTCTTCGAGGGAATCCATGAAACCCTGCATGATGCCCACGTTCTCATCTTCGCTCGGATCACGGAACATCTTGCGTTGTAGCACTTTTGATTTCATCGGTAGTTCCTACCCTATTCCAAGAGACTTGACCCCAGCAGCGGCACTCAACGCGCCTATGCCAAGACCTGCTGCGGTTTGTAGCGGGCTGGCACTGGGTGCGCTCTGCGCGGTCAGTGCCATCTGTGTTGTCGGTGCGCCGCGATAGATGTCGCTCACGAAGCCGAGCTGCTGGTACGGAGCCATCGACTCTTGCGTCGCGGTTGCCCGCATTGCGTCGAGCTGCGCCTGTTGGTTCTGTTGTTCAATGGTGCCTACGCCCATCAGTAGGTTGGTATCCGCTGCACCCAACTGCTGATTAGCCTGACCCAGTGCGCCGTATTGCGTACCGAGCTGACCCATTGCCTCGCCCAGTTGCCCGAAGGTGGTGGCTTTCTGCAAGTCCAGACCGCCCTGTTGCGCGGTCAACGCGCCGATGCCCTGTCCTAACTGACCGAACTGCGTAGCCGCTTGTCCGAGTGCCTGACCGCCTGCTAACTGACGCTGTTGTTGTGCCTCAAAGCCCTGCATGGCCGCTTGCTGCGCTTGCTGATAGTTCTGCGCGTAGTCCTGCATGATGCGCTGCTGCATTTGATCTTGGACGTTTCGTTCCATTTCGGATCGCTGTACGCCCTCGCGTGTACCGCCAAACGCACCGGCGTTAACCGCCTGTG